>Ga0209992_10002878_pt1 | contig 15138 bp, 11 predicted proteins | sample 2SBtaG_2_FD_182564 | JGI IMG/M metagenome (GOLD analysis project Ga0209992, IMG submission 182564) | Deep subsurface microbial communities from Kolumbo volcano to uncover new lineages of life (NeLLi) - 2SBTROV12_ACTIVE470 metaG (SPAdes)... | ecosystem: Environmental > Aquatic > Marine >... | reverse complement strand
CATATTTGCAACATGAATTGCTGTTGCATCACCAGCAGCACCAACTCTTGTATTAGTTCTGTGTGTTAAACTTCCATTTTTATACAAACCAGAAAACAAAGAATCACCATCTCCTAAATTCATTCCTAAAAATGCAACAACATTATAAATACCAGCAGCAGTTGCTGTAAATTTATTACTAGCAAATTCACTTAATATATCGTAGCCCTCTTCATCCCATGTTATCAATGTAAGCGTAGCATTATTTATACTTTGGTTTGCAGATTTCCTTGCATATACACCTGATTGTAACGGAGTTGTCATAATACCATTTGTATCAAATGTCAGATGGGTTGTTGTTCCATGTGCGTTACCCTTACCAATTTCTAATTTATCTGTTCCATCATCAATGCCTATGCGAAAATCTAATGCGTTTCCATCAAAAGTAAGAACTGTATCTTCAGCTACACCAGTACCTATTGTAGATGTTGGCGATTTATTTGGTTCTTTACCTAGATATGGCATTAGGTTATCTCCATAATTGAAACAGCAATATCAGCAGCAGCACTTGCTGTTAAAGAAAGAGTGTCTGTAGTTTCCATTACTACTTTATTTCCACCCATCATTTCTAAGGTTGAATTGGCAGGTATGGTTGTTGATGTAAGAAGCTCAACGTCTTGGTTAGCTTCATTGTTTGCACCTGCTCTACTACCTGTATCTGTACCTAGAGTTAAGGTTGCTGTAATATCCGAACTTTGTGTATTACCAATCATAATTCCTAAAACAACTGTTGTCGTACTACCAGCAACAGTATAAATCACATCAGCACTTGTTACTCCAGCTTTTGTAATTACCTTAAACGTATTTGCCATTATGTATCTCCTATCCTAAAGCAACGGCTAATGCTGTAGCGTCTGCTGTTGAAACACCACCTGCATAAGTTTTCATATCTGAAGCTGGTATTTGCTTCGTTGTTGTACCATCAATAACTATAATGGCATCATCATCTGCTATAGTAATTGATGATGTTGATTTAGCAGAACCATCAAGTAAATTTAATTCTGCTGCGGTTGACCCTACATCTGTTCCACCAATATCTAATGTTGTTACAGATATTTCACCTGCTACTGTTAGTATTGCAGAACCTAATGTTAATAAGTCTGTGTCTCCACCACCACCTATTGTACCACCAGATTTAATTACTAAGTCATCTTTAACTGTTAATAAACCTGCGGAACTTAATGTTAAAGCATCTGCGGTAGAAGCTACACCAATAGTACCTCCATCTTTTATAAGAATATCATCAACAAAAGTTACTATACCTGTGGAGGCAACAGTCATAGCATCAGTAGATGAAGCAACACCAATAGTTCCCCCATCCTTAATTAGTATGTCGTCTTTAAATGTTACTATACCTGCTGAAGAAATAGTCATTGCATCATTAGCAGAAGCAACACCTATTGTACCACCATCTTTTAACATAAAGTCATCTGCAATAGTAAGTAGTCCAGCAGAGCTTAATGACATTTTTTCTGCTGCTGCTTCACTTGCACCAGTCTTAAATGATAGTTTAGTAGCATTGTTAGATGAACTGAAATCACCTTCTGATACAGCTTCAATACCTGCTGCTACTAATATAGCATCTGTACCTGTACTTTCATCTGGTGCTTGGAAATCTATTTTACCAATAACATCATTAATAGCAATATCAGTTTCGCCACTTTGTAATGTCAATGTTATTGGTGTATCATCACCAGTAGCAGTATTTTTCATTGTGACATTACCAACAGAAGAAATACTCATTTTCTCTGCGGCTGCTTCACTAGCACCTGTTTTGAAACTTAACTTTGTAGCATTGTTATCGGCTGCAAATGTATCTTCTGCTACAGCTTCTATGGCTGCTGATATAAGAACAGCATCAGTACCACCAGCTTCATCTGGAGCTTGGAAATTAATTGTTCCTAAAGGCTCTCCAACAGTTAAGGCTGTTTCACCAGTTTGTAAAGTTAAGGATACTGGAGTACCATCACCTGTAGCTGTATGTTTAAGAAGTAGACCTGCATCTGCATTATGAATAAGTTTGATTTCACCATCATCACCGAATAATAATTCAGCAGCATCAGAATCTAATTGAACATTATCTGCAAAGTTAACATCATTTCCAGCAAATGTCAAGGCTGTTGTTGGAGTAGAACCTGATTTTATTACTACTTCACCACCAGAATTTGTAATGCTACCAAATGTAGTTCCATCATCTTTAAAAACTATGTCTGCTCCACCAGCATCTAAATTAATATCTGCAACAGAGTCTAATGTTATATCACCAGAGTTACTTGATTGTATTGTAACACCAGTATGACCATCAACAGTTGCTGTTCCAGCCTGTGAATCTACAAGAACATTACCTGAAGATGTTTCTAAACTAACTGCCCCATCACCAGTTGTAATATTATCAGCAGCTATAGCACTAGCTTCAGCACTTACATAAGTATTTAACTGAGAGGCTTCAACATATTTTGTTGTACCACCATCATCAACAAGAAGTTTATCTCCAGCAGCAATAGTTATTCCTGTACCATCTGTAGCACCATCTATTTGAATAGCAGCAGCACTTACTTTATCGGCTGTACTAATAGTAGCTAGTTTTGAATCTGCTATTGCAGCACTTGAATTAATATCTGCATTAACAATAACATCACTTGCTATTCCAAATACACCTGCATTGGTAAGAGTAACATCTCCACTTGGTACAACTGGATTATAATTAGTTCCATCAGCTACCATTATAGCTGTATCTGTATTAGTGTTTAAGAAAATATCATCTCCAGTTACTGTTAAATCTCCAGAGATTGTTAAATTACCACCAGAACTTAGAGACATCTTTTCAGCAGCAGCTTCAGAAGCAGCAGTTCTAAAACTTAATTTTGTAGCATTGTTTGAAGAACTAAAGTCTCCTTCAGAAACAGCAGCTATTCCAGCAGCAACAAGTATTGCATCAGTACCAGTTGTTTCATCAGGAGCTTGAAAGTCTATACGACCAATAACATCATTAACAGCTATATCTGTCTCACCTGTTTGAAGAGTTAAGACTACAGGTTTATCATCTCCAGTTGCTGTATGTTTTAAATTTAATCCTGTATCTGCAACATGAGTAACAGTTATTTCTTGGTCATCACCAAATTTAAGAACAGCACTATCTGAATCTAATAATACATCATCTGTAATTGTAAGATCATTAGCTACAGTTAAGTTACCTGCAACTGCCATAGTTGAGTTGGCAACAGTAGCATTTGGTGTTACAGTTAAATGAGTTACATAAGTACCAGCAGAGTTTATGTCATTACCTAATGTTAATGTTCCACCATCTGCAATGTTTAATTTCCATTCATCACCTGCATCATCACCTTCATCAGCCATTAAAGTAATAGCTAATCCTGCACCTTCAGTAGCTGCAATTTTTAAAGAGTCTGTTGTAGTTTCATCATAACTTATAGCAACATTTGAATCTGTACCAAATATTAATTGTTCATCATCAACAATCATTATATCATCAGAGAACTTAAATTGGTCCTCATCTTCCATCCATGTAATTACACCATCAGATGTTTCACCATCAAATGTTACTGTTATATCTGTACCTGTAGAACCATCTCCTATTGTAATAGATGTTCCTAATAATTTAGTTATTGGTCCACCTTCAGCAGTTGTACCATCATGTGTGTGTCCTGTTCCTGAAGCAAAAGCAGCTAATATTTGATTAAATTCATTATTAGTATCGGCTGCTTGAATTGTATCCCCATCAGAATAGGAAGATTGTCTTGTGTATGTTGCCCCCATTTACTGTCTAGCTCCTGTTTGATATTCTAACTGAAATCCTTTTAAGGAATATGGTGCTGTACTACCATTATCATTTACTCTTAATGCAATTGCAAAACCTGAACCTTCAACTGCTTGTCGTTTTAAAGGCTGTGACTGACCACCATAAGTAACTGCGGCATAAGCAGATGTTCCATATACTGCTGCTATATCGGAAGAGGACAAAGCATAAGCTGATGGTCTGGCTGAGTCTGCTGATTCATAATCATATCTTAAAAATAAATTAGAACTAATTGTTGACTCTGGTGCAAAGTTTACCAGAACTCTTTGCATATGTTTTCTAATACCAGGATCACCCAAAGTTAGATCAGCACTTCTATATTTACCATTTATAGCAGTACCATTAAAATCATCACCCTTTTCTTGTTTATATACATATCCTGTAGAATCACCATGTACAACTATAACTTTACCACTTTCAACAAAACTATCAGTTGACGTTGGTCTTATACCTTTTAACTTAGCAAACTCAAATTTCTTTCCTCTTAATACACATATAAGACCAATAGTTCCTGTTGCAGCCTGTCCATCTTTTGAAAAGAAAAGTCTGTACTGCGTTTTATCAGGTATAACAACTGAATCAAATAAAGCAGAATCTGATATGTTATCATCTACTATAGTCTGAACAGCAGCACTAATTGTACCCAACTCAACATCACCAATTCTTGCAGTACCAGCAACAGTTCTTAAACCATCTGGTCCTAGAAAAATTAAGTCACCTGCAAACTCTTGGATTGTATCACCATTAATACAACCAATATCACGAGTTACAGGAGCTATTGCAAAATTTGCTAATGCAGTACCTGTTAATTTAAATATTCTATTTTCACAAAATATAAATAAACTTTCACGGAAAACTTTTAAACCAGTAATAACATCATCAACTTTTATTGTTCCAGCACCACTACCACCAGTAAAATTATCTTCATCAAATGGAACACTAAATACTAAAGTCTGGGGAGTACCAGACATACCAGCATAAAACATATGATCTCTAAAAGCAGCTACGTGTTTTGCACCACTAACAGAGGCATCAGAAACATCAGTAGCTGAAAGAGAAGAATTAAATACAGTAGGGGCATTGGCTTGATCTACAACTATTATCTTATCATTATTATCAAAATTAAATCTTTCAAAACTATACTTGTTTGCACTTGTTCTACCTGTATCTTTAACAGTCCAAGACTCACTTACTATATCATCAATAGCATGATCAGCAGCAGTTGTACTTGAGGTAGCTCTTGTAACTCCAGTAAAGGTAGTTGCAGTTACACCTGTATAAGTAAATATTTCAGAATTAATTTGTAGTGTTCCTGAAGAACTAAATCCAGTTGTTGAATCAACAGTTAAAGCCCCAGAACCTGTCATACCAGTACCAGAAACCACTGCAACAGATAGTTCTGTAGAAGAAGAACTAAATATTTTTTCACCTCTAGCAGCTATAATTTTATTTGCAAAGGTAGCGGTCATTAAAACTTCTTCACTAGAAGAAGCAGTTTGTGGAACTATAGCATTTACATACTTTTTAAATCCGCTAATTCTTCTATACCCACCTTTTATGTCAGGTTCAAAGTTTTCTAATTCTATTGCTTCTCCAGGTTGCATAATAAAGGTTGAACGATTTAATACTAAACCCCCTTCACATATAAATGCAAATGGTGAAACTCCATCATTGGCTGGCATATTATCCTGATCCTACGGCTGCTAAATTAAAAGTTGCTTTAGGTCTAATGATAGCAGTAGAACGCATATAATCCATTCTATTAGCTAACAATGACTGCATATTTTTTATCCCTTGTTCAAAGCGATTAAAATTAAGTGTATATTGTTGTGCATCACCTCTGTACTGATAAACAAAAGCTGTAGCACCATCTAGTATTACAGGAACAAATCTATCTGGTATTGCTATAGTATCTCCATGTGCATCTAGATCTGCTGTAAAAGTAAAGTAATCATATTTTAAAGATGCTTGTTTTGTAGGGTATGGATATAAAGCAAAATTATTATCTAGTTTTCTAACTATATGAGTGGGTATACCACCACTTTCAAACTGTGCTACTGTATCATCATTTGAATGAGCTGCTGCTGTTGTACTACCAGCCCCTCTAGTTGCACCTGTAAATGTTGTACTTGAAGTTCCTGTGTAAGTTATAACTTCACCATTAATATATATTGTACCTGAACTATCAAAACCTGAAGTGCTATCAACAGTAATTGTTGTTACACTATCTGTATGAGAACCATTTAAAGCAGTTGTTTGAACTGCATCTTCCTCTTCTATAAATCTTTGTACATATTCATAGTACGTAAGTATATTTAAATTATCTCCACCTATACCTAAATCATCATCCCTAACCATTCTAAATGTATCGTAGTCAACAGTTTTAGCATCTGTAGGTATAGAGTAACTAGCTATTCCAGGTGTTAAAGTTTGTGTTTTTGTAGAGTGATTAAAGGGCCAATTAAATTCTTTTTGATTAATCCAACGTATAGCTTCATTAACAGAATTTTTACATTGAATCTGAACACCTCTTGCATCACTAAAATTTGATGAAGTTAACTGTACTTCATTTACTCTTGCTATTACACTATTAGCTAATGTCAAATAAGTTGTAGCCATAAATAAATATTCCTAAGAAAAGTGTGGGCTAGAATTAACCAACCCACACAAATCAAATCAGCTATGCTTGATCTCTAGTAACCTCATCAGGTCCTAATGATCCAACATCATCAACATCCATTAAGATTGCATAACATCTAAGAACACCTGCTGTAGTTGTTCCTGTCATAGCTTGCAATAGAATGTCTATTGTATCTGCTGTTCCACCGACCACAACTGTATTGTAGTTATCAGCAGTTGGACTAGAATAAGCCCCTGCTGATGCACCATCAAAATCGAAGCCATCAACGAAACAATCCACGTTACCACCTGTAACACCGAAATCAAATGCTGTGTCAGAAGAAGTACCAGCGTGTGCTGTAGTAACTTCCCAACCAGCATGAAGAATAACTGTGTTAGCAGGAACTGTAATCGCAGTAATAACGTCAGACGAAGCTAATGCAGTACCTTTAGAGGTAGCAGCAGTTGCCATGTTGACATTATTTTGCAGATAATATGGTTGTCTACCTCGTGCTGAACTTCCACGAGTAGAGTTTGCGAGTGCGACTGTAGCCATTTTATATCTCCCTTACCCTATGTTGTAGATAGCACGAACTATCGCTTCAGGGCGTAGAACTTTACGACCATACATATGCATACCACGAACAATGTCAGCAAAACTGTCAGGATCTCTGTATGTTTCAGTTTTGTTTATTTGTTCTGCGGTAGCTACTGATGATGAATGTCCTGCAATAATTGCACCATAGTTAGAAGTGTTAGAGGTAGCAGATGTACCTGGACCAGTTCCAACTGAAGGTAAATTGTTAGACATATAGACCTTAAAGCCATGAATACTAGCTACTGCTAATCCATTAGCAAGTCCACCCTGGTCTCCACCGAAATCTCCATTGAAAAGACGAGAATCTTCATCTTTAAGAAGTTCCATGAAAACAGGGTCGATAACAAGCCATCGACCTTGTGAGTCAACGCTTTGTTGGTCTAATTTTCTACCCATTCTAGCAATCAATGTTAGAGGATGTGTTGTGGCTGCTGCTGGAGTTGTATCAGTAGCACCACCAGCTCTACTATTTAAAACAATAGTATTGTCGGCAGAACCTGCTGTACCACTACCATCAGTAAAGTCAGACGCATCCAATTTCATTGAGGCTAAAAGTTCATCAGTTCCAGCAGTTGAAACAGCTACAGTACCACTTACAGTAGTATTAGCTGCATCAGCAGCACTATGAAGAGCAGACTGTTTGAAACCTGCAAAATAACCAAGAGCTTCTTGGTCAAATTGGTCAGCCAAACGGAAAGCAGCTCTATCAGTAGCGAGTTGCTGGAAGTTTACGTGTGAATGAGCTTCTTCAATATCATCGACTTTAAAAGCAAAATAGTTAGCTTTATCAATCTTGAGAGTGAAGTCCTCATCGTCAAGGTCTTGAGGAGTAATAACTGTTCCTCTAGAGTAACCCTTAACTGTGATCTCTGGCTCTTTGATGATTTTAACGGAATCGCCCATATTTGCGATTTCACCAAAATAGTCAGAGTTTGATATTTCCTCAACAACAGATGTCTTACGAAAGGCAAGTTGCACCTGTTTTGAGTAAATAACAGGACTGAAGTTACCATTAGGTAAACTTCCGTACCCAGTTGCTGTTGAAAATGCCATAATAATATCTCCTTTTTCTTCAGCAAAACAGACGCAAACTATTAGTCTCTAACAAAGGCTAGGTTTTTTAAGGTGCAAAGTAATTAAAATTGTACGGATCTAAATACTTTGGGCTTATATTTAGCTAGGTAATTTAAAAGAAAATTGTAGTTGCTTAATTTAGTGTGAGTTGTCCATAAGGAGGTCACGACTATAGTTATAGTTTTTTCTTGACAAATGTCAATAGTTTAACGAGCAGAACCAGATATATCGTAGATAAATTTACCAGATTGAATAGCTTCCATTATCTTATCTGAATTTTTTTCGTATTCAGCAGCACTCATTTTTTCTACCTCTGATTCCCTTAGAGCACCTTTTTTATCATCTGATTGAGGTGCTCTTCTAGAACTCCTAGTTTCTACAGAAGAGGCTGCCTTAGTAGTTTTTGACTTTTTATCAGAAACTATATCTTGTTTGGCTTGATCTGCTTTATATAAATCTATAGCTCTTGCAGCAGAAAAAGCATCATTATCATTTTCATATAGGGCTTTTTGTACCCAGTTAGGCTGACTATCAGCCCAATCGTGAAAGTCATCACTATTGCGTATCTCATCAAAATCAGGATGTAATTGCATTAACTTTGCTTCAGCCTTTTCTTTAGAGGCTTGTTCCTGTATTTTTTCAGCTTCCTTTACTCTATCTTCAACTTGCTTGGCTCTTTCATCAGCCTTTTGCATAGCAATAGTTTCAATAATTTTAGAAACATCAGGATATTTTTCTGCCCATTCAGAAATCTCTTCTTTGCTTTTAGGCAGTTTAATTTGAGCTTCAGTAGCTACAGCAAGTTGTGTATTTAATTCTGCTACTTTAGCTTCAAACTTTTGTTTCTCTTCCTGATTGTGTCTCCTTAAATCTCCATATCTTTTCTTAAAGGTTTTTTCTTCCGCAGATAAAGTTTCTTCTGTATTACTTCCTTCCTCTGCTTTTTTACTTTCTTCTGTTTCACCTTTTTGTTCAGCTAAAAGTCTATCTAATTCTTCTTGTTCTTTTTTATTTTTTTCTTCTTTATTATAAGGTTTACTTACAAATGCTTTAGTTTTTGGTTGTTCAACTGTACCAATTTCGGACATAATGTTTCCTTTGTCTAGGGTCAACGTAGCCATGCAAAACATGGGGGATGAGTGGCTAGTTTATTTAGCTATTTTTTAGGTGTAGCTAATCCACCTTTTACGTATGATTTCTTTTTCTTTTTTTTCTTTTTCATTAATCCACCATACATAGCATTAGTTTTTTTACTTGCTCTTAGTGCGGCAAAATCTTCTTTTTTTAATACACCATCTCCATCAACATCAAGTTTTTTTTGATTTGTAGTAAGTGTTCCTTTAGCTGCACTTATTAATCCACCTTTAGCAGTAACTGCTGCTGCTGCTGCCTCCATTGATTGTTGGGCTTCTGGTGTAACGGAAAAAGTATCTATATCATCTGGTTGTGGAGCTACACCTTCTCCTCCTCTTGCTCCAGGTCGTTCAAAAGGATTTGCCAACCTTGCTTGTTCTTCTTTTGCTGCTGCTTGAGTTGCGGCTATATCTTCTGCTGTAGGTCTATAACCTCTACCTTCTTTTCCACCAGATCTTGATTTAACAAACAGTTCTTGATAAGCATCATTCTTTTCTTTAGCACTTTTTCCTTTACCAAAAATATTTTCTACTAATTTAGCTGCTCCAGATGCAACTCTACCTGTTATAGAACCACTAGCAATTTTACCTAACAAACTATCCTTTGCTTCATTTATAGCATTTTCAACTTGTACTTCTGATGCTAATTGATCTCCTAATTGACCTAAAGTTACATTGCTATTATCTAAAATATTATTAAAATCATCAACAGTAAGATCAGTATTACCTAAAGATGTTGAAGCTACTTGTGCATCAGTCTCACCAGTAGAAATAGTTGGATCAATGTTTTGACGTATTTCCTCTGCTTGTTCCTGCCTTTGTCTAGCTAACTTTTCTTCTGGTGATTCAACTCGTGTGTTATCACCAGGAAAAGGCTGTATAGATCTTTCTGGGCTTTCACCTTTTTTTCTAAAACCAGGAGGGGCAGGAGTTCCTATAGGAAGAACAATTTGTTGTCCATCATCATTTATAAAAGTCTGACTGCCACTACCAAAAAAACTACTAAACTGTGGTAATGTTCCCTGTGTACTCTGTGGTGTAATAGGAACAGCAGCCTGTGTTACAGGACTTGCAGCAACTATAGGTTGTTGTTGTACATTTTGAGTAGTTTGTCCAGTTACACCTGTAGCTAATTCACCTGCTTCTTGAGCAATCTCTTGTTCTGCTGTTGTGATAATAGGTTGTCCAGTTAAAGGATCAGTCTGTACTTGACTTACATTTCCTGTAGGAGCAGCTACTGCACCATTCGCAGCCATAATTAATGCACCATCAGCAGCATCAACTTCATCATCATCACTATCAACAACTTCCATATCTACAATAGAAAATGGAGCACCGCCTGAATTAAAGATAGTATCATCAGGTAATGTAGCTTCTTCGGAATTACCTAGTTGCCCCATTGCCTCCATTTTTTTATAACCCATTTTAGCTTCATCACGTAAAGCCATAAACTTTTCAACTCCATGATACCTAACAACATCAGCAGGTACAACCACCTCACCAACGCTAATATTTGCCTCTTGATCATCACGTACACCTTCTTTATCTCCCCCCAAAGGAACATTATTTCCAGAAGTAGCATCTTGTTCTCCTCCTTCATCTTTTAACCTAATATTAGAACCAAACATTTCCATTTGTTCATCCATGTTTTCACCGCCTTGTGCAAACATTTTTTGCATACCCATGTCAATGCCACCTTTTTCCATTATTAACTCCGATTTATTTGATCTCTAAGAGATTTAATTTTTACTAATGCTTCTATAAAGCCTTGTGCTTTATGTATAGCTGTTATGTCTGAAGATTGTTCTAGTATTTTATGTTGTTGTGCTATTAAAAAATCTATATAATTACTGAATTGTGTCCATTGGCGGTTGTTGTTGAGCAATGGTTTGATCTTGCTGAGTAGTTCTTGTTGGTTGTGTTGTTTGTTCATTTCCTGAGAATCCTTGTTCATTTGGTGTTGGAGCTTGTCCAGTACCTATTGTTCCTCCACCTGCACCTGTTGGATCTTGAGGGTCTACTCCTGCTGGAGCATCAGGTGTTGGTTGATCTTGTTGAAATTGTTTTAGAAGTTCAGCTTGTATCGCAGCATCTTCCATACTATTTGTAACCTTCTCTGGGTCAAGACCCATAGACTTTGCAATCTCACCAATAATATAATGAAACTTCGCAAAGGGTGCTAGGTTAGGACCACTAGCTACACCCAAGAATTGCATTAACCTTTGGCTACGAACTTCATTAGCCATAAGACTTTCTGTTCCTCTTGCCTTAACTTCTAAATCACCCATTATTTCTGGATTAAAATTAAACTGCATATTAAATTGAAAGAACCCTTCACCTAAAGGTCTTAATAAATAATCATCAACATTTTTAATAACAGTTTTAACTGAACCAGCAGCAGCATTCATTAACATACTAATACCACTAGCTGTTCTTCCAACTCCTGATACACCTGTTTGACCATGTGCAAAAGAAGGAAAGCCTGTACTTTCATCGGCAAGCTGTCTTGCCTTATCAAACAACTGCATATTTTCATTAGAAACATTTGGAAACTTAGTACCAAAGATTGCTTGTCCTGGTGCTCCACCTTGCCTTCTAAACACTTTTCCAGGATATACAGATAAATCTTGACCTGGAACTAAATTAGTTTCATCAACTTCTATAACTAAGTTTCCAGATAAAACAGCATTATCTACTGCCATTCTCATAAACCCATTCATTAAAGTTTGTGTATCATCCATATTTTCTGCTATACCTACACCAAAAAAACTATAAGGATTTAATTCATAAGGTACAGCCATGTAAGGAATACGTACAGGTTTAAATGGATTTAATACTAAACGTAAAACTTTATCTCCACAAATCCAAACATTTGCTTGTAATTGATCTGCTTCAGCAAGTTCTTCTGGAATATCAATATCACCTGAAAGTAAATCTTTATCAATGATACCCCAATACTCTATTACTTCAAATCTATTTACTTTTTGTTCTATTTCATAATCAGCTAAATCATCTTCCCATGATTCTTTTCTATATAACTCACCCATTTTAATACATTCATCAATTACATTACTTCTAAAAAATGGTCGTTTCTTTAATTGTCTTAACTGACTTCTGCTTAATTTATGTCTTTCAATAATATATTGAGCTTCATCCATATTGTTTGCATCAGGGTCAGGATAAAAATTCCATATACTTACATGATCTATTGATGGTACAGTTTTAATACTAGGATTATATTCCCCATCTTCACTCCAACTAGGGTATTCTTTATTGTTAGCAAATGGACCTTTAATAATTCCTGTACCAAATAATGCCATTTCAAAAGCTGTACTTCTTAAATGTTTAGAAGCATTACTTTCTTCAAGCTGATCCATTATTTGTTTTTCCATTTTCTTAGCGGCAACTAATGAAGGACTTAAAGTTGCTGAAGTAGGTGTTCCGCCTACTCCTTCTTTAACATCAATGTTTTCTAACTTCTCTTCTAATGGTCCTAGATTTAAATTATCTAAAGTTGCACCAGCAGGAAAGTCTCTCCCATCATCGGCAAAACCATAAGGAGAAGTATCATCTTTTAATTGATCAGGTTTATTGGGATCGAAGGTTACATTTTCTGTTACACCTTCTGGTAAAGTGGTAGGCTCTATACTAAGAGGAAATTTTTGACCTGCAAATAATACGTCAGCAATTTGACCATATGCAGCTAATGTTTTTGTTTTTGTTATTTTTATAAATACACGAGACTTTTCTGTTTCTGTAAATTGAACATCTTGCCCATATAAACCTCTATAGTTTCTATAAGCACGTAACCATCTTATTTCATCTGACTCTCTATAATCTTTTGCTCTTTCAAAAGAATCGGAAATATATCTAACAATAGGAGAAACACCTTGATCTTCCTCTGTTATGTTTGCATTTTCTTCAACATCATTTAAGACAGTAGATGCTGTTTCAATTACATTGTCATCTTCATCAGCCATTTATTTTCCTCTAATATCCAAAGGTAGAATCCGCAGGTTCAAATTTTCTGGAGGGTCTTGATCCACCATAATCAAATATATCAAATCTAGGTCTGGTCATTATACCATAACGCAATGCGTCATACAAGTGATCTTCTGCCTTTGTATCTACATCCTCTGGATTTGATTTGTCCAAAGGTAACGCAGGTAATTGTGAAATAATATTTGTACAAGAATTAAAAAATACAATTCTAGGTTCTTCTGTCATTTCGTCTACTTGTAACCTTCTATGTAATTCATTCTTACCTGATATGCGACTGCCTTTACTTCTATCTGATTGTCGCCACTTACATCCTCTAAGTATCATTTGTTCTGCTAGGCTAGGTCCTGTATCACCTCTTTTATGCCATAAGGAACTATCTAACACTCCATATTTCATAGTACCATCATTTGCTTCTAGTTCTAATATTCTATCTGCTAAATCTGTTGCTAAAACTTTAGAGACATATAGCTCTCTGTAAACAACCAATTGATCACTTGGCGAAATAGCAAACCAAAGTACACCACTATAAGAACCATAACCATAATCACAAGCACGAAACTTAATCCAATTTTTAGGAATATTATAAGGTTCAACAGTATGAATGTTTCTATTAAATTCTGTAAAAGCTGCACCTTCTTTAATATCCCAATCGCCATGTAATAATTGCTTTCTTTGTTGCTCAGGAAGTGATAATAACATTGCTTCATAATCACCAGACTGAGCTAGATATGGATTATCTGTTAAAACTGCTGGTATAAATCGTCTTGTAAAAAGAGCTTCACCTTCTCTGCTATGACCTTTTGGATAAACTAAATCTTTACCTGTATCTAAATCCCTAGCATTAAATTTTTTATTTGGACTGGAAGGGTCAATAAACATTTTTTTAACCCATGCATGACCCCTTCCACCAGGGTTTGTTGTTGCTCTCATAAATATTGGTAAGTCAGGAGCAGTAGACCTCAAACGTGAACGCATATAATTCCATGCGTAAGGTGAAGCCCATTGTGTTAACTCATCAAAACCAATCCAACTAAATGCTAAACCTTGATACCTTAGAACATCTTCATCTCTATCTAAGTATGACATCCATAGTCTAGCTCCAGAGGGAGCAGTCCATTGCATCTTTCTTTCTGACCATTTTATTCCTGTCCATATCTTAGGAAACAATTCTTGTGACTTAAATATTAATTCTCTTAACTCTTCAGTAGTATGTCTTAGTAGTAATCCGCTAAAAGAAGGATGACCCATATAACGTAAAGGATCAGCTAACATTGCATAAGATTTACCACCACCAGCAGCACCACCATATAAAACTTCTCGTTCACTTGCTGCTAAAAATTCTGTTTGTGGACCATCGTTAGGTTTGAAAATAATATGATGAGTATCTTCAAGTGTATCAACTTTTTCTATTTCTTTAATTTGTGGCTTCGGTGCTTCTTTTTGCACCAGTTCTTTCTTCTTCAATGTTCTGGGCTTTTTGGATTGCTTTTTCCGCATACTCTGCCCACTTGCGGAGGCTTGTAGCTTTGTTCTTACGTTGTTTTTCATTGGCTAATCTTTTGCGTAATCCTACATGAGAAATATATCTATTAGTATTTGTGCTCAACCAGTTGGATACTTCTCTATAAGAATATTGTGAGATGTATTCTCTAGCTTCTTGTAAAGCATTTAGCTGGTCAGGTATAGGTTGTAACAAGTCTCTATCTTCTTCATCTTGTTTATAACCAAATGGTATTGTTCTAGCAATTCTTGGAATAGGTGACCATTCACCATCATCTTGCAAATCAGTAGGCTGTGGTAATTTCCATTTACCTACAGATCTAGTCATTTTTTATTCTTTAAATTATTTACAGTTT
>Ga0209992_10002877_pt1 | contig 15139 bp, 18 predicted proteins | sample 2SBtaG_2_FD_182564 | JGI IMG/M metagenome (GOLD analysis project Ga0209992, IMG submission 182564) | Deep subsurface microbial communities from Kolumbo volcano to uncover new lineages of life (NeLLi) - 2SBTROV12_ACTIVE470 metaG (SPAdes)... | ecosystem: Environmental > Aquatic > Marine >... | reverse complement strand
TACAGTACCAACAAGAACAAAACCCTTTAAAATTTTATTATTTAATTGAAAACCTTGTTTGATGTTATTACTGTTAGAAATTTTTGCGATTATTTTAGAAATATGACATTATGGATATTAAAAAAAATCAATATCCATACTCAAACATTATCTTGAAGTTTGTACTCTCCTGACTTTAGCTTTTTAATGAGTGGTACCAAGTTTTTGTTTGTAACTGGTTTCCCTGCTTCTTGCTCTCTTATTGCATCCTCCACTCCATAGAGTGATATGAGTCCTGTTACTACAGTACCTACTTCCAAATATCTTACAAGTTGTCCATCTCTATACACTGGAGATATTGCTACTTTAAGCCAGTAAATGGTACCGTCTTTAGCACGATTTCTCTTGTATGATTTGTACACTTTACCTGATTCAATTGTTTCCCATTGTTTGTCATGCATTTTTTCATCATGCCATCCAGATCCTAACATGTCCAAGTTTTGTCCAAGCATTTCTTCTACAGGATAACGCGACAATGTAGATGTAAAGTGATTGACATCCATTATGGTTCTATCAAGGTCTACACTCATCACAAGAGTTGATTCATCCATAACCGCTGTGGTTCTAGAGAGTTTTCCTGCAGCTTCACCTGCCTCATCTAATATTTTCTCTTCTCTACCTTTGACTTCAAGCATATCCTCAAAAGATTTGAAGTTTGTCTGAGCTACTGATAGAATTTCTTCTCCTGCGGCTGTTGCCTCTTCAGTACCAGATGATACTTGTTCAGTTGCAGCGGAAATTTCTTGCATTTGTGCAACAACTTCACCAATTGATTCAGTAATGTTTTTAATTGATTTTAGAATGTTTGTTACCATTTCATAACTTTCCTCAACTAGTCCATTTCCTTTTTCAATACTTGCAGTTGTTTTGTTTGATGACTCTTTTAGTGAACTAATTAGTTCTGAAATATCTTCAGCACCCTTCTTTGAGTTTTCTGCCAGTCTTCTTACCTCGTCTGCTACCACTGCAAATCCTCTACCTACATCGCCTGCACGTGCTGCTTCAATTGCTGCATTTAGTGCTAGTAGGTTTGTTTGCTCAGCTATTTGTGTAATAAATCCAGTCATGTTATCTACTTTGACTAGCTCATTTGCTAGTGATTTGACATCAGTTGCAGATTCTGAAACAATATTTTTCATATTGTCCATTTTCTCCATTCCTTTTTCTGCATCAGCACTGATGTTTTGTGTAATTTGTTCTGACTGTCTCATGGAATCCATTGCTTTTGTGGCATTATTTGCGACACTTTGAATTGCAGTGGAAATTGATTCAATTGAGGCTGATACCTCTTCAATTCCTGCTGTTTGTGATTTTGATGATGATTCAAGATCTTTTACAGTTACACCTAATTGCTCTGAAATAGCATTTAGTTCATCAAAAGATTCTGTGACTAGATCTGTTAGTTTGGTTGATTTTTTTGATTCTGATTTATTGTTTGTTTTGGTTATTTGTTTACTCATATGATATCAACTTGATACAATGTTAAGAATAATTGCTTGTTTAAAAAAATGAACAGTGAAAAAATTCTGTAAATAATGAAATTGCTATTATGTTTAAAAAATCAGGGAGTCCGTTTTTGGATAATTTTGTATTTACATATCATAGTTAATTATTTTTAATATGTGAATGATTTGAACAAGCTACAAAATTAGAACAATAATTACTATATTAAATTGGATTGTTAAAAGTTAGAACATAATACTCTGATCAGTTTTTTATAATCTGGTAAAGATATTATTTTTTAATTTTATAAATTATTTTATTCTATTTTTGATTAATTAATTTTTATTAAAAATAAAATATGATGTTATACTAGTTTTTGATAAGATATCAAATTCAACGAACATAATATTTTATTTATCATCTCAATTATTGTGTGTATATTTTATTCATACTAAATGTTATGTTAATCAATTCTTATCATAACATAATGTCACATGGAAAATTTGTAACATCAATATGTTGTATGGATGGAAGAATTCAACTCCCAGTAGATGAGTGGATTAGAAAAAACTATTCAACAGATTACATTGATACCATTACAGAACCTGGTGTTGAGAAAAGAATCTCTGAAAATATTGAAATTGAGAAAATCAAATCAAAAGCAGAAATTTCAATTTTCAAACACCATTCTGGTCTGATAGTAGTTTCAGGACATCATAACTGTGCAGGAAATCCTGTATCAAAGGAAGAACAGATAGAACAAATTAAAAAATCAATGCTCTATATCAAATTCTGGAATATGCCAGTTAAGATAGTTGGAATCTACGTTAATGACAAATGGGAAATCGAGGAAATCAAAGATAGTCTTGAAATAGAATCTCCTCAGTTATAATTCAAATAAACTGACAAGACAAATCTATTTTTTTATAAAAATTAATTAAAAAATATGTAATTTCTAGTCACAAAAAATGAAAAATAAAGAAAAAAGACGGCTAGAGTTTCAAGAGTTGAATCTATCTGAATTTTTACAAGAAAAGATTGCTCAAAAATTAGGAATTTCAATTAGTACTGGATATAGAACAATTCAAAAATTGCGAGAAGAAATTAATAGTTGACTTTACATTGATCACAAATTGGTTTGTATGTGGCAGGAATCAGCCCCATTATTAGTGAGTACAATGTGGATTGTGACAAATTAAATTTCTCCTTGCATTTACTACACCATACTTCCATGATTAATCAAATATCAATAAATGCTGGATTAAAAATTTCATGAAATTCAAATTTTGGAAGTGAAAAATAAAAAATAGAACCTTTTCCTATTTCACTTTCAAACCAAATATCGCCATTCATTCCTGTAATTAACCCATGACAAATTGAAAGACTCAATCCAATTCCATTATGTTTTCTAGATAGAGATGTATCTTGTTGGTAGAATCTGGTGAAAAGATTTTGTTTATCATCTTCTGATATGCCAATACCATTATCTCTAACATAAAAAATCACTTGTTTCTCTTTAATTGAAGCATTGATTTCGATTTTTCCACTATTTGGTGTAACAAAAGATAGGGCATTATTAATAATGTATTTCAATACCTGTGATATTATTTTAGGATCACCATGTATAATGCCAGTATCTTTTGTAGTATTTTCAAATGTGATATTATTTTTTTGAATATTGTTTTTTGTTGAATCAAAAACGTTGTTCATGATTTCATCAATTCGAATTTCTTTCATTGTGTATTTTATTTCATTTGAATCAATTTTATTTGCATAAAAAATATTTCTGATTAACTCATTTAATTCATCTGTACAATCATTAATGGTTTTAACTGCCTTTCTTTGTTTGGGATTCAAAGCACCAAAAACTTTTTCATTTTTTAACATATTTGCTGAAAGCATTAATGGTGTGAGAGGCGTTTTTAATTCATGTGAAAATATTTGTAGAAAGTCTTTTTTTTGTTGTTCTTTATTTAAAATATTTTTTGGTTTATTACTCATTAATTTGCTGACCTCTTAATTTTTTATTTGCTCTAAGAGTTCTTCTGCTTTGAGTGGTTTTAAAAGAATTTTTTTAACCCCTTTATCATATAGTTCTAGTTTTTCTTCATCAGTTAAATCAGTCGCAGTTAAAATATGGATTTTATTTAATATGTTTGGTTTATTTTTTAATTCACATATGAAATCATAACCCGTTAAAGTGGGCATTGCTAGATCTAAAAGAATAACATCAAATTCATTTTCCTCTAATTGTTTTAGTCCTGATGTAACATCCATACAAGATGTCACCTTATGTTCAAACATGGAAAGATATTCTCCAGTAATTGTACTGATTAGTTCATTATCCTCAACATGTAATATATTCAATAATTTCATGGATCATTTAATTAATGTAAATAGTTGTTTGTTTAGTTTAACAAACATTTCAAATAATGTTAAATAAATGGAAATAAGGTAAAATCAGTATGGGTACTCTGGAATTCATCAAAGAGTGTCAAGAAAAAGTATTTTCAGGAATTAGAATTTCAGCTGAAGATGCAGAAAAATTACTAAATATTCCTGAAGAAAATATCAAAGACTTGGCCAAATGTGCAAATGAAATAACTCGTGATTTTAATGGCGAAAAAATTGATGTAGAGCAATTAAACAATATCAAAAAAAATTCATGTAGTGAAGATTGTACATTTTGTGGACAATCTGCATTTTTTGACACTGGAATAGACACATATCAATTACCAACACCTGATGAAGTAGTTACAAAAGCTCAAAAAGCAAAAGAAGAAGGAGCAGAATCATATTGTCTTGTTGCAGCATGGAGAGAGCCAACTCCAAATGACTTTGAAAAAGTATGTAAAATTATTACCAAAGTGAATAATACAGTTGGAATCAGTATAGAGTGTAGTTTAGGTTTTTTAACAATACAGCAGGCAACAAAATTAAAAGAACTTGGAGTAAAACGATATAATCATAACTTAGAAACTGCAAAATCAAAATTTTCAGAAATTTGTACTACTCATACATATGAAGACAGATTAAAAACATTAGAGATTGCAAGGGATGCAGGATTAGAATTATGTACTGGGGGAATTATCGGACTTGGTGAAACCAGAGAACAGAGATTAGAATTAACATTAGAATTAGCCAGAATTTATCCTGAAGAAATTACAATAAATATCCTAGTTCCAGTACCAGGAACTCCACTTGAATTACAAACAGAGTTAGCAAACTCTGAAATTGTTAGAATATTTTCAGTAATTAGATTTCTTTTACCAGAATCAGTTATCAAAATATCTGGAGGACGTGAAACAAATCTAAGTGATTCAGGAGAAGAGTTACTTCAAAGTGGTGCAAATGGCATCATCACTGCAGGATACTTGACAATGGGTGGAAATGAGGCTAAAAAAGACAGAGAAATGATTAAAAAAATAGGTCTTCAATAACAATTTCATGAATCAATATTTTCTTGTTAGTGTATTGTCATGACAAGAACATTCACAACCATTAGGACACATTTCATGAATCCAAAGTTTACACCATAGTGATTTTCCCATCAAAATATTTTCTCATAAACCATATTTTAAATGTAAATGTGACATTAAATTGTAAATCAAAATTAATGATCTTTACAAAAAATGAATAAAATATAGGGTTTTTATGCTTTAAAGAAATTATTTAGCATTATTTGACTTCAAAACATAAACTCAATTTTATTGATTTAGAATTAAAAAAAATCAAAAAAAATAACATCTATAGAAAATTAAACTATAGTACTGCCAAAGGCTCACACATTACAATTAATGGAAAAAAACTCCTTAACTTGTGTTCAAATGATTATTTAGGAATACCAATAACAAAAATGCAATCATCTCAATTACAATCAAGCTCAAGATTAGTTTCAGGTAATGATGATTCATATAAAAAATTAGAAAAAGTTCTTGCAAAACATAAATCACAACAAAATAGTTTGATATACCCAACAGGATACATGGCAAATCTCGGAGTAATTTCATCAATTGCAAATAAAGGGGATTTAATAATTAGTGATGAATTAAACCATGCAAGTATTATTGAAGCATGCAAATTATCTGATGCCAAAATTACAGTGTACAAACATAATGATATGGAGGATTTGCAAACAAAACTAAAACAAAAAGGAGTAAAAAAATTTATCATAACTGAAGGAATATTTAGTATGGATGGTGACATGTCAAAACTAAAACAAATTACAGAATTAGCTGAAAAGAAAAACGCAGTTACAATTGTAGATGATGCTCACGGTGATTTTGTTATGGGTAATGATGGGAAAGGTACTCCAAATCATTTGAATGTTGCAAAGAAAATTGACTTGTATATTAGCAGTCTAAGTAAAGGGTTAGGATCATTTGGAGGATATGTTGCATCACAAAACAATGTAATTGATTTATGTATAAATAAATCAAAATCATTTATCTACACATCTGCACTTCCATCATTTTTAATTAAACATACACTAGAACGATTTGAATCAAACAGAGAAAAACAAAAGAAAAAATTAGAAAAAAACATCAAAGAACTTTCAGATGGATTAAAAGAAATTGGATTTGAGATAAACTCTTCAACTCACATTATTCCATTAATTATTGGAAAAGAAAAATCAGCTATGGTGATAGGAGAATTCCTAAAGAGTAATAGAGTATACGCACAACCAATTAGATACCCTACAGTTCCGAAAAATCAAGCAAGATTAAGAATTTCAGTCACAGCATGGCTATCAAAAACAGAGATTACAAAAGCATTATTGATTTTTGAGAAAGCCTATAGAAAATTCTACTAATTATCTCATTGAATCAAAGCCACCCAATGCAGGGGAGCCAATAATTACAGCAAGAGTAACAACTATTGCTAAAACGACACCAACAATAACAAAACGCATGTTCATAAAAAAACATACAAAGTCCTAGTTAAAAACGGATTGCCTTAGAATAAGGAAGGAATTTGGAATAATGCTTTAAAACAAAAATTAAGACATTATTTCATGGTAGAAATCACTCTAGCTGTAGCAGTATTGGCAGGGCTTGGATCATTTGTTGCTCCATGTATTTTACCTATGATTCCAGCATTTCTTGCATATATTTCTGGCACTACACTTTCAGAATTAAATCAAAAGAATGGTTCAAAAACAATTGTAATTAACAGAATGAATGTTATTTTTAATACTATTTTCTTTGTGTTAGGATTTACTACAGTATTTTCAATTTATAGTGTAATAATTAACAGTATTTTCTCAAATGTGAGTGATGAAATCAATACTACATTTAACATTGTAGGCGGAATAATTATAATTTCATTTGGAGTATTTATGATTCTCTCAATGAAGATTAAACAACTAAACATTGAAAAGAAAATAGTTCCAAAAGGAATCAAAGTTAGTTATCCGTTTTCATTTATTTTTGGACTTGCATTTGCAGCTGCATGGACTCCATGTGTTGGACCTATACTTGGAACAATACTAACACTAGCTGCTGCAACTCCAGCACATGCATTAAACATAATGTTGATGTATTCATTAGGGTTAGGCATTCCATTTATTCTAATGGGAGTATTTCTATCAAGAGGAACAAAACTAATTAAAAAAATGAGTAAGCATCTCAAATATTATAATTTAATCCTAGGAGGGTTTATCATTATTTTAGGAGTTTTAGTATTTACAAATCAATTAGCATATATTGCAAATTTCCCAATTCTTAACGAACTAGTTCTATTAGGATGATAAAATGAATTCAGAAATTAAAACAGCAATAATTTTGGCAAGTGTGATTGTAGTAGGAATAGGCATACTTAGTGTAGTTTTATCATCATTTGATGATGAAACTACAATATCCAATGCATCAAATAATGAAAATTCAGTTAGTAAAATTGACAAATCAGGATTCAAAAAGGCTCCAGACTTGGTAGGAATTGCACATTATCTTAACACAACTCCTGAAAAATTAAAAGAGCAAATCAAAGACAAAGTTGTACTATATGATATTTGGACATATAGTTGCATTAATTGTGTAAGAACACTTCCATACATCACAGCTTGGGATGATAAATATTCAGATCAAGGATTATTAATTGTAGGAATACATTCACCAGAATTTGAATTTGAAAAAAATCCAGATAATGTTCAAATGGCATTAGACAAGTATGGAATTAGTTATCCAGTTCTTTTAGATAATGACATGGAAACATGGAAGGCATTTGATAATAGGTATTGGCCAAGAAAATACATTGCAGATCATGAAGGATACATTAGATATGATCATATTGGAGAAGGTGGATATCAAGAAACTGAAAAAATTATTCAGCAATTACTAAAAGAAAGATCTACAAACCTTGGAATTCAATTTGCATCTGCATCATCACTAGTAGATATTGAAGCATTTGAGCATACAAATTTTAGAACACCTGAATTATACTTTGGATATAAATTTGCACAAAATAGAAATCAATTAGGAAGTCAAGAAGGATTCCAACCAGAAAAAATTGTAACATACTTAGATCAAAGTAACATAGAATTACACAAATTCTATCTCACAGGAGAATGGAAAAATCACAAAGACAGTATGGAGTTAGTTTCAGAAACTGGAACTATCAAACTACTATACAATGCAAAAGAAGTAAACATTGTAACTGACAAAAATGCAGAATTAGAAATATTCCTAGATGATCATCCTCTTCCTTCAGAGTATTCAGGAAAAGACACTACTGATAATGGTATTATAGTTTCACAAGCTGGACTATACAACATCATAAACAGTGAAAATAGTTCATCTCATCAAATGGAGATTAAAATTACTGGTAAAGGCTTTCAAATTTTTACATTTACGTTTGGATAATGTAACTGACTAAAGGTGTCACTCCAGTTACACTAGCTACGGTGACAAATTCCTTTAAAACAAAAAATTCAACATAAATTGAGAAAATTAGGCATGATAAGTAATTCTTGGAACAAAACAGATGGAGAATCAATTTCCCAAAAAGTAATTGGTAAAGTAAAACCAGATGAACCACTAAAAAACAAGATTGATTTTGCACAAAAGAAATTACAGTTTCAGATTTCAAAATTAGAAGGAATTAATGAAAAATTAAGGAAAAAACACGATACAATTTTTGAAAAAATAGTAAATGCTCAAAGAAATAATAAAAATAGTTATGCTCAAGCATATGCTGGAGAATTAGCACAAGTTAGAAAAATGAAAAATATGGTAAGTGGGGCAAAACTTTCCATGGAACAAGTAAAACTCAGATTAGATACAGTATCAGAATTAGGAGATGTAGTAGTAACACTTAGTCCTTGTATGTCAATCATCAAAGGCTTAGCACCATCACTCAATGGAATCATGCCTGAAGCAAATGCTTCAATGCAAGATTTGTCATCAATACTTGGAGATGTAATGTCTGGCTCATCAGTGAGTATGGGAGACAGTATGAATGTGGGTACTGAAACAAATGCAGATACATTAGCAATTTTAGAAGAGGCACACAATGTAATTGCAGGTCAAACAAAACAATCAATTCCAGATATTCCAAATGATCTTAAACAACAAATTGTTGATAAAAGACCAGATATCTTAATCTAGAAAAGAAATAATTAATTTATTTTGATTTCTTTTTACTTTTTTGAATTAAAATTTTCTTTATTCTAGAAATTGTTGGATAACTATAACCACGTCGCCTATAATTTGCAATCATCATCTTCCAATTTTTTAATCTCCATTGAGCTTGTTCAGTAGTAACAGAATGGACTTCTTTTTTGATGATACTTTTTCTTCCCACTTTAAGAGTTCCAGCATCTTTTGCAGACCACCTATTTTTTGCAAATTTTAAGCCAGTTAAAATTTCAGATACAGGCATTTCTTTGAAATATTCCTTGAGTTTTTTTAGATCTGTATCTGTGGGTTTTTTAGAAATTGGTAACTCGACAATATGCTTTACCATAAAAATACTCAGGAACTAATGCTTTAAGAGAATCATGCTAAACCAGAATTAACCAAAATAGAAAAAAACTGATGAAATAGATATTTCCAAACCCTTAATTGAATACAATTTATCAGAATTAGTATGGGATTAATGAATACACTAGCAAAATTTTGCATCATGAAAAAAGTTCGAGAAAGAGCAAAAGATTCTGATGATGCTTCTGAAAAATAAAATCTAAATTTTATACGTTTTAAAATTTTGAATTAACTGCTAATGATTATACCAACGGGTTCTCTCGGATTTCCTCAAAAATGACGAAGATTGCCGAATTATGAAGTAAATAATAATTCAGAAATTATAAAATTAAATCACTAACAATTCAGAGGAATGACTGAAGTTTTACATAATCCAACATAACCCAAAATCCCAAAAACAATTATTCCAAAAACAATCATCGGAACTAAAAGAAAGACTTTGGTTTTAAGACCCATGATTAGTTTGAATTTAATGCAGTATAAAATTGTCACCGATTCATTCAACTGTAATTGTAAAGGTACCTTTTGTTTTTGAATCTTGTAATAATGAAACTAAATCTCTAGGCAATAAATCAGATGCCTTGTCACATTTTACTGCCAATGTTCTGGGACATATAAAATCACTTTTGCGAATAACAATATCCTCAGAATGTGTGAGAATTAAATTTGGATGTCCTTGTCCCTCTATAACAAAAGAATGATCTCCTACATTAATTGTAAAAGTTACTTTACAATCAGATTTTTTGAGTTTATCTTTTAGTTCTTGAGGTAAATCAGAACAACTAGAAGTTGCATTAACACCAATTATACAATCACCTCGAGGAGTTAAATGAGATTCTTTAGTTATTTCTATAGTTTTTTGATGATTAGAACGAATATTTTCATGTCCTGAAAACTGAATTTCAAATTTCAATTATTAAAAAATAAACAAACTCAAATTAAACTGTTAATGTTTCCAGTTTTGTGCATCAGTAATGCATTTAGAATAATAATTATCAGTCACATAATCACAAACTCTTTCCTGATATATTCTAAAAAATTTTCCAAGACATTCGTATTGATCTTGTTCATCAGATAATAGTGAATTACACATTCCAGGGTCTTTTTTCATATATGCAATATTACTTACACAGAATTGAGGTTCATCAAAACTCAAACACATTTGAGGATTATCAAAATTCAAAGCATCATCTACTTCTTGTGAAATAGATGATTCTGAAGATGAAAAACCTAGACGGTCAATTGCAGAAAATGCTGCAACTACAACTATAGTTAGCATCATTATTCCTCCAATAGTAAATCCAAACAGTGGTTTCATTTTGTTTGATTAATTATATCAAATAATTGTAATAAAATATCATATATTCAATTTTTATAAACACGATCTTATATACAGAAATCAAAAAATCGAAGAGTCGATCATGTTAGTATGTGCCTACAAAACATACAAAAAATTATTCCGCATAGAGTACGGTTTAAATTAAACTTTCAGAGCATTTGAATCAAATGCTTCCTGCACAACAAGGTTATGACCGAGCAATTACGGTATTTTCACCTGACGGTAGACTATACCAAGTAGAATATGCTATTGAGACTGTAAGAAGAGGAACAATTGCCATAGGTGTAAAATGTAAAGATGGAATTGTTATTGCAGCAGAAGAAAAATCAAAAAAACTGCAAATTTCAGATGTCGCTCAAAAAATCTTTCAAATTGATGATCATGTAGGAATTGCAGCAGCAGGATATATTCCAGATGCAAGAAGTCAAGTAGATAATGCAAGATTCTTTTCACAAAGTAACAAAATGATTTATGATGAACCAGTTGAAGTTGAAACAATTGCTAAACATTTAGCTGACCAATGTCAACAATATACACAATATGCAGGAGTAAGACCTTATGGAGTTGCACTAATTCTTGGCGGAGTTGTAAATAACAAACCAGAATTGTTTCTAACGGATCCTAGCGGAACATTCATCTCTTATGATGCAATTGCTATTGGTTCAGGGTCTGAGGAAGTAACAGACTTTTTAGAAAAAACATACAAAGATGATATGTCTTTAGATGAAGCAGCAACACTAGCTGCTGCAGGAATTCAATTATCAAGTGAGGATAAAGATGGACAAAGTCACATCAGAATGGCACATATTAAAACTGAAAATGGATTGTATGAATTAGTAACAGATGAACAAATTACAAGTTACTCAAATACTGCAAAAGAAAAATATCCACACGATAAAAATTAATTATTACTACTAGCGAGATTGAATTACATTGAAATTATCTGTAGCGATTCCTGAATCTGCATTATCTGATGAATCATTAAAGATAGACAAGACTAGAAAAATTTCAATTCTTGCACGAGCTTGTGCAATATTCAAGATTGATACAATCTATGTGTATCAAGATGATGCAAATTACAAACAAGATGGAAGTCTAATGGTAATGATTCTAAAATATTTAGAAACACCACAATTTTTGAGAAGAAGGTTATTTCCTAAAATGAATGATCTAAAATTTGCAGGAGTACTTCAACCATTAAAAATCCCCAGCCACATCACACCTGCAAATTCAAAAAAAATTGTTAAAGGAGATATCAGAGAAGGAATCATAGTAAGTGTAAAGGGCAAAAAGTTTGTAGATGTAGGAATTAATCAATTAATTCAGTTTTATGGAAAAACAGGAATGGGTAAAAGAGTTACAGTTCAATTCAAAGAAGGCTATCCAAAATTATCAGTTAAAGAAATAGAAAAATCAGAAGTGCCATCATACTGGGGATACTCGGTAAAAGAGAGAGCAAATTTGTATTCAATAGTATCAGAATGGAAAGGAAGTATCATCATGACATCAAGGAAAGGAAAAACGGCAACAAAAGATCAACTTTCAAAATATACAAAAACAGATCAACCAGTACTAGTAGCCTTTGGTTCACCTGAAAAAGGAATTCATGAAATTTTGGGAGGAAGAATGAAAAATGTACAAAATGCAAAGTCACTAAACTTTTTTCCAAATCAAGCTACTGAAACAGTACGTCTCGAAGAGGCATTGCTTGGAACATTAGCAATAATTAATGCTCAAAGTACTTCATAATATGGCAGAAAGAAAAAATTTTCTATTATTAGCAATCGGAATGGGTGCAATAGGAATTATAATTGGTGGAATTACAATTTTTAATATGGCAACAGATCTGTTGTTACCATAGTAATTTGTTCATAGTTCGTTAACTGGTTATTTTTATTTGGTTAACGACATCTCACATGGTTTAATAGAGGGATTTCGAGATGCGATTTAACAATGGGAGCTCGAAAACGACATTCACCACGTAGAGGAAGTCTTGCATATTCACCAAGAATACGTGCAAAAAGTATGGAGGCAAGAATACGTGCATGGCCAAAAGTAGATTCAGATGAGCCAAAAATTTTAGCACACTGTGGTTTCAAAGCAGGATGCGTGCAAATTGTTAGTATTGATGATCGTGAAAAAGTTCCAAATGCAGGAAAACAATTAGTTAGTCTTGGAACAGTTCTTGTAACTCCACCAGTTTTGATTTTAGGAGTCAGAGGATATTCAAAAGATCATAACGGTAAACATGCAGAATTTGATGTTTATGCAGAAGATATTCCAAAAAGTTTTTCAAAAGAAATTTCATTAAAAAATAATCAAGAAAATGCACTAGAGAATGCAGAAAAAGGATTAAAGAGAGTTAAAGAAATATTTGCAATTGTTGCAGTTTCGCCAAGAGCTGCTGGATTAGACCAAAAGAAACCATATGTCTTTGAAGCTTTTGTAAGTGGTGGAGATATACAAAAACAATTTACTCATGTTAAAGAATTACTAGGAAAAGAAATTAAGATTGATCAAATTTTTGAAACTGGTGCAACAGTTGATGTTGCAGCAATTACTAAAGGTCATGGATGGCAAGGGGTTCTAAAAAGATGGAATGTAAAAAAGAAACAACATAAATCAAGAAAAACAGTTAGAGAAGTTGGTTCGTTAGGTCCAATATCTCCACAAAGTGTCATGTATACAGTACCAAGAGCAGGACAACACGGATTCCATCAAAGAGTGGAATATGATAAAAGAATTATGATTATGGGAAATTCAAATGATGAACAAATTAAAATTAATCCAGATGGAGGATACAAACACTTTGGATTAGTTAAAGGTGATTTCATTATTCTCAAAGGTTCAGTTCCTGGAACATATAGAAGACTAATCAAACTAAGAAGTCAAATAAGAAATGCTCCAGCCAAAGTTAACAAACCAAATATTTTGGAGGTAGTCATATGACCAAAATTACAACTTACACAACTACTGGAACAAAAGATGGCGAAGTTGAATTACCATTGATTTTCTCAACTCCATTTAGAAGAGAATTAATTCACAAAGCATATACCAATTTAACTTCACACAAATTCCAACCACAGGGAAGACATCCAAGTGCAGGTCAAGATGTAGTAGCAGATTCAAATGATCCACCAACAGGTCAAGGTGTATCCAGAGTCGCAAGAGCACAAGGTGGTGGTGGTGGAAGACAAGGTCAAGGTGCAGAAGTTGCATCAACTAGAGGTGGAAGACAAGCACATCCACCAATTGTTGAAAAAGTGATTTACAAGAAATTAAACAAAAAAGAAAACAAACTAGCATTATGCTCAGCAATTGCTGCAACAGCATCAAAAGAACGAATTGAGTTAAGAGGACATAAAATTGATGGAATAGAATCATTCCCAATTATTGTAGCAGATGATATTGAATCAGTTTCAAAAACAAGTGAAATGAACAAAATACTTGATGCACTAAAACTTTCTCAAGATTTAGAAAGATTAGATTCAAGAAAACCACGTTCTGGACAATCAAGACTTAGAGGAAGAAGTAAAAAAGTTGGAAAAAGTGTTTTGTTTGTAACTAAAGATTCATCAAATATTTCAAAGGCTATTGGTGCTTTACCAGGAGTAGAAGCAAAAAGTGTAAAGGACTTGAGTGTATTAGATTTGGCTCCAGGTTCTGATCCAAGTAGATTAACAGTATATTCAAAATCAGCAATTGAGGAGATTGGAAAAATTAAATCAACACATCTAGAGGTAATGGTGAAAGTGCAATGAATGTAGATCAAGCTATGAGAATTATTGTAAAACCATACATTACAGAAAAAACATTTGCAATGGTTGAAAATGAAAGTAAGATTTGTTTCATAGTAGAAAGATCAGCTTCAAAACCAGACATTAAAGAAGCAGTGAAAACACTTTACAAAGAAAAAGTAACTAACGTCAACACTGCAAGAACAATTTATGGTAAAAAGGCATTTGTTCAGTTTGAAAATGTAGAAAAAGCAAGGGATTTGGCAACAAAGATAGGAATGCTATAATATGGTTGACAAAAATTCAAGCACACTAACAGAGGAGAAGAGAGATGGTTAAAGAATTTTTATACAGAGGTATTTCAAAAGAGGATCTAGATAATACATCACTAGAGAAATTATTTTTATTATTTAATTCAAGACAAAGAAGATCTCTTACCAGAGGTATAACTGATGGAAAGAGAAAATTAATTGAGGAGATAAAATCTGCAAAAGCAGGTAAATTAAAAAATCCAATCAAAACTCATCTTAGAGATTTGATTATTCTACCATACATGGTAGGTGTTACAGTAAATGTTTTTTCAGGAAAAGAATTCCGTCCAG
>Ga0209992_10002875_pt1 | contig 15140 bp, 17 predicted proteins | sample 2SBtaG_2_FD_182564 | JGI IMG/M metagenome (GOLD analysis project Ga0209992, IMG submission 182564) | Deep subsurface microbial communities from Kolumbo volcano to uncover new lineages of life (NeLLi) - 2SBTROV12_ACTIVE470 metaG (SPAdes)... | ecosystem: Environmental > Aquatic > Marine >... | reverse complement strand
AACGAGGAATGCCGTCAACAGCGGCCATAAAGCCAACAACGCCCCACACCAATGCATATAGTGATACTGCCTGTACTATAGTCCATAAGGCCTTAAAACCAACATAACGAATAACCGCACGATACAAACTAAAGCGCACAAAGATAACGCTAGCAATCACTGGTGCACCGAATATCACCCAAACTAAATCACTCTCTGGATAATACCAATAACCAAGTCGAATTGAGAACGATGCCAATAATATTGACACAAGCACGACAGAGTCAACAAGCAACATAATTAGCTGCTTGTGAAATCGTGATAAATTAATGAGTTTATTTAACAAAGGAGTACAAGACAGTTTATTTTGATTGGCTTAGTATAGATGTTTTCAGAGGTGATAAGGGCATTTATCAAAAGTAAAAAGTATAAATATAAATGGGTTCGTTTTGTCACTTTTCTATTCAGAGCAAACAGCCTTAGAAAGACGAGCAATAGCATTTTGCTGATAGCGAATCAACTTATGGCAATCGGCTGTACGTCGAAATACAGGGCTACCCAGACGTCGTTCATCTCGCTGCACGCGCGCAAACAGCCCCATTGTGCTTCGTAACTCTGTAGCAGTGACTTCTGAATCTTTAGCCATTAATTTCAAACCCATATGTGCACTCATCAAATCCATATCCCAAAAAGATTCATTCACCTCTTTGGTCTTGGTGTAAGTATCATAGTAAGCATCCATCACACGGCGATAATTAAGTAAATTGGTAGCAATATTGGCCGCATCAAATGATGAGCACCCCTCTTCAATCAACAAAGAGTTTAAAGATGAATATTCATCTGAGGATTCAAAGTCAATCTCTACATTAAGACCGTGCTTGATTGAGTTCTTACTACTAACTCGCTTACCAAGACCAGTTCTTGGCCCAGTTGATAGCTGTGCATTTATACGGTTAGCAAGAGTCTTAGGATGACTTAACATCAATAGCTTGGACTTTGTTTTCAAGATTGGCTAGCTCAAGATCCATGCGTTTGATTATTCTAGACTTAAAATCCACTGCATCGATACTCTTTTGAAGGTGTCGCATCGTTTGATACTGACGATGAATCAATTCATCTGCCATCTTAAGGTGCTTGGATGCATCCTTAAAACCACGTGCCCGAAGATCCGATATTGTCAACTTGCCTTTTTTTAATAAGTTATCAACTACCTCTTTGTCATCCTTACTAGCGTTGCCAGTAAAAATATTCTCAAGAGCGTTAGACACTAGATCGTTATTATACATTTTAGGATGATCGCCAACAATGGTTAACATCCTGGCCATAGAGTCATGCAAAAGGAGCTCTTTGTCCACCGTATGGCGCTTAATCCACCAAAGGCATTCATTTAACTGCACCACCAGGGCAATATTAAGTGGGGATGGGTTATCTAATTCAGAAAGTAAACCTTCCAAGCTTGCATTAAATTCTGATTCAGACTCACCAGGCAGAAGCTTAGGGTTGGACAAAAATGGAGCAAGAGATTTAACTAGATCATTCAATATAAACACCTTGTGGTTGAGAAAACAAAGACTGGTAAAGCTATACCGTAAAGACCATTCAAGTATTACGCTTTAAGTTAAGAACCACACCAGGATCAACTAAAGGGTCGCCAGTAAAAACAACTCCATGGCCTACTAGTACAGACTCAATAGACTCTAACACCTTGGTGCTTCCAGCTGGAATTCCATTTTGTGGCTCATACCTTCTCAATGTTTTGAGACTAATGTCGCATTTATCAGCTAGCTCTTGCCCACTCCAACCAAGCAGAGCTCTTGCAGCTCGAATTTGTCTTCCAGATACCATAAAAAGAGTCTATAATGTCCTTTTTAGAGACAATAATTAAATTACCTTACAATGTTAACAATCAAAAATTTCTTTTCTTCTTTAGAGGGCGCTTACGCACCCAATACAATTAGATCTTATAGATCAGATTATATGCATTATTCCAACTGGTGTCATAAATATCAATACAACCCTCTAAATATTCATGAGGATAAATTTGCAGATTATATTCTGCAGATGGGTGAAAACCTAACTGTTGCAACTATTCAAAGGCGAGTAGCTAGCCTTAGCAGCATATTCAATCACACTAAAAGCACTGATCCAACAAAAGAGCCTGTAGTCATTCTAACCATCAAAAGACTTCGAAGAAAATTTGGCAAACCCCAAAAACAAGCAACGCCCTTAACTTATGATATTTTAACAAAACTTAAAAATATTTGTTCTGATGATATCGTCGGTCTTAGAAATAAGCTACTTTTACAACTCGGCTACGAAACCATGCGCCGTCGATCAGAAATTTGTCAATTTAAATTTGAAGACCTTCAACATCATGGTAATCTTAAGCATGCTCTTCTACTGAGACACTCTAAAACTGATCAATACAATCAAGGAAAAATAATTCCAATATCCGACGAGCTGTCTGAGATGATAACTAACTGGTCACAAGCAATTGATCACGATAGTGGTTACATTCTTAGAAGCTTCAAACGAAATCTATCTACTAATCCGTCTCTCACACCCCCATCTATTAACAATATTTTGAAGAGTCTTCAAAAGCAAGCTGGTCTGAATCAAATTGGTGAATTATCTGGCCACTCATTTAGAGTTGGTGCTGCACTTGACCTTTTAGACAAAAATATCCCGTTAGAAAAAATTATGCTCAGGGGTGGTTGGAAATCAGAAACTAGTGCAATGAGATATCTTCAAAGCTGGAATGATAGCAACTGGTTGATTATTAATTGACCACAGAAAAGTCAACAACCCAAAATAATATCATCTATGTTAGTGACTTACACCATCTCGCTTCACAACCTTTAAGAAAGTCATCCATAATATTTTTATATCAAACCAAAAGGATTGACGGTTTAAATATTCTACATCTAATGCAACTTTATCGGGAATTGATAATTCATCTCTGCCATTAACTTGAGCCCAGCCTGTAATACCAGGTAATAACTTATCCACGCCCTTTTCAGTGCGGAGAGTAATTAAATCGTCTTGATTGAATAATGCAGGACGTGGCCCCACAAAGCTCATATCACCTTTTAATACTGAAAATAATTGTGGGAGTTCATCTAAGCTAGAACGTCGTAAGAAACCACCAATAGAAGATAAATAAGCATCTGGATTATCTAATAAATGCGTCGCTACAGCAGGGGTATCTGTCAACATTGATCTAAACTTTGGCATCTTGAATATTTTATTATTTTTACCAACTCTATCAGACCAATACAAAGCAGAACCCTTAGACGAGAAACGAACAGCGATAAAAATTAATAGCATAGGAGCTACTAAAAATACAAGAATCACAACACCTAGTAACAAATCAAAAATATATTTCATTATATCTAATAGCCATCAGGATTCATACGTTGCCAGCGCCAGGTGTCTTCGCACATTTCATCTAGCACGCACTCAGCCTTCCAGTCTAGCTTCTCTGCTGCGTAACTTGGATCAGCGTAGCAGGTGGCGATGTCGCCGGCGCGTCTATTAGCAATTTGATAAGACACGCTCTTGCCTGATGCCTTTTCAAAGGCTTTCACCATATCCAGTACTGAGTAGCCGTTACCTGTACCTAGATTAACCGTTAACACTTGCGGCTTACCCTCTAACGCCTGTAGCGCCTTGACATGCCCTTTGGCTAAATCAACCACATGAATGTAATCACGCACACCCGTACCATCGGGCGTATCGTAATCTCCACCAAAAACCGTTAACTTCTCTAATTTACCCACCGCGACTTGTGCGATATACGGGATTAAATTATTGGGAATATCGTTCGGATCTTCGCCAATCAACCCACTCTTATGTGCACCCACAGGGTTAAAGTATCTAAGCAATGCGATATGCCAGCTATCATCTGCAACAAACACATCTTGTAAAAACTCCTCAACCATTAACTTAGAGCGGCCATATGGATTGGTGACTGACAGCGGGAAACCTTCCTTAATCGGTACCGTATGCGGATCACCATAGACCGTCGCGGATGAGCTAAAGACAAAGGTTTTGCAATTGAAATCACGCATCACTTCAGCGAGGATAAAAGTACCACCCACATTGGTATCACAATACTCAATCGGCTTCTCTACCGACTCACCCACTGCTTTCAGGCCTGCGAAATGAATCACGCCATCAATGGCGTGTATTTCAAATACGCGCGTCAGTGCAGCTTTATCACGCACATCCACCTTGTAAAAAGGGATACTGGCATCCGCTAATTTCTCAACACGCTTTAACGCTTCTAGCGATGAGTTGCAAAGATTATCTACCACCACAACTTCATAGCCTGCTTTAAGCAGCTCAATACAGGTGTGAGAGCCTATATAGCCCACGCCGCCTGTTACTAGTATTTTTATGTTAATCACTTCTCTTTAACTACTTAATTTTCATAAAAACCCATGACATCCAATATTTTGTTATTTACCTTGTGTACATCAAATTTATCTTCTACCATTTTTCTACTCTCTATACCCATTGTTTTAATTTTATCCCTATTCTCAATAAACCAAGTCATTTTTTCCACAAGCTTGTCAATGGATTTAATTGGAACTGTAAAGCCATTCACTCCATCTATTACAGTTTCCTTACAGCCAGCAGCTGTTGTTGTAATCACAGCCCTCCCCATTGACATAGCCTCAAGTGTGCTTCTAGGTAGACCTTCATGGTAGGATGGCAATACATAAATATGGCAGCTTTTTATAAACTCTTTAACATTATTTGTCGGCCCCTTATAATCAACATACTCCTTCCATCTTAAAACCTCCTCCAGGCTTATAGAGTCAGGAGATGCATCTACAGGACCAACTAGGCTAAAACTAACATCAGGATACTCCCTCTTCACTATAGATGCTGCCGCTGCATACTCTCTAAGACCTTTTTCACCAAGCAATCTAGCAACGCATAAAAAACTAATTTTTACACCAGGTAATTTAAATAATTCAAACTTATTGGTATTTACACCGGAACCGTTAACGACACATGTTTTATGTAAAGGGATAATGCCGTATTTAATAAAAACATCCTGATTATCTTTATTCTGAAAAAAAACAAATTTTGACTTTCTTAACGCTACCCTGTACAAAAAAACAACTAAAGCAGTTAAGATTCTCCTTTGCACCGACTCCCCTTGAAACGAGTATCCTAGACCTGTTATTAAGGCAAAAAAAGGCACCCCTTTTAATCTTGATGATAAGCCACCCCAAATAACTAATTTAACACCATAAGCAAACACTGTGTCTATTTTTTGTACATTAAGTAAATGCCTTAAATCAAAAAAGGTTTTTATGTCATGAATTACATTGAAGCCATTTCTTTGGAGAGTTATTGGTCGATATTCAACACCTATATCCTGCAGTAATCTCATTGTAACCTTATCACCATCCATAGATGATGCCGCAATAACGTCCATTCTTTTCATAACACTTAACATAAACTCTTTCCTAAAATTTATCAAAGAGAAAGCACTTGTGCCCAAAATAAGGAATTTCTTTTTATTCATAAATTAGAGATGTATATAGAGACTCATGTTTGCGTGTTATGTTTTCTATAGAATAATTATCAACAACCTTCCTGTGCAAAATGTGTGACTTTTTTTGAGCTTCGCCATAATTACTTATAACACCAAGCATTGCTTTGGGGAAAGCATCAATACTCGACAAATAGCCTGCATTCTCGTCTATTAAAGATGGAATCGTCCCTACCGGTGTGGATATAATTGGAAGGCTGCTAGCAGCAGCTTCTAATAGCACTATCGGAAGCCCCTCCCATAGAGAGGGCATAACAAAAATATGCGATTTAGAAAGTAGCGTTGGAATATCTGAACGCAAACCAAGCAATATCACATAATCTTGCAATTGATTGTCAGCTATTAATTTTTCAATACTCTTGCGCAAATACCCGTCTCCAGCAATTAAAATCTGAAACTCACAACCTTTGTTCTTCAGATAGATAGCGCTATCTATTAAATTAAGCTGGTTCTTTTGCTTTTCAAGCCTGCCTACACTAATAAAAGTAAATTTTTCATATTTGACTTCACTTGCTTTGTACGAATTTACATGCACCCCATTTGGAATTATTTCAAAATTTTTCTTATATATGCGACTCTCTTGCTCTGTAGAAAAAAGTATATCTTTACTCCTGAATACCTTCAAGAAATAAATAATAATATTTTTATACACAGATCCAAATGAAATATTATGAGATGTAAAAACCAACTTAACAGCTGGGTTCATTAATTTAATTAATACAGATAAGATCAATGAATGCGTCATATGAGCGTGTATTATTTGAATTCTATGGCTTTTAATATGCCTATTAACTGCTGCAACCATTTTTACTAAGTCATTAATATTTTTAGATCCATTAAGAGTCTTAACGTCGATATTTATACCTATGAACCTCTTTAGCATTTCATTTCTTTTGGAAAGAGATACTACTGAAACATTAAACTTCTCCTGATTAGAGTTCTTTACTAAATCTAGCACAACCCTTTCTGCACCACCCACACCCAATCCAGTAATTATATGGAGCAAATTAATTTTTTTCATACTTCCTTAATCTATATCTTTTATTATTGGATATCAGCTTAATTGCAAAAATAACGAATATTAAAATAAACGTATACTTATACCTAGATATACTTCCGATATTAAATACAATTAGACTGTAAACAGTCATTGAGATTACAAAATAAAAAATAAGAAAATTTGCAAACTTATCTTTATGTGATTTAAGCTTGTACATCAAATAAAAGACAATAGCGCCAATAAAAGTATTTTCAATAGATTGTACAAACAATAAAAAATTACCTTTTACCTCCCAAATGAATGGCGCAAAGACTATATTGATAAATCCTGTTATCGCTTGATAAATAACATATATAGAATCTGATAAAGGAATAAAATTTATCATATCCCCGCCATCTCCCCTAAACATGGCTGAACGATAGTAATTTAATAATTCAACAACAGGAATATTAAATACTACACCAATGCCAGCTAATAATAAAATAATAAAAACCAGACCTTTCCATCCATAAAATTCGTAAGCTTTATAAACTATCAAAGACAACAAGAAAATTATAAAATTTTGAGCCTTTATAAAAAGCAACAAGATGGAGGTTGTAATTGACATCCACAACCTGCCCGTATACAACTGATAAACACTTATAATTGTAATAAAAAGCACTAAAGTATCTCTTAATCCAACTGCAGAATAAAGAGCAAAACTAGGAAACAACAAATAAAAATAAGCACCCGTTTCAGTTAAAATTCTTTTCTTATATAAAAAAGAAAAAAGAAATGAGTAAAGAATAAAGTTAATAATTGCTATAGAGAAAACTGAATTCAGAAAAGGAGCAGGGAAAAGAGAGAAAACTAAAGATGCATTTAGCACGTTAGTACTATACCCATATTGTCGGTAATTAACAAAATCTAAATTATTACGTATAGAGGCTGCAGCATCAATGTATCTAAACTGATCTGGCATATATTCAATTGGAAACAAGAAATCATTCAAGAAGAAGACTAGCACTAGATGGGCCAAAATAGGGAAAAAAAACTTAGATGGTGTTTTATATACAACAAATATTATGTATACAACCACCATTGCAAATAGTGCATTCAATAAATCGTATCCTATGATATATTGCCCGTATGTACTTTGTAAATCCAATATAAAACGCCTCTATCTTATTCTTCTTTATTATATGAAAAAATATCAAAATCCTTGTTATACAATTTAAAAATTATATCAATCGTTTCATTAGAAATATTTTTATCTTCTTGTATAGATTTATTGTAGTGTTGAAATATAATTTTCTTATCAATTTTTTTTGAAATTTGAAAAGCGGCCACCTTAATATTTTCTAATTTATACACCTTGTCTACTAAAACATTAAACTTATCATCGCAAACATACAGATATTGAGGTCTAAAAACGCCATCAATTTCTAATAAATTTTGCTTTATCAACCACTTGGTAACAAACAAGTCAAATGTTTTAAAATCAGGATGGTGAGTGTAATAATTTGGGTTTTTCATGCCCATCACTCTTGTGCCTCCATTTTTCGAAAACTGATAGGCTGAATATAATCGATCTACTGGGTGCCTAACAAAGGCAAATGTAAACAACTTGCTAAACATGGTTGGACACAATTTCTTTATTTTTAATGCATAGAAATGACCCAAGGTTCTACCATAAATAGCTTTACTGACGCTAACACCTGCAGCTTTTGGCACATGAATAAAAAGTACACCTTCTTTCTTCCAGCGAAGACACCTTCTTAAAATATCTAAAAACATACGGGCATTCCCAGGTAGAGAGCCCCATAACCAAAAAGCGAGATTTTTCATCTACACACCCTCTTTCTTAAACTCATTATTTTCCAATAAAAGAGATAAATAGGAGTCGACGGCATTATCGACAGTGAAATCCATTGCTCTCGCAATAGGTGACGGCCCTGGACTATCAAGTGCATCCAAAATAGCCCTGCTAAGCGCATCGGCATCACCTACAGGAACCATTCTCCCCCACTTCCCACCCTCAAGAATTTCAGAAGGACCGCTCGGGCAATCAGTACTGATAACTGATGCGCCACATGCCATGGCCTCAACCAGTACATTGCCAAAACCTTCCCAGTGAGACGAGAGTACAAACACGTCAGAATGGTGCATATATGCAAAAGGGTTGTCGGTAAATCCAGGCAAGGCAACATCCGCTGTTAGACCAAGTTCTTCGACCAGTAACTCAAGACTATCCCTCAACTCACCCTCTCCCAAAATCATCAGTCGAAGGTACTGCTTTTTCCTGACCTTGGAGAATGCATATAACAATGTCTTAAAGTCTTTCGCCAATGTCAAGCGTCCGACAGATAGAATGATCGGGGTTGATTTTTCCTGAAACCAAGGATGTGATACTGGCTGGCTTGAAAGCGACAAAATCTTTTCACTGACAATCGGGTTTGTTATCACGCTTATACGGCTAGCCTCTATTCCCAGCAGGCGACTCAGATCATCTGCCACACCTTTTGATACTGCCACAATGTAGTGAGCGTAAGGGTATAAGACCTTCATCAACATTCCAAGGACTGCAGTTTTGATACCAGGAGTAAGATTAAGAGAGACAGTCGCTGTGCTGTGTTCGCTGACGGCAACCGGCACATTGGAGCGAGAGACAATAGAAGCTAACAATGCCATAACATTAACGTGTTTCATGGCAGTAAGCAACACATCTGGCTTTTCACTCCGTAGATAACGCACCAGCGGTACGAAGCCAGTCAACAGGCGTGAAGCATTTAGTTTCACAATGCGAACACTTGGTGGCACTTCCTGAAGATAGGAGCCCTCTGCTTTTAAAAGAACAAGGTCAACACCCAGTCCGCGTTCACTGAATGCGATAGCCAGATTTACCATTACCCGTTCAGCACCTCCACCACGAAGTGAGGGTACGAATAGAGCGATACGCTTGGGAAGCAGTTTTTTTTTGCCGAGCATCATTTAACTAGCCAATGCGAGAGATTTCGATCCAAAAGTCGCTCCAGTAAAGCGATGTCTTCACTGAAATAAACCTGCAACAAATGTCTCATTTCATCGTTCAACGGTTGGCGGACTCTAAATTTGATATTTTTTCGATCAATTGCGTTAAGAATACCAAGGCTATGCTTAATACCCAAGCTAAGTTTTGCACTCCCCAGTAACTGCACTGCGCGGCGAAATAACATAGATCGTCTTTCCTTGGCCGGATTCTTTACACTGAAGTTTGATTTTCCATCAGCGTCTACCCCAAGAAACTGAAGTACTGTGAGATAGACTGCACGCGGATCTTTCTTGACATCATCAAGCAGCACAATATGCACGCGCTCACGTGGAATATATTTATATAGGCGATCCAACTGTGCACCTAATAGACAAGCTTTTCCATAAGCTAGATGACGAGGCTCGCGACACCACCTGCTAACTGATTCACCCTTCAGTCGAGCATCATTAAGTCTCCACGCCTCTGAAAAACTTTTGATATGCTCGTTGCCGTTAACTAACTGCTGCTCATGCAGAGAATACGCCATTTCAATCGGGTTTCTCAGGCACACGATATATCTCGCATCCTGAGTATATTGCTCAATATTCGGTACTGCGACAGTTGAATGTAAATACCAGACGGATGCTTCGCCTACAGCAATGTGTGAATCATCCGCTTTAAGAAAGAGCCCCTCATAATCATCCCGGTTTTTATATACAATGTGATTATCATCTATATTAAAATGGTGTGGCTCCTTCGCTGCCGACATGTATATCTGCCGATGTTCTGCAAGCCATGCAGCTAAAGACGTCGTACCACATTTTGGTGCGCCGATAATAAAAAAATTAGGTTTCTTCATTTTTTCTCCTGAACCGTAAAAATTCTGAATGCCATACTTTCGATGTCCAGATGGCGATGTACAGCTCTCCATAATAGTAAATTCGATACCATTAAAGAAACGGCAGTTGCCATGGCTGCGCCACTCATACCGAAATACGGTATTAAAATAAGGTTAAGCAACACATTGACACCGGCAGCTATAGCAACCCCCTTTGCCGTTTCCTTTTCGTGGCCAGTCATATTCAGCAATCCAGCCACAGACCCCATAGAAGCATTTACAAGCTGTCCCACTGCCAAGATTACAAGTGGTAAATAACCTGATTGATACTCATCTCCAAAAAATATACCTAGCATTTCTTCACCTAAGATGACGATGATAATTACCATTATTATAGCTAGAAACAGAATAACTCTTGCACTCTGGGTCACCACTTTTTGCATAAGCCCCTTGTTTCCCTGAGCATGAAATCTGGCAAAATAAGGCATCACAACCATAGTAACAGCGTACAACCCAAATGAGGTCAATGCTGAAACTGAAATTACTGCGCGATAAATTCCAGTATCTTCAAGTGTGGAAAATAAACCCATCATCAGGATATCTGTATTTTGTGTAATCAAAGCCATGCCTGAAATAAACGCTAGCGGTAGTACGGCTGAAAACCAGTATTTCTTCTCATACAACGCATCAGGTTTACTTTTTACTTGATTAGGCTTAACACGCCTCAACAATCCAATACTAATTAGTAATACAACAAATGCAGCTATGACATACAGACCCATAGCACTTGCTGACGTCAAAGTTTCTGCTGGAAACAGAAATTTCACTATTAATATTAATAATATTAATAGTGCCGGCCTAATTATTAAATCAGGTAGCTGACTCAAAACAACTTTCCGTAAGCCTTGTATTGCAGCTGTACGTAATCTACTTAATGCGATAAAGGGAACGAGCAGAAGACTGAACCCGAAAGTTTTTAACTGAAGCAAACTCAACTGATCCAACAATAGCCAAGCCAAGCCGCTACTGATTAATAAAATACCCAATGATAATAATAAAATTGTGGAAGTCGACCAACGCCAGAGACCTAGCATCAAACCCCATTGTTCTGTAGCCTCGAGTTTTGCAGTTTCCCTCACTACAAGATTAGGCATCCCAATCTGAGCGGGTATGGCCAACAAAGAAACTAGTGCAAAGAAAAAAGCATAAACTCCATAACCTTCTGGCCCAAGAGTTCGTGCTAGTAACACCATCAAAAAAAAACCTAATAATAGACTAATTATCTTAACCGCAACATTGCCCAAAGCGCCACGAGATAATTCTGTTCGCATGTCGCTATTACCCATCACATAACCTCTCATCTTAATAAACGCCTCTCTTGCGCTGGAATTTAGTTTTATTAGCTTCTAACGATTCATCACGAATGTAGTGAGCGAAGCTATACTTAGGTCACTAATATAAAAACCGGGAGTGCAGTATTTTTTTACCAAACTCTCATTGACTCCTGTCTGGAGGGTTGATTTAGCTCCTATTAAACAGTTCGATATTACTCTTCATTTTTTTAAGTGACCAGTTCCACCATCTTAACTCTTCAATTTCAATTATCTTCTCACTGCTAAATCTATATTTGATAATTTTTGCTGGGTTGCCTGCAGCTATCGCATAAGAAGGCACATCTTTAGTAACCACACTACCTGCGCCAATAACTACGCCATTCCCTATTTCTACGCCCGGTAAGATTATGACCGAATCTCCAATCCATACATTATGTCCTATACCAACATTTTTGCGACTTGCAGCTTTTACTTCTGCTCCAATACGCCCTTGTAAGGATAATTGCAGATTCATAAATGATGTGTCATGATTAGAGGTAATGATCTTTATATCACTCCCTAAAGCGCAATATTTTCCAATTTCACATTTTCCCGAGCCTTTAATTAATATCCTGCCATTAATCCTACTCCCTGAACCGATGACAGAATTAGAACTAATGGCAGACTTTTTTGAAATAAACAGACCGCCATCAGCCTTTACATTTTTAAAATATAATAAAAATTTAAAATAATTTCTATTTTTAGCATTAATTCTAAACATCTAACGTCATCTAACTACAAACCACTGATTCAATAAGTCTTCTTTATTGTATTCATGTTTCGAATACTTGCCATTCATGTATTTCTCCAGACTCTTTCCTGATTCGTTAACCACTGCATGCGCAGCTCCAGTATCCCACTCCATAGTGGGGCCAAGTCTTGGATATATATCGGCCTCTCCCTCTGCAACTAGACAAATCTTTAGGGAGCTACCAATTGATATCAACTCTTTTTCTTTGTCTGTATCTATATCGTCAATAAACGCTTGCGTCTCATCAGACATATGCGATCTACTAGCAACAATCTTATAAGTTTCTCGTTGACTTTCTGTTTTAAGCGGGAGTTTTTGTCCGTCTTTAAATGCACCTTTACCTTGCTTTGCCCAGTAGCAAATATCTAATGCTGGTGCGTAGACAACACCCAGAACTGGTGTGTCTTTATGAATGAGCGCAATGTTTACGGTAAATTCACCATTCTTCTTTACAAACTCTTTGGTGCCATCTAAAGGGTCAACCAGCCAAAAATACTCCCAATGTTTTCTTTCTGCATATGGGATATCCTTGCCTTCTTCAGATAGAATAGGAAGATTAACTGGGAGTTGGTTTAGACGGTTTTCAATAATATCATTAGCTTTTTTATCAGCCAGAGTTAATGGTGAGTTATCTTGCTTGTATTCAACTTCAAAATCTTGACTATATATCTGCATGATGGCATTGCCAGCTTCTTTGGCGATAGCAACAATATCTTTAATATTAATTTTATCCAGCATTATTATTTAACAATATTCTTTGATTTTAAAAACTCAATCACTTTGATTGCAGACTCTTCTAGTGTCTCACCATTAGTATCAATGCCCAGTTCTGGATTTATAGGCGCCTCATAAGGAGAGTCAATGCCTGTGTAGTTTTTAATTTCTCCAGCGCGTGCACGCTTATATAAACCCTTAACATCTCTTGATTCACAAACCTCTAGACTAGCTTTACAGTATATCTCGATAAAATCACCTTGAGGCAATAATTGTCTAACAAGATTACGGTCATTTTTGAATGGACTAATAAATGCAGTCATGGCAATAACGCCAGCCTCCATCATCAACTTAGCAGCTTCGCCAATTCTTCTAATGTTTTCTTTGCGATCATCATCGCTAAAAGTTAAGTTTGATGATAGCCCGTGGCGTACATTGTCTCCATCTAATACAAAGGTTCTACAACCAAGTTTATGTAGCTTCTCCTCCACTGAATGGGCAAGGGTAGATTTGCCAGAACCTGACAAACCTGTAAACCAAATAACAACTGACTTATGATTGTTTAGCTTTTCTCGCCTTTGTCGGGTGACGGTTGCGTTGTGGTAGATAATATTAGCTGGTTTCATTTACTCTGACAGGCTAGTTACATACCAATCGATCGCTTCATCCATTCCTTCGGATATCATGTACTTTGGCTGATAATCTAACAGTGTTTGCGCCTTATCTATATTTGCCTGAGAGTGTCTAACATCTCCAGCTCTAAAATCTTGATAGATCGGTTCTTTCTTTTTTAACCCTTGCGTTCTTTGGATTAATCTTTCTTCAATCATTTGGTAAAGCTTGTTTAGACTTGTTCTATCATTAAGAGCGACGTTATACACTTGATCAGTAGCCTCATCATTATCAGTAGTTGCTGCGAGAAGGTTCATCTGAACTGTATTGTCAATATAACAAAAGTCTCTACTAGTTTCGCCATCGCCATTAATAAACACATCTTCTTTATTTAAAATGGCTGCCACCCATTTTGGTATGACTGCCGCGTATGCGCCATTTTGGTCTTGTCTTTTACCAAAGATGTTGAAGTATCTTAATCCTATGGTTTTAAACCCATAGGTCTTTGCAAATACATTTGCGTAAAGCTCATTAACAACTTTAGTCACTGCATAAGGGCTCAAAGGATTGCCAATCTTATCTTCTACTTTTGGAAGATCTGGATGATCTCCATAGGTAGAGCTTGATGCGGCGTAGACAAATCTTTTTACGTTTGCATCATTACTGGCAACCAGCATGTTTAAAAAGCCATCAATATTGGCCCTGTTGGTATTAATAGGATCTTCGATTGATCTAGGAACTGAACCCAATGCTGCTTGGTGCAATACATAATCCACGCCATCACACGCCTGTTTGCAATCCTCTATCTCTCTTATATCGCCATTGATAAAGGTAAAATTATCGCTTAAGTCTTTACCAGTAGCGTTGTTAGCATCTTGGATTGCTTGATCAATATTGTGTTGATGACCGGTATCAAAGTTATCCAGGCCCACCACTTTTTGATTAAGGATTAGTAACTTCTCTAGTAAGTTTGAACCAATAAAACCAGCAACGCCAGTTACTAACCAGGTGCTTTGATTATCTTTTAAATATTCTTGTAGTTGTTCGTATTTAGTCATTTATAGTCTTCCATCAACTTCGTTGGCTTTAAGTAAATATTTGATATCATAAAGTACATGATTATCCTTGCCAAAGGCTTTTATTTGCTCTAATGATAACGCTTTAAATTCATCATGTGCAACTGCTAACAATATTGCATCATATTTACCTTCTGTTGGTTGATCAATTGGCTTAATATTGTATTCATGTACAGCCTCTTCCTTATCAACCCACGGATCAAATACATCAACATTGCAATTAAACTCTTCGAACTCTT
>Ga0209992_10002874_pt1 | contig 15140 bp, 11 predicted proteins | sample 2SBtaG_2_FD_182564 | JGI IMG/M metagenome (GOLD analysis project Ga0209992, IMG submission 182564) | Deep subsurface microbial communities from Kolumbo volcano to uncover new lineages of life (NeLLi) - 2SBTROV12_ACTIVE470 metaG (SPAdes)... | ecosystem: Environmental > Aquatic > Marine >... | reverse complement strand
TCTATTCCTTTACGCTTAGCTGTATTTGAATGTATTGCTTCAGCATAAGTTATATGTTTACTTATATTTTCCATATTATTCTATTTCGCTAAACACCGCATAGACTTTAACTTCGCGTTTTTTTCCAAAAGGTATTGTAGCTATTAAATCTTTTCTATCTTTTGACTCTTCTTGTTGAGGATAATATTTAGGATTAGTACTATTTAATTTTCTTTTTTTCATCTGCCGCCAAAACCTTTCATAGATCTACCTCCTGTAATAATAGGGTGTATTTTTCCTTTACCATATCTAGGTTTTCCTTTTCCTTTTGGAAGATTTTTAGTAGCTCCACCTAAAGTAACACCAGGGTTTCTTTTAGCAAATGCTTTTGCTGCTGCTTTTGCAGCTGCTTTTCCAGCGGCACCAGCGGCTCCACCTATAATACCCATGGATCCTGACCCTCCTTTTCTAGCAGCATCTTTCATTGCTTTAGTCATTGGTCTTATAGAATCTTGTTCTTTATTTAATTTAGACAAAGGACTTTTGCCTGTAAATTGTGATGAAAAATTTTTCATAATTTTAAAATTGTGAAGCTTTGTTAACTTCGTTTATTGCTTCTTGTATATCTTCTAATTTTGCAGGCAATACAAGATCTAAACCTGCTTTAAACACTATTTCTTTAACACCATTTTTAAAAATAATTAATGTTGGTGCCATTCTTACTCTGTATTTCTTTTTTGCTTCAGGGTTTTTGGCTATATCAGCTCTATAATAAATTACGTTTTCTAATTTATCCCAGTCAGCAAAACAATTTTCTTCATTAAACTTAGCCCAAAACTCTACAATTACAGGTTTTGTTTCATCATCACCAAAAGCTTCATTAGTATTAATAACGTTTTCAAAATCACTATCTGTTATCCAATATTCTTCAGGAACATCTTGTTGACTAAATGATAAAAACGGTATTAAAAATAAAAATATATATTTCATTATCTTTGTTTTTGTATTTCATATAATCTCTCATCAATCTTATCTAATTGATCTCTCATAGCTTCAACATCTTCTTGAGTATCCATAATTGTTTGGCGTATCAACTCGTCTTTTAAGTCATATTCTATTCTATCAATAACTGGTTTAGGTAATTCTTTCGCATCCTGTATGTCAGCTTGTAAAGTAAACCACATACCAGCAATCATTATTACAAAACCTACTATCATACCTATTGTTTTAAGATCTAGTGTTACTTTAGTTTGTTCCCCTATTTGTGGTGCGTTTGCCATTGTAACTATTTTATTTTTTTAAATTTTTTACCTTTACTAGGTCTAATAGTATCTCTCGCTACTCTTACATTTGGACGAAGAGCATTAGGCATAATCGTTGAATCAGAGGAAAATTTTGGATTTTTTCCACTTTGTAAAGACGGTGTTATTTCATCATCTCCTAATGTAGTTACAAATTGACCTTTGTCATCACTTTGAACTTCACTAACATCTTGTATATTGTAATTTGTTCCTTGAGAATCAAAATCATCTTCACTTAATAAGTCTCCTTTTTTATATTTTTTACCCATCTTATTTAAAGGACTTTTTGCTAAAAATGGACTACTAAATTTACTCATAATTGTTTATTTTAATGTTATGTTCAGACCAACTGAACTGTTATATATTTTTGAATCCCAGAACTTAGTATATTCGCCTTCAACAAATAATCCTATGCTCTTGCTTAGTTTCCAACCAAATTGAATACCGGTTTGATAATCTTCCCATTGTTCTTTTTCTGCATCTTGACGTAATCCACCAAGACCCCAATTGTTTCTATTGTGATAACTAAAAGCCTCATCACCTTTTACATAGTTATGAAACGGTGGTAAGTAAGATCCGTAAGCATGAAGCCAAAAGTTATTTTTATAATGGTAATAGTCAAAACCGATAATAGGTGATATAACTCCAAACGCATCAATTTCTTCCCACACTTCTTCATTATAACGATTCATAAGATCAGTGAACACAGTTTGTCTAAACTGTAAATCTGTATAAGCTACAGTTTCACCTTCTTCATTAATCCAATACCAATCAGATACTTCGTTTCCATTCTGATCTTCTGATGTATAATAAATATCATCATATCCGTAATAAAAACCAAGTGTATACCAAGGGTTAACAGCATAACCGTCCTCATTAGTTTCGTTTAACCATATTTCTACAGGGTTATAACCATAAGGACGTTCATGAGTTCTATAAATGGCACCTGCACTTAACGAAAATTTCTTTCCAATAGGTAGTTTAGCTCTTATTTCAGCTGACTTATAATCAAAATTTACTTTTCCTTGTTTTCTACTTTCTATTTTAACAATATGGTATTTTCCACTGTGTTTTAAGAAATATCTGTGATTTTTAAATACATCATCTCTGGATCTTTCTTTTTCAGTATGAAATACATATTCAAACCCTTTAATAGCTGAATTAGGAGCTGTCATAGATACGTTAGATTCAGTCCCATCATAATATTGTTTGCCCTTTATTTCATAATCAAATCTTGCAATCTTACGAATACCAAATCCATAGCGATAATCGTGATCATAGTAATCAGTTCCATCTACTACAACAGGTACATCATATAAACTTCCGTTAGGATTTGTTCTTACAAAATAACTTGGTGCATTTTCTTTTGAGTTTTTAAGATCTCCAGATACATAAAGAGTGCTGTACTTAAAAAAATCTTTAAATAACTTTTTCTTTTCTTGTCCACTTATATTAAACGTGATAAGTAAACAAAGAGTAAGTAAAATTTGTTTCATTTAGTTTTTCTTTTTACGGGTTTTTCTTTTCTTTTTACGAGCCTTCCAGTCTTTTTCTAACATAGTGGTTACTGTAATAACATTATTACATACATCATTTTTAGTAATTCTTACTCGATAGTCCTCGATTTTTTCTACTTTAATTGTTACACATTTTTCTTTTCTTTCTTGTGCATTAGCTGTTAAAGTAAATGCTAATAAAATTATAATTATATTTTTCATGGTTTTACATAATATTGAATTGTGCCGTCAGGTCTTTCTACTTGCATAAAATCAACACCGCTTTGACCTTCTGGCTTATAATGATTCGGTCCTGATAATGGGATTTTTTTAGTAAATCCTTTCTTTTTTACTCTTTGTATTTGTTTTTTATAGTTTTCTTTTAATTTTGCATCTTCTTTTGCTTCTTTATCTATTGTACTTTGTCTTCCCCAGTAAGGTAAACCTAGAATATAAGGAGACCAACCTAAAACTAAAGCTATTTTTTGCCACGTCCTAGTTTCTTCGTCCATTGCATTACGCATATTGTTTGTTATAGTCATTACACGATCTATAGGTAAATTAAAAGCCGCAGATATAATTTGTGAAATAGCTAAATATGCAGGGTTATCTAAACTCCAACCTCTTCTTTTTATTTCTTTCATGTTCCAACTAAAAGATTTAGCAGCTGATCTAAGTTTTCTAATTTTACTATCTATAACTGGAGATACATCAAATATATCCCAAAGTGGATCTTCATAGTCTGGGGATTTCTTTTGATATTCCTCGTACATTCTCATCACAAGATTTTTAATTGTAGCAATACCTGCACCACCAAATCCAAGACCAAATAATAAAGAATCTAACATAGAATTTGCTATACTCGCTGTTTTTCCTTTATCTTCTTCTTCATCGCCCTCAAATAACATTCCAAATAAAGCTTGTTGTAAAGAGTGGAATATTAAGTTTTGCATACCAACGTAATACATTACACTTGAAAGATTACTCATATCACTTTCACGTTGAGTCATACCTGGTTTTCTACGTCTTTTAACAAAATCTAATATAGATTTTTTAGTCTTTCTATTAAACTGCATTGTAACGTTTTGGAAAGATAATAAAACACGTCCAGCTATACTAGCTTGTTGTTGTGATATTTTACTTGGATTACTAGACTGTTGAGTTTCTTCTGCAATTGCATAAAAATCCTCAAAAGCTTTTGCATCAGCTTCTGATTCTGTATATAATTTTCCAGTTTCTGGATTAACTCTTTTCTGCAGTGCAGCTTTCCTGTTAATAAAAAACGTAGCTCCACCACTTGCGATAGCTAAACTATCCATTATTCTAGTAATAATAAAACCTTTATCAAGCAAGTAACTTACCATACCTTGGAAACCACCTTTTCTACCAGCATCAACTAGCTCAGCTTCATTTACGTTGATTTTTAAACCATCACGTCTATTTACAAGATAATCAGAATTCATTAATTTTATAAATGTAGGATAAAAATCTTTACTTGCAAAAGCTTTAGCGGCTGCATATATATTATTATCACCCCAATTTATGAAATTTACCGCAGATAGTGTCTGAAGTAATCCAGATTTTTGATTTATAAACATTGTAACACCAACCGATGCGTTAAGCCAGTCAAGCATGTCATTAACCATACGTGATCCTCCACCTTGATAAACTGGTCTATTACTACCAGATTTCATTCTTCTTAAAGAATCACGTAAAGCCTCTACATATGTACTACCGTATAAAGCTTCTAGTTTATTTAAATTTTCTGGACTAAATACAATGTCTGCGTTTTCATTAAACTCAGCCATCAGTTTTTGTCTAAATCCTTTGTCTAAAACGTTTAATATGTCAGACTTCATATCTCCAGCCAACCAATTTTTTGATGGTGGTGGATATTTACCGTCTTTCATAATTAATATAACCTCATCTGCAAACACTTGTAATTCATTATCTGCTTTAACAGCTTTAACCAAAGCATTAACATCTCTTTTAGACATACCTTCAATATCCATACCTTGCTTTGCCCACATGTATACTCTTACTGCTTGTGATTTAGTATATGGTCCAACACCTATTTGATCTAATAAAGGATTTCTTTTAATCCCAACCATATTTCTTCTAGTTTTTAGACTAGGAAATTGTTTTTTAAGAGCAGCAAAATCGTTAGCAAGAGTTATTTTAGCAGTCATTAATTCAAGCTCTGCTTTATTATAAGGTTTTATAAGATTTTTCTCTATCCATTCTTGATGTCTATTACCCTGCTCACCTTCTCCTCTAAAAGCATATGTTAAACCAGCAAAATCATCAGCTGATGGGGTTATCGTAAATTGTCTCGCAACTCTTTTACCAAGTCCTCCATCTTTTTTCTTTCCTTCTAATCTAGCTCTAACTGTAGAATATTTTTTATACGCTTTAGTTCCAGTTACTTCTTCTAATATTTTATTAAAATCTTTATTTAATTTACGAGCTTTACTTTGTTTAGCTAAATGTACTTTGTTTTTAACATCAACTCCATCTAATACAGCTTTAACACCAGCAATATTAGCAAAAGAATCATCAGCAAAATAAAAATCATTAAATCCTTCTGCTGTTTTGTTTAAAACCCAATCTGCTTTAGCTTGAGCAGATCCATCTTCTAAACCAGTTATATTATCTAAAGGTATATTTAATCCTATACCATCTAAAAATGTTTTTATTGATGTAGCAGCGACTTGAGGTCTAGCTGTTAATACAAATATATTACTACTACCAAACTTATCTTGTCTTTTTAAAGCAAGATCTGCTAATGGACCTTTTTTAGTTCCTTTAGATACTCCTTCAAAGTTACTAAAATCAAATTCAGCACCTTGTTTTTCAAGTGTTACAGCGTCAACAGCAAATTGACTAGCAGATATTTTACTACGTTTACCATTTTTATCAATAACTATAACTTTTTCTTTTGTTTTAGCTAATGTATCATCAAAATCAAAAACACTTATACCTTTAGGTTCTGGATCTATTTTAAAAGCATTAACTTTTGTGTCAAGAGAAGTTAACATTATTCTTTTTTGATCTTGAGTAGTTTGATTTGGTTTTAAAATTTGACTAGCTACCTTACTATTAACCCTAGCTCTAGACTCTTTAGCTGTAGCAGTTTTAAGTTTTAATGTTAATTGAGCTTTTGCACTAGCCGGACGCATAGTCTTAGATGTTATTCTATATAAAGCTTGTTTTTGAGCTAGTACAGCGTTAGCATTTTTCAGTAATTTCTTTGGTATTTCTACATCATAATATTTCGCGTAGGTTACATCATTACGGTAATTTGTATTAGGATTAATACTTACATATGGGTTAAAATATCTAACATCCGAATCAGGTATGCTACTCCAATCACCTGTTTCAAAAGCGTTATCTAGTGCTTCTTTTAACAAAGGATATTCTTTGGATTTAGGATTATATTTAGTTAAATCTTTACCTGCATCAAATATATCTTTGTAATATGTTGCGTCTAGTGTTCCATCGGTTTTTTTAGTTACAATTATTTGATAATAATTATTACCAGCCCATTTAGTCCAACCTTTTAAATTTGCTTCGTAATGAGGGTTTGTTATATCGCTTATAGCTTCTAAAGTTCTATAAGCAAAATTAATAGCTTGATAAGTATGTTCTTCCGTGCTATTCTTTATTTTCTTTTTCTCACCTTTTTTTGTGGTTACTCTAATATACGTACCACTTCCTTTTTCTTTACCTATAGTAGCGGCCATGTTTCTACCCATATTACTATTTAAATTACTATTATAAAGTAATTCTTTATAGTTTTGTAATAGAACATCTGCTTCTGCTTCAGTTTTAGGATTTGATTTTAATGCTTTATACTTAGCAGCCATGATATTAATCATCAAAGCTTGACCTCTTTTTAAAGCAGCTTCATTTTCAAGATTTTTTTCAATATTAGCTTCATTTTTACCCGCCATAACAAGTTCAAGATCTTTTAATTCTTGAGATGTAAATGGTTTACCTGTAACTACATTTATTTGACTAGTAGAATAAACTTTTCTTCTTTTAGTTTTACCCTTTTCGTCTTTATATTTTTGCTCTGTTATTTTAAAGTCAGACTTCGCCTTTGCTTTATTACTAGCATCACGAAGACTATAACTAGTACCTTTAGCAATAGCTAGCTTATTAGCTTTTTGCTGTGCAGGATCGTTATGCTGCTCTTCAGTTATAACTAAGTCATTACCTTTAGCTCCAGCTCTTTTTCCATTAGTAAAATTACTAGATTTTTGAGTTATAAAAATTGGTAATCCTGATTTATTTTCAAAATCCTCAACAAAATCTTTATTGTTAATAACTCTTCTTTCTAGATTAGTTTCAACATTACCTTTTTCTTCTAACAAAGCATTAATAGCTTTTGTACCTGATAATTTTTTTCTAGCAATACTAAACTTAGCACCTGATTGTATTCTTTTACCTTGAACTGGTTGTGCTGTTTCAAGTACACGGTTTCTAATATGCAATCCTAATAATCCTCTAATAGTTTGACCAACACGATCTCTATATATAGGTTTAACTGGTTTTTCTCTAATAAGATCCATGTAATCTTTTAAACTACCAGTTAATTTACCATCAGTATATAAAGCATCTTTTACATTTTTAGGAACAAATGTACCTCTACCAGTATCATCTTGAACTTTTGGCAATCTATCAAAATCATTCTTTGCGTTTTTAAGTAAGAATTGTTTAGCTTTAGTTAAACCCTCTGCATCAGTTGTTTGAAAATTTCTTTTCTTATTAACTATTGTTTCTGGATTTATTCCAAACATTTTACCATAAATGTCAGCTACTTCTTGAGGTATGTTTCTAGTATCTGCAAATCTAATATCTTCTCCTTTAAAAGTCTTATTTACAGCTTTAGTAATAGCATCTTCAGTTTTTGAATCTAAACCTGTAGTTTTACTAGGTTTTTGAGCCAACACATAACCTTCATTAGCAGGACCAAGATCTAAAGCTTCGCCTTTATCTGCTATTTGTTGAGTAGTGTCATCTTGTCTCTTTTCTTGCTTTTTCTTTTCGCTTTCTTGGAACAATGCTTTATTTGCCACCATTTTAGCAAATCTGCTATTAGCAAATATTGCTTCACCAAATCCTTTTGGTCCTACAGTAGTGCCATCAGTTCTTTTCGCCTCAGGATTGAAGTTGAATATACGTTCATACATCTCATCAATCATTTTATCACCTTGCTCTCTACTAGTTTCTTGAGATCTTATAAGATTGTTTATAACTCCGCCAGGCATTAACGCGTCTGCAATTGCTTTAGCTGATTTATTATCCCGAATGAAAGTATCAAATTGATCTTTAGTCTTTATTTCAGATGGTATTAAATCATTTATAGCCTCAAGTGGTGTTTGTTTAGTTCTAGCTATAGAATATCTTGAATCTTTTGGTATTCTTTTATTTAATGTAGCTTTTAATTGAGCTATAGCTTTAGCTTTACCAACAAATGGACTTTCCATTACCATTTTTCCACTAGCTAATCTAATTAATTGGTATGGCAATCTACCTTCTAAAGCTAGTCTTTGATTAGGTGTCATTAAGTCTAATTCAGCTTGAGGTATTCCAGCTTTTTCACGAGCTTTTGAATATTTAGTTCCTCCAATCCAATCTGCAAATGTTGCTTGTAGTTTTGGATCTCCATCAATCCATGCTTTTAATATTCTTCTTCTTCTTCTCTCTATAGCTTTTGCTTCTTTTTTAGTTTTTGCATCACGGTATGGATCTTTAGCTCGCTGCTTTGAATCTTTATTAGAAGCTTTAGATTTCTTAGATTTTTTCTTCGGTTGTGTATCTTTAGATTCTTTTGTTAATAATTTTCCTTCAGCAGATTTATCTAATAATTTCTTTTGAGCTCTGTTTAGTTTACCTCTTTCAACACTTTTATTATAATCTTTTAAAAAGTTAAATACATCTTTACCCGTATTAAACTCTACATTTTTAATACCTAATGATTGCATTAACCTTCTTAAAATATCTTTAATTTTTTGTAAATTACTTTCATTTAAAACTATATCTCCATTTGCTAAACCATCCGCAAATAATGTCATAGCTTCTTCTGCTTGCTCAGCCAGAGGTTTATCCATGTATTGCTGTAGGTTTAAAGCATACTCAGAGTTCATGTCTAATTTTCCACTGTCTAATAATTTCTTAAAATAACCACGCATTTCATTCTCCATTTCTATTGCTGCCTCTGGATTATTATCTAAAGTTTTCTTTAAAACAGTATGTAGAAATTCATGAGCTCCTACATTAACATTACCTACAAAATTACCTTTACCAGAAGCCACTTCATTGTTTATAAGTAAAACTTCTTTCCCAGTTTTTTCATTTATCATTTGTACACCATGAGTAGCACTTGTCGCGGCTTTAGTATATCCTTCTTTTTCTAATTGATCAGCAACTTCTTGAGTTTCTTTAGCTGTTTGAACATCTCTAAACTCAATCATTGGTTTACCTTGAGCATCTTTCTTTCCAGCGTTCTGAATCATTTTTCTAACTTGTCCAGATTTATTATATAGGTTTTGCTCAGCTACAACATCTCTTAATTGAGTTTTAACTTGGTTTAATCTTTCCTGTTGTTCAACTGTTAAATCAGGATCGTCCATCTTTTTAATCTCACGTATTAACTTGTTACGTTCAACCATTAAATCTAATTGTCTAGCTCTAACATCTGGACCAGCATTGGAATCTATTTTTAAACGAGAGTTTCTAACATCTGATAGATTTTGAGATTCTTCTTGGTATTGTTGTTTTGTTAGCTGATTGTTTTTTAGTTTGTTATCTAAATTTGTTTGAGCAGCTTCAAAATATTTTTCTGATTCAAGAGCAAACTTACCGTATTTAGAGTTTGGAGCAAATTTTATAGCTACATCTCTTGATATGTTTCTTATTTCTACAGCGGATTGTTGACTAACAGCTTTAGCAAACGGTATCATAATACCAACTACACCACCAGCTTTACCAGCTTCTAATGAAGCTCCCCAATCTAAAAAATCCGTGGCATTACCCGTTGTTTGTAAACCTGTACCTATTTGACCTAGTACTTCTTGAGCCCATTCTGTAGCAAATTCTGTAGCACCAGCCTCTGCTTTATTCAAAGCTCCTCTTAATAATGCTTCACCACCTTCTCTCCAAGATCCTTTATAAAAAGATACTAATCCTCCAGTTCCTAATCCTAAAGCTTTTTCTGTTTGCTTTAAAATTTTATTAGCACCAAATTGTTCAGCAGCTGTCATAACAGCAGCAAACGCTGCAGAAGTAGCCATGTTAGCATGCTTACCTTCATTAAGAGCATTTAATTCAAACTCTCTTCTTTCTTCAGGAGACAAAGCGTTTAAGTCAATACCCATAGCTTTAGCATCCATTTGAATACCTTGTTGATAAGCTGACCAATAATTATCTCCATACATTTGAGTAAACATTGCAGCAGTTCCTAAACCAGCCATAACTGGATTACCTGTAAGAGTACCAGCAACAGCTAAACCAATTTGTGGTAATGCTTCTCCTGTTGTAAATATAGCATCTTGAAAACTAATACCATCCGATAAATCAGCTGTATTAAATAAATTAGTATAAGCTTCGTCATCTTGAATACTATCAAATAATTTTTCAACATCTTCTTTATCTTCCATTAACTCTTCTATTAAAGAATTAAATTGACCTTTTCCTCCTCTTTTATTATTTAATAATTGATCTCTAGTTTTTTCGTCTATTTCGCCTTTTTCATACCTTTCATTAATGTCATCTATTTCACGTTGAACATTTCTAACACCTTTCGCCTCTACACTTGCCAAAGCTTTTTTACCTGAACTAACTAAATTCACACCACCTTTACCAATACTTTCAATTACATTTGCTAAAGTATTATTAAAAGGTATAAAATCATTACCTTCAATACCAGTGTTTCCACCTCTTAACATGTCAGTAAAATTTAGAAAATAAGATTGTTGTCTTTTATAAGCGGTACTTGTGTTAGACATTGCTCTATCCATTACAGTACCTAAGTCAGTTAATCTTTGGTTATAAGTATCTGAATTTTCAAAAACATCTAGTGTAATTTTTTTAGCATAAGCTTCAAGTTTAGAATTAGCCGCAGCAACACCTTCTTCAGTTGTTAAATCAGCTGTTTTTAATATCTCATTTTGATAAGCTTTTATTTTTCCTTGCGCTGATTTTTGTATTGCATTCCATTCAGCTTTTAAAATTGGATCATCTTTAACAAAATTAGCATAAGATTCTTTCATTATTTTATCTAGCTCTACATCATCTTCAATTCCTTCAAAATCTTTAGGTAAATAAGTAGAAGCTGTTTCTAATGCCTCAGGATTAACTTGTTGTTCTGTTCTATATTTTATTCTATCTTTAGATCCAAGAAAAGCACTTTCTCTAATTTCATCAGCTTCCTCGTCTTTTGCTTTATTATAGGGTTGTAGCAACGCGCCTCTTTCTGACATTAACCCTTTTATTTTGGTTAATCTTTGATCATATTTGGTACGCATATTACCATATACCATACCCTCTTTATTTTTAAAACCTTGTAGAGAAGCTTGAAGATCTAAGATTTCATCATCAAGATCCATAAACTTTTTATAATCGTTATATTTTTTTTCATCAAACTCTCCGTTTTCTAAGGTAAACCTCTTTTTAACGTCTTCCTCTGACATAGAAGCCCATGTTGTAGAATTATTTTTCCATTCATCTTCTTGAGATACTATTTTACTTTCTACCTCAACATCTTCTACTAAATCTGGAGGTTTAATTTCTTTTAGTTTTTTCTTTTTTTCCTCTGGAGACAAACTTTTATCCGCAGTTACTTCTTCTACAGAATTTAAATAAGTTTTATTTTCTTGATTATATTTGAATATCTTTAACTCTTTATCTTTCTGCATTTCTTCAGCTATTTCTGCTTCAGACTCATATAATCCTAGATCTCCACCTGCTTTTGCCCAAAAACTTTGATCCCTATAAATTTCGTCTATTTCTTCATCATCATATATTTGAGTGTTACTATTCAACCATTTTGCTTTTTCTTCTTCAGAAACATTTTGATCACCATCTTCATTATACTTAGAATACAAAGAGTTTATTCTTTTTGTTTTTTCTTTAGCTTTAGCAGCTTTTTCTTCGTCTGATAATTCCGATGAAGTATCTTCCGATTCTGAGACCGATTTCTTTTTCGATCCTGCATTGGTCTCCGCATTTACAGCAGGATCGTTTGTCTTTACCTCTTCTACTTCTACTTCTGGTTCAGCATTTTCAGCTTCCCAAGCCTTAGTCATCTCATACATTTTTTGACTACTTAGGTTGCCTTGTCTTATTAAACTTGCTACGTATTCTTGTTTAGTCATTTAATTTAATTTTATTGGTTATCACCCATTATTTTTTGAGCCTTAGCATCTATACCTTCTTGTAAATCAAACACAGCAGCATCTTCTTCTACACTTGGTAGTTTATTAGTTAAGAATTGTACTAAATAATTCTTTATAAAAAATTCTTTATATTGTTTTCCAAATAATATTTTTTTATCTTGATGTAATGGTAAATCTTTTTCATAAGACCAAGACTCACCACCAGCGTTAGCGTTTTGAACCATTTGATCGTCTTCTTCTGGACTACTTAGTTTAGCTAAATAAACATTCCAAGCTGCTACAGCTTCTTGTTCTGCTGAAAGAATCCCAGCAACTTCAGCATTTATAAAAGGTTGTATTTTCCTTTCAATCTTATCCATGTCAAATTTTAATACATTTCTTCCTTTACCACCACCAATATCAATTATTTCATAATCAGGTTCACCATTAAATTTTAATATAAATTCTTCTGATATTTTAGCACTAGCAGATAATTGACCATCTTCGCCAACATCTTCTGGCATAAATAATCCAGATTGAACTAGTAGTTCTGTCATATTTTTATTAATATCTGGAGTTTCAACTACCATAGATGTATCTGCATCTAATAAACTCTGTAAAGCAGCGCTATTAATAATTAAAGATTGTTTTAATAAAGGACCACTAAAAGTTAATTCTTGTGTACCATTGTTTAATAATTTTAAACCAATATCATATCCATCAGTTTTAGAAAAACCTGGTTTTTTAGTAATAATACAATTAGCAACCATGAATCCAAAGTAATTGTTAGGATCATAGTTTGGTGTTTCTACTATTTGTAATTCACCCATAACATTACTTAAAAAATCTAATGATAATTGAGGAGCACCTTCTAAATATGTTAACATTTTTTGTTCTTTGATACAATCTCCACAACTACCTTTTTCTAGACTAGCTTTTAATTTAGCGTATATTCTACCTGTGTCTTGATATGCTTTATTTAAAACACCGTAATCAATATTTACTTTAGAGCTTAGATAACCAGGAACATAAGCCATGTTATCACTTTGTAACATTTGCTTTATTAATAAATTTATGTGTATATTTTGATTTTCCATTTCCTATGTTTTTAACTTCCTGATTTTGCTCCAAAATATGAACTAGCAGCACCTGCTACTCCAGAGATAGCACCAGTAAGAGCGGCTGTTTGATCAGCTTCAGCTTTAGCTTTAATTCCTTGCATGTTGTCTATTTGAGATTGTAGTCTATTTAATTGACCCATTTCTCTTGCTTCTCTTTGGCCAAATACAAATTGTTTTCCTGCAGCATCAAGGCTTTGCATTCTTTTTTCTTCAGCTATTTTTGCATCTTGAAGTCTTTGTTCTCCTTGTTGCTTAACCATTTCATTAGATTTTTCTTGCGCCTCAATATTAGCAGCAATACCTTTCTTAGATTGTAAAGCAGCTTGAGCCAAAGCTGTTGCGCTACCTGCTCCACCACCTGTTTGTCTTATAGTATCTAACGTGTTAGCTAATGCTTGATCAGTTTCTTCCATCTGCATTTCAGTAGCTTGAGTAGCTACAGCAAGATTAGCCATAGGATTACTCATCATACTACTTAAATTAGTAGAATCCTCATAAGGATTTATGATTTCTTGTCTATTAGCTTCTAATTGCGCCATTTTAGCATTCATCGCTTTTAATTTCTTAGCAGCTCTTCGCCTTGCTCTTCTAGCTTTACCACCACCAATGATACCACCGAGTATGCTTGTACCCGCGCTTATTGCTGCGGATCCTAATAAAAAACTCATATTATTTATATTTATTATTGTATTCTTCCTTTGTCATAGAGACTATTTCTTTTTCTAATTCAGCTATATCTTTTGTATTTGTAGGATTCTTATGAACATTTACAAATATAGAATCTTCTAAAGCTAAAATAATTCTTTGTGAACCAGGTTCTGATACAGTATAGCAAGGAGCTATGTGCTCTATCTTTTCACCATTGTTATTTATAATAACTGAACCTGTTAATAAAAACCAAACATGTAGATGATTATGAACTGCACCTAGAATAACATGTCCTTTTTTTAAATTCATTTGTCTTATGTAGAGTTGATCTGCGAAACTATGTATTATTGGTATATCAGGTACTGTTGCTATTGCTTTACCGTCTCCATAAAATCCATCTTCTTCTTTACCTTCAAATATTAATTTCTGCAAAGCCTCTACAGCTGTTGCTTTTTTTAATTTCATTTAATTTAATTTAATATCCGTTGTTAGCTATAAAATCACTACTAACATTAAATAATTCTTTTTCTCCTCCGTTATTTGTAACCGTATCAGTAGCTATTGTAACTGTACCTACAAAACCTTTAATACCAGCCATGTTGTTATAAGTTACGGGATTATTATTTTGATCAACAGTGCTACTTTGCGTGTTAATTTCACCCGGCATAGGTGAACTATTATTAATAAGATTAGCTACATATTTATTTTCTTTTCTATTAAACCCAGCATAGAAAAATGGCGGAACAGTTGCGTTTGGATATTCATTACCTGCTGAATCATATTGACCTTGAGTATAGCTATATACTTGAGCAGTAGTATCTTGAAAATTTATCCAGTTTGTATTTGTTGTAACTGTATTTTCTCCTGTTAAATCAGAAACAAAAGAATTAATTTGCCAACCATTTGTCCCTTCATATTCTACTGTTTTAAATGTTTTTGATAAACTTGGGTTAGCATTAAAAACAAAAGTTATAGAGGTGGGTTTTATAGTTTGACCTTCATTAGAGTAAAATAAATTTCTATTTACACTATTAGAATAATGCTGATATAAACTACCAAACTTTGTGCTATAAAACTTATTATTTAAGCTAAACATTAATTCTGGTTTATATGTAAAAAAGCTAGTCCAACCTTGAACAAGGTTATCAAAAGCCACTGTTTCATATCCTCCTTCTAATGTATCTGCTTGTGCTCCTGGTTCTTGTGTAGAAACTA
>Ga0209992_10002873_pt1 | contig 15146 bp, 16 predicted proteins | sample 2SBtaG_2_FD_182564 | JGI IMG/M metagenome (GOLD analysis project Ga0209992, IMG submission 182564) | Deep subsurface microbial communities from Kolumbo volcano to uncover new lineages of life (NeLLi) - 2SBTROV12_ACTIVE470 metaG (SPAdes)... | ecosystem: Environmental > Aquatic > Marine >... | reverse complement strand
GAAAAGACATGAGTTAGAAAGAATAGCACAAGCATCAAGATAGTCTTTTTAGAAATTTTATCAGTAGCCCGAGGCAGATTCGAACTGCCGTCTCCGCCTATCCACTCTTGAGATCCAGAGGGCAGAATCCTTGACCACTAGACTATCGGGCTACTTGAAGAAATTTTGATGTTTTAGAATATATTCATTTGTTGTAATTACTTTAGTCTAACTTCGTGAATTGCAGTTGCATAATCACATGTTGCTCTTAATCGCATGTATGGAATTAGCTTGTAATGAATAGAGTAAATGTTTCCCTCTTTTCTAATAATTCCTTTTTGCATTAGTGATACCAATCCCCTTGATGGAATGTTTATTGAAAGATTTTTTTCTTTGCAAATAATGTCACGTTTGATTTGGAATTGTTTTAGTGAAAATGCTACATCGTTTATTTCTAAAATTAAAGGCCAAACAATTTCAGCCCAAACAAATCTTCTGTTTTCAGTAGCTGATGCATATTTTCCTTTTTCACTCAACATTAATAACATCTGCAAATGATGTTATAACTTGATTGTCTCAAAAAGAGATTGAAGAGTCACTTGATTTGTTAGAAAAAGATTGGGATGTTGACCCAATCATTAGAAAATTTGTGTTGGGAAAAATTACCGACGTATCTGATTGTCCCATCAAAGTAAAAGATGTCATTTTTCATGTTCCATATTTGAACTCTGAAAAAAAATATATCTTGTGGAAATGTTTCTGGCCTGATTGCCACAACTGCTGTGACAGACAAGGACGACTTCCACTGACTTCTGATGATTTAATCACCATTGGTAAGGGATTAAAATACAAAAAACCTTCAGACTTTGTAAAAAATGAAACCCTTACTGTTACTTACCAGGAACCTGGCCCCTCTGGACAACTAACCACAATGACTACAATTAATCTAAAAAGAAAAACTGACGAGACAGAAGCTGACGATGGAACACACATCTCTTGCAGATTTTTAGATAATGAAGGAGGCTGTTCTATGCATCCCGACAGACCTGGAGTGTGTTATTTGTATCCGTTTTCAAGTTGGCTTGAAAATGAGCAAGGAAAGGCACGAGTTCATGCAACTTATCAGTTCACTGGAGACTGTCCTGGATTTTATCTGGCTGATAGTTTAGATCCTATGAAGGATGAATTCAAAGATTATTCAAAAACAATCTACGATTACAACATGGCATCAAACAGAACAAACAGAGAAGGATTTGGTTCTGTAAGTTTTAGCTAGGCTTTAGCAACTTTGAGCAAATCTGAAATTTTAATATCCATTCCAAATCTGTCTTGATTCTTTTTCATATAGAAAAAGATTGACAAAAAGTCTGGTAGTGCTTTGATAAAACTAAAGTCCTTGTGAATTTTTGCTCTAACGAAATTAAACACTTTAGCATAAACCTTGTAGTGTTTCTCTATTGCTTTTTCATATGCTTGGAAATCATTCATGTTCTCTACAAAGATATCAACACACTGCATTGATGGAATGATTCCTTCCCCTAGCAATGCATAGACAGTACCAATTGATTCTCCAACTCCTACAACCTTACCTGAATAGTATGGCTTGCATCTATCAGGTGTTGCAAGTCTGATTGGTCTTCCCTTTGTTTTTAGAACTTTACCTCCATGTTTCTTTAGGAAATCATCAGTTGCCTTGATGTGGTTTTTGTTGTAATCTCCTGCTCCAATGTGGGCCCATTTCTCTCCAAGTGGGAAATACCAGAAATAACCTGACATTCCAGGAAATGGTTCAATGTAAAAGTCATCATAGGGAACCCCGTCTTCATATTCTACCTTGTACTCGTATGTTGGCAGGAAAAAGTCCTCTTTCATTTTTGGCAAGTATGCTCTGCCAAACCCTGTACAGTCTACAATCATGTCATACTCTTTTTCAAGTTCTTCTAACTTTGGAGCTTCTCCATAGATAATTTTAGAATCTTTAATGAAATCTTTGATTAATGCTAGTTTGTCATATGTGCACATTCCATGCAATCCAATATCGAATTTCACATCATTATTCATTTTGACATGCATGTTTTTTCCGTCATGAATTAGAAAATCATTAAAATCTCTGTCTACTTTTTTGCAAAATTCTGTTAGTACTGGTTTTATGGTTCCCCATGCGCAAATAGAGTCATGTCTGTCTTCAGTATTTCTCTCATATCCGACAACTTCATGTTCTGTATTTTTTAGTCTGGCCATTAGATAGGAACCAGCTACACCCATTCCCATTACTGCTATCTTCAAGATGATTTCCTAGAATTTGAAGTGTAATAAATAGACTATCTGAATTTGTTCGTGTAAATTCTCAATAGTAGGAAAAGATAGTGCCGGTTAAATATGAAATTCACATTAGTATATTCAGAAAAGGTGAGTCTCTCGTCTGAGTACAATCGTTTCAGGCCTTAAGACAAATCGCTGTCATCAGACAACTACTAGTTGCTGATCTTAAGTGATTTAGCTGTCATCAACGTCCTTTGGGTGTTGATCTTAAGCTGTAACACCTTTTCATTTCAATTAAATTATGTATTATTTTTTGTTGTATCATGGATACCTTTGAGGCAATTAGAACTCGACGTGCAATCAAGAAATTTGATAGCTCATACAAAATGTCACCTGAAGATGTCAAAAAATTACAAGAATTAACAATACTAGCTCCAACAAGTTACAACCAACAAAACTGGAGATTCGTCTACGTTACAGACCAAGCAGTTAAGGATAAAATTTCAAAGGCTGCAAGAGATCAGGCCCAACCAAAAGATGGTGCTTTAGTAATTGTTCTCTGTGGAAATCTAAACGCATGGAAAGAAGATCCATTACGCTATTGGAGGAATAACACTCCAGAAAAACAAGAACTGGTGAAAAACTCACTTGAGAGAAAATACAAAGACCATCCTGAAAATAGACGTGATGAGGCAATGCGCTCTTGCGGATTTGCAGCTCAAACTATCATGCTTGCAGCTAGACAGATGGGACTAGACTCTTGTCCAATGGTTGGCTTTGAGTATGATGAGTTGGCTGAAGTTATCCAATTACCTGAAAACCACATGATCGTAATGATGGTAGTAGTTGGCAAACGTGCTGAAGATGCAGCAGAACGTGGCGGTCAATTGCCTCTAGATGAGGTATTCTTTGAGAACCATTTCTAAACTGTCACAATAAAAAAAGAAGAATCTTTTATTATTGATTATTCCTTACCAATTTTATGGGTGTGGATGAGGCAATCAAGAAGCTAGAGGTATCTAACCAAGGATTGAAGGTAATTTTAGAGAATCTTGATGAGCAACTAGCTGATATCCGCTCAGATCCCAGACTAGAGGGATTGGTAGATGATTTAGAAAATCTGTTCTATGCATATCTGAAAACCTGGATAAAATCAAACACAGAGATTATGGATTTGCTAAACAAAGAAAAAAGCTAGACTTGAATTATTCCTTCTTTGACTAGATATTCAATTCCTTGAATGAATGTATCCTCATCAATTGAACCATCAGCCCACCACTTTGCATTATTTTTAATCCATGCTGGCACATCTTTTGATTCTGAAGTTTTCTCTGTAGTTGATTCAACAGTGATGGTTCCTTCTTTGATTAGAAATTGTATTCCTTGAATGAATGTATCCTCATCAATTGAACCATCAGCCCACCATACTGCATTATTTTTAATCCATTCAGGAATTTTTGGTGTACTAGAAAGTAACGGATTTTTGTCAACTTGTACTTCGACAATTGCATATCCTGATAGTTCGTTATTCACTTGGTCTTGGGGTCCCAAACCGTGAACAAATATTGCATATCTTACTGTTCCTGCACTTTGTTCAACTGGTATCATGTGTTCTACCTGGCCAAACTCTGTGAACAATTTATCTTTCCCAATGCTTTGAGCATACGAGTATAGTTTGTTGTTGTTCTCATCTACTACCCAAATGTCATAGTTTACTTGGTCTAAAATTTCAATGTCATTGTATTTGCTGTAGAAATTTATCTTCCAATCCATCTCACATCCTTCAATTGGTATTTCTGGAGAAAAATTGTATTGTACCATCATGGAATATGTGTTTGTAGAGATTCGTCCACTAGTGTAATCTGTAAAGTCTTTGTCACATTTTAGAGATTCAGATTTTTGAACTGTCTCTGCAATATTACTAAATGGGTTTATCGTAACATTTTCTTTGTACTGTGTTAAATTAAACTCAAACATTACAGGTACGCTATCAGAATTGATTCCAGCATAGGTTAGTGCTTTTACTGGAAATGGAAAACCATCTACTAACCAAATTTCATTATCATTGTCGTTATACCATCCAACTATAATGGATTCAGTTGGTGTATTGTTTAGATTAATTGATTCTACTCTGCTTGGAGAAAGGTATGATTCTAGTCCTCCGCCGACTGGTCCCAAAGATCCCCATGATGGTTTGTTAAACTCTTGAGGTCCGTGAATTCTGTCTTGCTCATTTGATGTGGCAAATGCTGAAATCCATGCAATAGATGACTTGAATGCAATTGCATAGTCTGACATGTCCTCATCAAATAGAATTGGGATTGGCACTGTTTTTCCTAGTCCCATTGAACCTTTGAGGGTTTTATCTGCATCAATTACTAGAATTTGTGCATCCCACAATGTTTCACTGACGTTTGTTGTATCTCCTTTAATCCAAATTTTTAATTCAATTGGTTCACACCCGTTAAGATCAATCTCACATAGTGTGTATTCAAAATAGTCTCCTTTCTTGAGACCCTCACCCAAATACCAAGAGCCATCAACATTTACTCCTCCACTTTGAGCATATGCTGTTCCTAGAGGAATTGCTAGAATAATGGATAGTATTATGAGATGTTTCATTGTTTAATTTTGAATTCATCGATATTAAACGTAGATTGGATTTTCCATCTTGATTGTATTAGATTATTGTAAAAATTTTGTGCACTCACATGATTCTCCATTCTCTTTGAATCCTAGACATGGATTGAAGAGATGTTTTGATTTTGAGTGGGAACAATTTTTGCAAGTGGGAATAGAATTATTTTGAGACATTTTGATTATTTTGAAGATGACCTTGTAATTTTTCTTAAAAATTCCTTTATCCATTGATAGTAAGATATGATTCCTAAAGCAAGTAGTACGGAACCTGCAATCAAGTATGTATCCCTCATACTATCAAATTCTTTTTTACAAGTTTCATGTGTATTGGAATCTTGAGGATCGTAATATGGGCAAAAATCTTTTATCGTGTCTAACATTCTGCCCGTATCATCAAGTAGAATTTGCTCAGGACTGGGCAAATACGTTTGAAAGGATACCATTAGGATAAATCCTGATATGACAAATAGACCAAGACCGAGAATTTTTCTAAAATTAGCCATCATTGAATCGTTTTACTTTTCAGAGTCCTAATTTCTTTTTGGGAAAAATGGAAGTAGTGCTCTTGCAAACTCCATGATATTTTTTGTTTGAAGGAATACTCTGCCTGGTCCTTTAATTTCAATTACTAGTGCTTCTCCACCAAATAGAGTAGTTTTGAATGAACCGTGTTTTGTTACACGATACTCTGCAGTAGATGTCAATGCTACTAGTTGATAGTTATCTAAAATCATCTTCTCACCTGGTTCTAATGTTTTCTCTACAATTCCTCCCCATGCATTGACAAACATCTTTCCAGTTCCAACTGTCTTTAGCATGAAAAGATTACTTCCAAAGATCCCCTTTGTAAATCCCTGCCACTTTGTATCTAGTGTTAAATCAGTAGTAGAGCCAACAAATGCACCTGATTGAACGATAAACTCTTCATTAACATCAACTACTTCAATGTCTCCTAACATATTTCCTGTTAGTCCTAGTGTACAGTTATCTTCATCTGCAATGAATTCATTTACAAAAAAGGATTCTCCGCCTAGAGCTGCTGCTTTGAGTGATTTGAGAAACCCTCCTTTTCTCATTCTCGTTTCAGTTCTGATGTTACCTTTGATGAAAACCATGGCAGCAGCTTCTGCTGTAATTTTTTCATCTTTGTTTAGAGTAAATTCAATTAATCCCATCGGGTTTTTCACAATTTCATATTCCAATGAAGATTTTCTATACTACTAGAAATTAAGAGTTTTTCAAAATCTGATCATTTTCTGAAAAAGCATGGTTTAAAGAATTCTAAACTCTTAAGTTGATAATTTTTGAGAGATAATTATGGATAATTTAGAGGATGCACGACATTTACATCAGAAAAACAAATCTGACATTGTAAACTTGGTAAAGCAAATGTTTGCTGAAAATAAATGGGGAGATGATGAATATAGGCAGGGATTGGAGGTATTAGCCAAAAAAGATGTAGAATTAGTAAATGAGGTTACTCGAATTATCAAAGAGAAACATTCTGAGTGATAGATATGTCTACTATAATGAAATCCAAACTAAAATTTCTTTTAATTCTTCCAATAATTGCAGGTATTGTTTACTTTGGAACTAGTGTAGGTGATTTTGATATTTTAGAAAGCATGGATACTGAGAAATGGATGCTCGAGCAATTTGCAATAAACTATGAGGCAATGATGAAGGCATGTAGTGCTGATGACCTTACTTCTGAAGAATTACAATCATGTCTTGATGCTTTTGTTGAGGTGCGGGAGTTTTGTGCCACTACTGATGCAGAAAAATGCGGTGATGAGAACATGGAACAGTTAGAACAAAAATTGTTAGACATCTGATTGTTGGATACTAAATTATTTTGAGAATAGAGTATTGAGTTTGATATTTTGCAGAAAATCATATGAGATATAATCAACAATGAAAATCACTAGTCTGCTAATATGCAATGATGTCTAATTTACTATATGAGCAAAGAAACAGACAAAGAACTGAAAGATCAGGATCATGAAGAAATGAAAGAAGAGGGTCATCAGTTAGAACTCAAGGAAGGATATGAACAAGATGAAGAATATAATGAATCAGAAGAATAGATTCTAAAATGTTAAAATCACTATTAATTCGAGGTATTGCCCTTGCTTTGCTTGTGAGTTTTTTAATTTTAATGGGAATGTATTTTCCTTAGATTCTAAACTCTTAAGTTGATAATTTTTGTGAAATGATTCATGATATTAATTAATTTTGTAAATAATAACGACAGTAAACGTACTCTTTGTTATTGTAATAATTATGAAAAATATCTTTGTTAGAAATTTTTATATGAATCACTCAATCAAAATTGCAGGTTTGAATGGCCTTGCATTCCTTGCTTTTCCTTTTGGATCATAGATGTTGTCATCTGATTCTGAATACACTTCTATCTCCACACCAAACTCTTTCTTTCCAATACTAGATAATTCCGATAACAAGAACTCTTTTTCATCAAATGAATCAGATTCAAGCTTCATCTGTTTAATCTCTTCAGATTCTGAATGCAAATCCTTGATAACTTTTTGAATATAGTCTGGCATTTTCTTAGCATCTGTAGTTTCAGGATCTGCAATTAGTTCCTTCATAACTACTCCCATGTTGTTTTGACCTCCTACCATGATACTCAACACTTTACGATAGACTTTGGTTTTCATAGAATCAGAATTTACATAGATTACAATTTTCTTTGGAGTAATTTTTGTAACTTTGAGAATATTTGCAATGTCATCCATGGTAGATTTTAGTAAATTCTCGGATTGAATTGCAGTAGCATCAATTTCATCTTTAGAATATGAAGGCCAAGCAGATTTTGAAACTAGGTTATCATTTCCAAGCTTTTCCCACATTTCTTCAGAAATATGTGGTGCAAATGGAGACAACATTACAACTCGTGCAGAATTAATTTTGTACAATATTCCTGCAACATCTTTTCTTTCTTTAGCTTCTACTCGTTTGTTGTACCAGCTCAAATCCGATTCAAATGAAAACAAAATCTCGTGCAATCCTTCCCTTAATCTCATCTTTTCCAAGGATTCTGTAACGGTACCCATCATGCTCTGTAATTTAGATAAAATCCATCTATCTTCAGATTGCAACTCTGAAACAGGCTCATTTTTGAGCCTAGAACACTCATCAAGTAGAGATGTAAGCTTGCCCTGAATTCCTGATACTGATTCCATGTTAAAATCAGCATCTTGGAGTAATTCAGCTGATGAAATTATTGCCAATCTGATTGGGTCTGCTCCGTGGTCTCTGATTGCAGTACGCAATGGAATGATATTTCCCATACTCTTTGACATTTTAGCACCATCCATCATGACACTACCATTAACAACAATTTCTTGCGGCCAGAACTTTTTCTCAAATATTGCAACGTGATTTAACACAAAGAACGACAAGTGGTTTTGCACCAAATCTCTTCCTGAATGTCTTGAATCAACTGGATAAAAGTATGTGAATTCTTTTTTCATTGTTTCAATGATGTCCTCTGTAAGCTTGGATGTATTTGCAGCTAGCACTACATCTCCTTTATCTAACAAAATGTAATCAAATAACTCTCTAGTCAAATTCTCAGGTTGTACAGTTCCATCATTTACAAATCGTGAAATTGTATAGTATGCCATGTAAATCACAGAATCAGATAGTGATTCTACAATCCAATCTTTATCCCATGGAAGTTTAGTTCCCAATCCTTGTTGTCTTGCACAAGCTCGCTCATGCAACCACTCTATGACTTCTTTAAACTCTGTTCTAATGTTACTTGGTAGAATATTCATCTCATCAAAGCAATTGCGAGCAAGTTCCTTCCATTCTTCATCTCCGTAATTCAAGAACCATTGATTGTTTAACACTTTGACAACACATTCTGCACCACATCTGCAATGCACTGGTGCATTCTCTAATACTGGGAATTTTTCTAGTGTGTTATTTTCTTGTAACCATGCTCTGATTTTGTCTCGACCAAACTGGGCCTTTTCTCCGTTGAACTGTAGACATTTTTCATTTAGCTTGCCATCAGTAAACTCTTTGAGATACAATTCTTTTGTTGCCTCTTCTAGTTTTTCATCTGATTGGTCAGACACTCCAAGTTTTTCACAAATCTCTTTTGCAGGATACTCTCCATATCCTTCTGTAACAATAATTGGAATAGGCTCGATTTTTGAGGCTAATTCGTGGTTTTTAGCCTTCAAATCCATCAAAGCTTGGTAATCCTTTGGTGCATGAGCAGGCACTGACATTACTAATCCTGTGCCCATGCCTGGCTCTACAAAGTCAGCTGGTAACACTGGAATCTCTCGTCCGTCATGATTGATTGCATTTTGTCCTATAATTTCACTGCCAGGAATTTCTCCAATTACTGAAACTTTTTTCTCAAAGAATTCTATTTTATGTGCACATTCTTCAGAAATAATCCATGTTTCATTATCTACTGTAACTTTTTTGTATATGGTATTTGGATTGACCCAAAGATTAGTAATTCCAAAAATTGTTTCAGGTCTTAATGTTGTAACTGGGAAAATAAATTCACCAAGCTTGAATTTGATCAAGAAATTCTTTTCATCAATCTTTGGTTCAACATCACCCATTGTATCATGTTGGGATACTGGGTTTTGATCCTTAGGACACCATCCAACTGGATGACTCCCCTGAATGATTCTGCCGTTTTCTTTTAGTGTAGTAATTTGCCATTCAATAAATTTCTGATAACCTGGAACTATGGTAGTAAATTCTCGTCTCCAATCAATGGAATAACCCATCTCTATCATTCCAGACTTTATCTCTTCATGGAAATAATCTGCAATCTTTATTGGTTCAACAAATGTCTTGATTGCCTCTTCAGGAACATGATACACATTTCGTAGTCCATCAAGAATTTCTTTTTCTCCTTTCTCAATTCTTTTGGCCATTCCTAATACTGGAGTTCCAGTGTAATGGAATCCCATTGGGAACAAAACATTGTATCCATTCATTCGGTAAAATCTTGCATGAACATCAGCTAGTGTGTATGTTCTTCCATGTCCAATGTGTTGAGGAGAGTTTGGATAAGGATATGCTACTGTGATGAATTTTTTTGGTTTCTCATTTGGATTTGTCTCAAAGTCTTTAGATTCTGCCCACTTGTTTCGCCATTTAGTTTCTATTTCATTCCAGTTAATCGTCATTGTATTATCCTAAAATCATTGATTTTGCTTTGGCTATTGCCTGCTCTTTTTTAGATGTGTCTTTTCCTCCACCTTGAGCAAATTTGGCATCGCCACCTCCAGAACCGCCCAAAATTGAGGCTATTTCCTTGGCAATTTCACCTGAATTTACGCCTGATTGCTCTCCAGCAAACACCATAACTCGAACAGTTGGGCCTGCCTCGAAAATTCCACAAAATGCAGCTGAACTATCCTTGGCAACTAGTTTCTTGCCGAAATTTTGGTGGAAGAAATCATCAAAATTCTCACTTGCTGTAAAGCATAATTTACCCTTGGTGTTGATTCCGTCTGATTCCACTGATTCTCCAGAAATTATTTTCTCTAGTAAAATAGGAATCTGCTCTCTAGCTTTAGCTTTATTTTCTTCACGTTGTTTTTCTATCTGCTCTTTTTGTTTTGCATCTTGAGCTTGTTTCTTTGATTCTTCTTCTTGGTCTTTTAAATATTGGAATGCAGTAGGACCTGATACAAACTCTAGACGAACTACTCCGTCTTGAATTCTTTTGGTCTTTGTAATTTTGATTAGTTCTATATCTCCTGTTTTCTTTACGTGTGTTCCACCGCAAGCTTCAACATCCTGGTCTTCAATTGATACAATTCTTACTGACTTTACTGGAACAACACCGCCCTGATAAATTCTAAATCCATATGTCTGCTCTGCAGTTCCTCTGTCATAGTAATCGATGTTAACGTTGAGATTTTGTTTTACCATACTATTTGCTGCATCTTCAATTTCTTTTACTTGCTCATCTGTTAGTGAAGAGTGATGTGTAATGTCTAGTCTGGCATGATCATCTTCTTTGAATGCAGAGTGTTGCCAAATCCATGAACCTAGAATTTTTCGAGATGATGCGTTAAGTATGTGAGTACTGGTGTGGTTTTTGGTAATGTTTGCCCGACGAACCTCATCAACTTTGCATTGTACTGTTTCGCCTTCTTTTGGTGTACCACCTTCTAGCTTGTGAACTATAATGTTTGCATGTTTATCCACGTTTACAACTTTGAATCCTGCGATACTTCCTAAATCTGGTTCTTGTCCTCCACCTCTGGCATAAAATGAAGTTCTATCTAATACCACCATGTCATCAAAGACCTTGATTACTTTGGCTGAAAACTCCATTGGGTCATCTTTGTAAAATAGAGTCTCTGTTTCAGGTAACTCTTCTAGTGGAAGTTCTGCAATTGCCTTTTTCTTTTCAGACTGGTGCAAATCAGATAGTTTAGAGTAAAATTGTGATGGGATTTCAGAAATTGCATCAACTTCCTTGAGATATTCAGGTGTAATGCCATCTGATTCGTATAGTGTGATGAGTTCATCAACTGATGGCACGCCTCGTTCACGAATCTTTTCAGCCTTTTTCTTCATGTGAACTTTGGAATCCTCATATCTTGCTGATTCTAGCTTGAGGATTTTCTTGACATCTTCTCTTTTCTCATCAAGCTCAGGATAGGTATCTTTGAGATAGTCAATGTGAGTATCAATCAAATCATCAATGTCGAGTTTCAAATTCAATCTGTTAATTGTTCCATTGATTCTTCGCAACATCATTCTCAAGTTATATCCACCACCAACGTTTGATGGTAGGGCACCATCAGTGATTGCAAAAATCAAAGTTCTCAAATGATCTGCAATTAGATAAACTCCTTCAAGTGGAGTAATCATTTTGTTTAATTGATCATCTGAAATTCCTGCATTCTTTATTGCAAGACGTCTAACCTCATTGAGATCATCGAAATGATCAATCTCTTTTGCAATTTCTGTAAAGTATTTCTTCAAAACATCAGAATCTGAATCAATTCCTATGGTGTTGAATAATTTCTCATTAATTGGACCAAAACAACAGTCATACGCAGTAGGTGTTCCCATGGTAATCCATGCAAATCTCTCCAACCCTGCACCCATGTCAATTACTCTCTGGTCTAGTGTGGAATGCTGTCCTAACTCCCCTTGGAATTCAGTAAATACTGCATTTCCTAGTTCTAAACCCCTGACAAAATATTCAAGGGACGGACCAAAAGAGCCACCACCTGCCCATACATCCTCAACAAATACGACTTCTTCTTTTTTAATTCCAAATTGATCAGTTAACAATCTAAAGTCCAAATCAACGCATTCGTCTTTCCAATATCCTCCTAAATCTGGAACACTGTGTTGTCCTATCATACAAAAGCTTGAAAAGTGTCGTCCTGTTACTCCGACGTTTTCTAAATCTTTGAAACGCAAACAAGTCTGTGGAACAACTAATGGATTTGCAGGAAACTCAAAAACAACTTTGCTTCCCATTATTCTTTGAAAGTCTACAACTGATGCGATTGTAAAAAACAAATCATCTCGCCATCTACAAACTACAGGGTATCGACTCACTGATGTGTGATTGTTTTTTACAAAAAACTCTTCGACTTGTTTCCATGATTGAGTATAATCAAATCTCTTGCTTGTTGGAGGCTCGCCGATAAACGAGTAAGTGTCCAATCCATCATCCGGACACAAATCTCTGTCAGCATTTAGAGTCCAAAAGAATCTGCCACATTTGGCACATGATTTTCGAACAAAGCCTTGTTCAGCAAATAATTTGACATTATAATATTTCTCAGGATCTGCTGAAAATTCTTTTAGAATCTGACTTTTATCCAACGTTGTGGCTGCTCCAATCCGATATTAAGAATTGTCGATTAATAATACATTAAATACACTACCATGTTCATTCTATTCATGTTTGGCAAGAAACCAAAATTAGAAGAAGGAACTCAAATTTTCTCAGTTAAAAAAAATGGTGAATTTAATGACTTTATTTACGGAGTAGTTACCGGCGTTGATGGAAGAAGAGTAGGAGTCAATGGTGTAATAATTAATCCAGTTGGATTGAAAAACAAGATTGCCCAAGACAAAACGGGTGAGCGCTCTAGAGAAATTTTAGAGCATCCAACTCCTGACAATGTAGTGTTGGCTTTGGTGTATAGAGTAGAGCATGAAAATTATGCTGCAGAACTAAATCTTGATGAAGACAAGTGTGATATCATTCCTCCCAAAGTATATGCAATGATTGATGGATGGATTCGTGAATCATTGCCAGAATTTTTTAATGCTGTTTTGTCATTGCCACTTGGTGAAGAAAGAGATGAGGCAAAACGAGTTTTGAGAAGCAGAATGGATACTCTCAGTGATAAAAATCTCAAACGAACAGTATATTCTGTTTGTCGTAGTCTAAAAATCCTATACTAATTTTTGAATTCTCAGGCGTAATTTCTCCATAGTTTTATATTATGCCCTAAGAAAATCTCGATACAATGGAATATGTTTACGCTGCTTTACTTCTTCACAAACTAGAGAAAGAAGTTAACGAGGCAAACGTCAGCTCAGTTGTTAAAGCATCTGGCGCTGAAGTTAACGAAGCCCAAGTTAAATCCCTAGTTGCAGCCTTAGCCGATGTTAACATCGATGAGGCAGTTAAAGCCGCACCAGTAGCAGTTGCAGCAGCCGCACCAGCAGCCGATGCACCAGCCGCAGCAGGTGAAGCAAAAGAGGAGAAGAAGAAAGAAGAACCAAAGAACGAAGAAGCAGCCATGGAAGGATTGTCTTCCTTATTTGGCTAAGCAACTTTATTTTTATCAAATTTAATTTTGATCTTTATTTTTGTTAATCTTAATTACTCCTAGCTCACAGTCTGTATTGTTTGGTTGATTTCTCTTTTCCAATAGATGGTTTCATTAGCATTCTAGATTACTTGGGTACGATCGCATTTGCAGTTACAGGAGCTTCAAAAGCAATTGCACACAAGGCAGATATTTTTGGAATAATAGTACTAGCTACTGTAGTTGGAGTAGGTGGTGGTGTAACACGTGATGTTATTTTTGGGAGATTCCCAACTGCGTTTTCTGATCCTATCTATGTCTCCTTGACAGTAATAGTTGGAGTTGCAATGTTCTTTCTATTTAGAAAATTACAAAAACAGATGAACGTCTGGTTAGTCTTTGATGCAGTCGGATTGGGTGTGTTTTCAATTTTGGGCGCATCAATTGCATACCAGGTTGTCGGATTGGAATTTCTTCCAATGCTGTTTGGTGGAATGATTACAGCAATTGGTGGTGGAATACTCAGAGATGTATTTGTCAGAGAGATACCAATTGTGTTTGTAAAAGAAGTCTATGCAATTGCAAGCATCATTGGAATTGTAGTGTTCTATGTACTGTTATCATCTGGCATTGATGTTCAAGTGTCCTCTGTAATTGGTATAGTTGTAGGAACTGGAATCCGTTTACTTGCAATGAAGTATAATTGGAATCTACCAAAGGTTAGAGAGTCTTGAACCCTTTTAGGCTGTCAAAGGGAATTACAAAGTTATTGACTCTTCAGAGATTGTAAATTCAACAAATTTTGGGATCAAAAAAGAATGCATTTAGATATGAAAATGCTTATCTGAATTGATTTCATGAAATTCTATTATGGGTTTATTCGATAGATTTAGTCATACATATGACAAGCATGGATATGATCTAGATGGTTTTGACAAAGATGGGTATGACAAAAAAGGATACGACAAAAATGGCTTTGGTAAGGATGGTTATGACAAAAATGGATATGATAAAAACGGATACAACAAAAATGGGTTTAACAAAAAAGGATACGACAAAAAAGGATACGACAAAAGAGGATACAAAGATGGGTATGATGAAGATGGATTTGATTTCAAGGGTTATGATCTAGACGGGTTTAACAAAAAAGGATACGACAAAAAAGGATACGACAAAGATGGGTATGATAATCGGGGTTTTTCTATAGATGGAATTCACATAGATACAAAAATTGCTTTTGACAAAGATGGGTTTAACAAAAAAGGATACAACAAAGATGGGTTTAACAAAATTGGTTTTGATAAAAATGGATACGATAAAAATGGGATTAACAAAATCGGGTTTAACAAAGACGGGTATGACCTAGACGGGTATGACAAAAAAGGATTCAACAAAAATGGGTATGGTAAGGATGGATACGACAAAAATGGTTTCGATAGTAACGGGTATGATGAAAATGGATACGAC
>Ga0209992_10002872_pt1 | contig 15165 bp, 13 predicted proteins | sample 2SBtaG_2_FD_182564 | JGI IMG/M metagenome (GOLD analysis project Ga0209992, IMG submission 182564) | Deep subsurface microbial communities from Kolumbo volcano to uncover new lineages of life (NeLLi) - 2SBTROV12_ACTIVE470 metaG (SPAdes)... | ecosystem: Environmental > Aquatic > Marine >... | reverse complement strand
GATAAATTAGATACATATACTCCATTGGTGTTTGGAAGGTTTAATTCATTAACTAATTCTTGATCTATGTCTTTTATGATTACTCCAATAAAAGCCCTTTGAACGGTGCCGTAGTTTTTAAGGTCATTAACAATTTTTAATGCTAAATTAGAGGGTATCGCAAATGAATATCCTGAATAGGAACCTGTATTGGAAGCTATAGCAGTATTGATGCCTACCAACAATCCATCTGGAGATACCAAAGCCCCTCCACTATTTCCAGGATTTACAGCTGCATCAGTTTGGATAAATGATTCTAACGGGAACACATTGTTAGACACATCACCTCTTAATATGTTAATGCTTCTAGCTTTTGCACTTACAATTCCAGCTGTAACGGTTGAGGTCAAATTAAAAGGGTTGCCAACTGCTAAAACCCAGTCACCAATCTCTATATTATCTGAGTTGCCAAATTCTGTATAGGGAAGATTTTGTTCATCTACTTTAAGTAATGCTAGATCAGTTCCTTTATCTGCTCCAACTAATTTGGCGGTTAATTCTCTACCGTCATTTAAAGTGATTTTCATTTTATTCGCTTCTTCAATGACATGGTTATTGGTAATGATATATCCATCTTTAGAAATAATTACTCCAGATCCAGTAGCAATTTGAGGTCTGTATCCTCTACTTCCATTTGGCCCCCAAAAAAAATCTAGTAATGGGTCTGAGTTGTATTCAGAATCATACTCACTTTGTATATGTACTACTGCATTTACTGTTTTTTCAGCAGCTATTGTGAAATCTGATGGATTACTTGATGTCGAAGTGAAATTTTGATTAACTAATTTAGAGTTAATTGCAAAATCATCCTCTAATTCTGATGACTTTTGCTCGACTATCACTTTTTTTGAGTCTGAAATAGTTGATTTATCAAAGTTTAAAAAATAAGTTAAGGCAAAAACAGTTAATCCTCCAGTAATTCCTGCAATGGTTAGTTGAATACTTGATTTCATGATCTAATTGATTATTATTAATAATTTCATTAACGGATTATTTAAAAAACTTGTTGCTTAGATGGATGTTAAATAATGTTAACCTATTTAATATAATGAAGAATAATTAATTTAGCTACATAATTATGATAATTCAGTTTTATAAATATCAAGGCACAGGTAATGATTTTATCTTAATTGATGATCGTGCAGAAAGATTAGAAATAAAAAATGAACATATTTTAAAGCTCTGTTCTAGAAAATATGGGATAGGATCCGATGGTGTAATTGTTATAAGGGATAAAAAAGGATATGATTTCGAAATGATTTTTTATAATCCCGATGGGTCTCAGAGCTTTTGCGGTAATGGTAGTAGGTGTGCTGTTCTTTTTGCTCATCATATGGGTATCATTACAAGAGAAACAAAGTTTTTATCTACTGATGGTGTTCATGAAGCAATAATTAAAGATGGGTCTATAGTAGAATTAAAAATGAATGATCCAGTTAATTTTAATCAAAAAGGTGATTTAACTTTTTTTATCAATACTGGCTCTCCACATTATGTAGAATTCAGGAATGAAATAGATGATTTGGATTTTGTGAATGAATCTAAAAAAATCCGTTATAATGAAGAATATAATGACGCTGGAGTAAATGTGAATTTTGTAGAGAAAAATGGTGTTGGTATTAAAATGAGAACTTATGAAAGAGGAGTTGAGAATGAAACTTTATCATGTGGAACTGGAGTAACTGCTGCAGCATTGGCTTATGCTGATTGTGAAACTATTGAGTCTGGAGAGATAGAGGTGATTACTGCCGGTGGAAAGTTAAAAGTAAGATATAATAATAATGCTGGTCAATTTACTGATATATGGTTAATTGGTCCAGCACAATATGTTTTTAAAGGAGATATGGATGTCAGCTAATGTTATTTTTCCTGTATATAAATTAAATCATGATATATTATCTGAATCTTCAGGTATAATGATTATTAATGCTGATAAAACCCCTCCTCATTTGGGTGTTTTTTCAAAATCAAAATATTTTTCTATTTCTGTTAATGATATTTATTTAGGTACTAGTATTGAGGTGATGATCCAATACATTCATAGAAAAAGGATACCTACAGTTTTTATTCGTTTAAAAAATGAATTAGAGGAAAAAGAGCTTTATGAAATTTTTAATTCATTCGAAAAACTAGAAGGACAATGTACTTGTATTGAGCCAATAAAGAAGATTTTCAGCAATAAGATCTCTGAAGCTGATACTGCTTCATTTATTTTTGAGCTGATACCTATGCTTAAAGCCAATGGTTGGCTAAGGTCTTTCCATCATCTATATTCTGAGCATCTAATAGCTGATAAAACTTTTACTTTAAGTACCTATACTATGGATGATGTTATGAATAGAATAAATTTATTGGTCAATGATAAAAGGTAATACAGTTTCTTTTAGATATGTAATTAAGGATGACATTGATGTGTTACTAAAATGGGAAAATGATCCTGCTAATTCAAGATTTAGTGAGTCCCCTTCTTTTTATTCTAAAGATACTATGCAACAATTTATTGAGTCCACTCATGATCTTTTTTTAAATAACCAGTTAAGATTCATGATTGTTGTGGATGATGAACCGGTTGGATGTGTTGATCTTTTTGAATTTGAACCTATTCATTTAAGAGCAGGAACAGGCATCTTGATCGATGCTGAGTATAGAAGAAAAGGGTATGCTAAAAAGTCTTTAAAGCTGCTACAGGACTATGTGTTCAGTCAGTTAAATCTAAATCAGATTTATTGTAAAATAAATAATAGTAATAAAGCTAGTTTAGAATTATTTAAGTCTTGTAATTTTAAATTATCAGGAACATTTAAATCATGGGTCAATAACAATGGTCAATGGGAGGATATTCATTTTTTGCAATGTTTTTCTCATCCAGATGAAACATGAGTTAATTCTACTCATACTAAATTAAAACATTACGACATATAATATTTTATGTTATTTTCGTTCTCTTCATAAATCTTATTAAATGAAAAATATATTATCCGCTTTTATAGCTATGCTCTGTTTGAGTTTAAATGCTCAGATGCCAAAAATTGAATTTGAAGAATACAAATTGGACAATGGCTTAACAGTATTGTTGCATGAAGATCATAGCACACCAATAGTTGCAGTTTCTGTTATGTATCATGTAGGTGCTAAGAATGAGAATCCACAAAGAACAGGATTTGCTCATTTCTTTGAGCATCTCTTATTTGAAGGTTCAGCTAATATTAAAAGAGGTGAATTCTTTAAATACATAGAAAATGCTGGTGGGAATAATAATGCCAATACTACCAATGACAGAACATTTTATTATGAGGTGCTACCTTCCAATCAATTAGAATTGGGACTTTGGCTAGAATCAGAAAGGTTATTACATGCCAATATTGATCAAGAAGGTGTGGATACTCAAAATGAGGTTGTTAAGGAAGAAAAAAGATTAAGAATAGATAATCAACCATATGGAAGCTTTTTAGCAGAAATGAACAAAAGAGCTTTCAAGGTACATCCTTATAAATGGACAACAATTGGTGAGATGGAGCATTTAGATGCTGCTACTTTAGAAGAATTCATGAATTTTTATCATAAATTCTATGTCCCTGAAAACGCTATTTTGTCTATTTCAGGAGATATTAATGTAAAAGAGACGAAAAAAATGATTCAGTCTTATTTTGGTCCAATTCCAAATGGGAAGGAGAAAATAGAGAGAGTTACTATTGTAGAACCACCATTAGGAGCAGAAATAAGAGATACTGTTTTTGATGATATACAGCTTCCTGGAGTAATGATGGGATATAGAATTCCAGCTCAGGGAACAGATGATTTTTATGCCATTGAGATGATGACAAAAGTAATTTCAGATGGAGAGAGTTCAAGGTTAAATAAAAAATGTGTTGAGAATACGCAATCTGCAATGTATGTAGGTTCTTTTCCATTTTCATCTGAGCATCCTTACTTGTCTTTTGTTTTTGGGATTGCAAATGCAGAAACTGATCCTTTAAAGTTAGAGAATGAGATCAATGAAGAAATGGAATTAATTCAGAATGAATTAATATCTGATTTAGAATACAAGAAGATTCGTAATATGATCGAAAACGACTTTATATATAATTTTTCATCCATGATAGGAATAGCAGAGAACCTGGCTAATTACAAAATGTATCTAGGAGATGCAGGATTGATCAATGATGAATTAGAGCGCTACCTTAAAGTAACTAAAGAAGATATTATGAGAGTAGCAAAAAAATATTTCCATAAAGACAATAGAGTTGTTCTTTATTATTTACCAAAGGAAGAAGGATAAAGAGAACATTTATAAAAAGAATAAAACATTAAGATGAGAAAAATATTTATTATAATACTATCAGTGTTTATCAACACTAATTTTATTTCACAAGATATAGATCGTACAAAAGCCCCAGAGCCTGGTATAGCTCCAGAGATTAATATAAGTAAGCCTAATAAATTTGAATTGGAAAATGGTTTGAAAGTGTTTGTTGTTGAGAATCATAAATTACCAAAAGTATCATTTCAGCTAACTGTAGATATGGATCCAGTGATCGAAAAGGGTCATGTAGGGTTATCATCTATGATGGGAGATATGTTAAGTGCAGGTACTACAACAAAAACTAAGTCTGAAATAGATCAGGATATAGACTTTATTGGTGCATCATTTAGTACTTATTCTAATGGGTTTTATGGTTCTTCTCTAACTAAGCATGTAGATAAGGTAATGGCTGTAGCTAGTGATGTCATTTTAAACCCTGCTTTCCCAGAGGAAGAGCTTGAGAAAAAGAAAAAAAGGGCACTTTCTGGATTAAAATCAATTAAGACCAATGCAGATGCTATTTCATCGAGAGTTGGAAGTGCATTGAAATTTGGGAAGGATCATCCTTATGGTGAAGTTCAGATGAAAGAAGATGTTGAGAATATTAGTATCGACCTTTGTAAAGAATATTACAAAACTTATTTCCGTCCGAACATATCATATTTAGTGATCGTAGGTGATATTTCAGTTGAAAAAGCAAAAGAGCTATCTAATAAATATTTTGGTTCATGGCAGAAAGCAGATGTTCCTTCTCATAAATACGAATTCCCAGAACACGATAAAGGAGTTCGTGTTGCATTTGTCAATAAACCAGGTGCTGTTCAGTCTGTGATCAGTGTATTTTACCCTATAGATTATAAAGTAGGAGCTCCAGATAAATTTGAAGTAAGTGTAATGAGTAATATTTTTGGTGGAGCATTTTCCAGCTATTTAAATGCAAATTTAAGGGAGGATAAAGGATATACTTATGGTGCAAGAGGATATGTGAGCTCAGATAAATTAGTGGGTCAGTTTAGAGCAGGAGCAAGCGTAAGAAATGAGGTGACAGATAGTGCAGTCACTGAATTTTTATATGAAATGAATCACATTAAGAATGAGCTAGTTTCTGATGAGGACCTTAATAGGATTAAAAATAATATGAATGGTGATTTTGCTTTGTCATTAGAACGATCTCAAACCATTGCAAGATTTGCCTTGAACATAGAAAGATATAATTTGCCAGAGGATTATTATCAGAATTATTTAAGTAATCTACAGAAAGTAGATAAAGAAGCTGTTCAAAGAGCTGCTAATAAATACATAGACCCTAATAATTGTATCATATTAGTAGTAGGAAATGAAGACTTGGCAGAAACATTAACTCAGTTTGATACTGATGGTGAGATAGAATATTATGATATTAATGGAGATCCAAAAGTCAAAAAGGAAGAAAAGCCACTCCCTGATGGACTAACAGCAGAGCAGGTCGTTAAAGATTATCTAATGACCATAACAGGGAAAGATGATATGAAAGCTGTTGCTAAGGTTTATAAAAAGATAAAGGGAGTTAAAATAGTGAATACTGCATCTATGGAGCAGCAAGGTCAAAGTTTTTCTATGGAAATGACTGAAAAAATGAAAGCTCCAAATAATTACAAATTTGAAATTAAAGCCATGGGTATGGTTGTACAGAAAACTGTTTTTAATGGTAATTCTGGAGGTGAAATGAATATGCAAACTGGGAAAAAAGATTTTACTTCGGAAGAAATTGAGGAAAAAAAGAATGAATATTTAATAGATAAAGAATTAAAGTTGTTGGACTTAGGTTACCAACTAAAGTTGTTATCTATAGAAGATTTGAATGGTTCGGATGCTTATAAAATTGAATTAACTTCTCCATCAGGAGATATTTCTTATGCATTATATGATGTTAATTCTAAATTGAAGGTGCAGGAAATGAGTTATTCAAAAGATCCTCAGGGTAATGATATTCTTACTTTTCAGATTTTTTCTAATTATAAGCAGGTTAAAAGCTTGTTATATCCTCATACAGTATTGAATAACTTTGGATCAATGGAATTTGAAATGAATGTTTCTTCTATTGAGTTTAATCCTAAGTTTGCTTCAGATGAGTTTGATTGGTAGAAGTTTTATCTTCTTCCTTTTCTTCTTTTACCTCCTTTAGGTTTTGATGCAACTTCTACTTTGATTTGCTTGCCTTCAAAGTCTTGATTGTTCATTCCATCAATTACTTTACTGGTGTAATTATTATCCACTTCAAAGAATGAAAAATCATTAAATAGATCTAATCTTCCAACACTTCCTGAAGTTACTTTAGCATAAGAACAGATGATTCTTAATAAAGCCCCTTTATTTAAACCAGTCTTAAAACCTTTGTCAATATAAAAACGTTGTTTGTCAGCATCGCCAGAACCTCTAGAGTCTCTCGAATCTCTAGATCTTCTAGATCTTCTTGAATCATCATATCTTGATTCATTATCTCTACTATTTCCTTTGGCATTTAAATTACCAGCACGTTCATAATAGTTGAGAAATTTATTGAATTCAGCACTTACAAATCTTTTAATGATATCCTCTCTAGAAAAGTCTTTGAATAGATCAAAAATTGGGGGTAAATAATCTTCAATTTCATCTTCTTTGATTTCAACATTAATAATCTTGTCAACTAATGAAAAGAGTTGTTGTCTGCATACCTCTTTTCCACTAGGTATCTCTTCAGAATGAAATTGTGTTTTAATGTGTTTTTCAATGGAAAATATCTTGCTTTTTTCTCTAGGTGTTACAAAAGCTACTGAGGTCCCAAATTTTCCAGCTCTGGCAGTTCTTCCACTTCTATGTGTATAGCTTTCTATATCATCAGGTAGATGATAGTTAATTACATGCGTAATATCATTTACATCGATACCTCTAGCTGCAACATCTGTAGCTACCAATACCTGTAATGTTTTTTCTCTGAATTTTTGCATTACCTTATCTCTTTGCATTTGAGAAAGGTCTCCATGAAGAGGTTCGGCATTATAACCATCTTTCATTAATTTATCAGCTACATCTTGCGTGTTTCGTTTTGTCCTACAGAAAATTAACCCATAGATATTGGGATTGAAATCAATAAGCCTTTTAACTGCTGCATATCGATCCCTATCTTTTACAGTATAGCAGACATGCCTGATGTTTTTAGCACTTTCATTTTTAGAACCAATAGTTACCTCTATCGGCTTATTCATATATCTCATGGCAATTTTTTCAACACCTTTTGGCATTGTTGCTGAAAATAGCCATGTCGATTTTTCATCTGGAGTATGCTTTAGAATTTCATCAATATCTTCTTTGAAACCCATATTGAGCATTTCATCTGCTTCATCAAGAACAACATAGGAAACTTCATTAATTTTAAGAAACTTCCTTCTCATCATATCCATCAGCCTTCCAGGAGTTGCCACAACAATTTGTGCGCCACTTCTTATTTCTCTTGCTTGCTTATCAATACTTGCACCTCCGTATATAGTTGCTATTTGAGCATTTTTAATGTATTTAGAAAATTGCTTGTAATCATTTGCAATTTGAACACATAGTTCTCTAGTGGGTGCAACAACTAATCCTTGAACTTTTTTTAAGTTGAAATCAACATTTTGAAGCATAGGCAAGCCAAAGGCTGCAGTTTTTCCAGTACCTGTTTGAGCTAATCCAACTAGATCGCTATCTTCATTAAGAAGTTGTGGTATAGATTGCTGTTGAATAGGAGTTGGTTCAATGAACCCTAATTCATCAATCGCTTTTAAAATTGCAGGGTCAAGTTCTAGTTCTGAAAATTTCATTATACTTAATTTGTCGCGAAAGTAAGCTTATTTTATTGGATAAGAAGAAAAAAAAAGCCAAACCTGTAAGCCGGATTCTGTCGAGGCCCATCATTTATCTAGGCTATTTATCACTAAATAGCTCAAACGACCTACCCTCCAGGATCGAGCGAGTAACTCTTTAACTTAACGTAGCCCTGGTTTATTTGGTCTTTCAGCACATGAGGTTTACCTAGCTACTGATGTCACCATCAGCACGGTGAGCTCTTACCTCACCTTTGCACCTTTACCAGTAAAAACTGGAAGTTTATTTCTGTGGCACTTGCTGTATCCCCTAAGGAACCCTTCCCGTTAGGAAGCATGCTACTCTATGCTGCCCGGACTTTCCTCTTACAATAAATTGCAAGCGATGAACCGGTTTGGCAACACAAAATTAATGAACAATATTTGATTTATCATATAATATTGATAAATAGAATTTTGATTTGCCTTGTTAATCTGCTTTGTAAATAGTTGCTGAAATTGCTTTATGGTCGGAGAATTCTTCTGGGTGAGTTGTGTAATTAGTGGATTTTAATTTTTTAGAATGCCAAATGTAATCTATTCTTAAGCCTGGTATATTGCCAATGTAAGTTCCTCCCATTCCATTGCCACTTAATGTAAATGCATCCGTGTAGTATTTGTCGAAACAATGGTAGGCATAGGAGATAGGGATGTCATTTAAGTCTGTACAAATTACAGATTCATAAGGGCTTTTATTTATAATTGGTATTAGTCGGTTGATCTGTGAAATTCTTTTATCATAACCATTACTTAATCGTTGTAACATTTTCTTTGGTGGTTTTTTTTGATGAGGATATATAGGATGTGCTTTTGTTCCAAAAATTTCATATTCTGAATGATTAAACCTAATAGAACCTAAATGTGCATTGTATATTCTAAAGGTGTCTTTTTTTAGTAATATATCAGTGTATATACACTGATTAGAATGATCGTTATTGAACTTAATATTATCTCTATTGATGATAGGGAATTTACTATAGATAGCCAATCCAAAAGATTGACCATTATTTAATTGGGTGGAAAAGTTTTCATAAAATTCCATTCCAAGATCTTTTTTTATCGAAGCTGTAAACCCTTGTTGTTGCTTTTCATAGGTATAGTATTCTTGAAAGCAAATAATATCTGGATTTTCTTTTTTTATTTGATTAATAATGTCTTTCCTTATTTTGTTATCCCCTTTGCCGAAATTTAATACGTTAAAGCTCATAATGTTAAATTGAACATCTTCTTTGTTTGGTAGAGAAGGAAATAAAGTAAGCTGTATAAACCTGCTGTGATGATAAAAACCTGCAATTAGAACTATAGCTGAAGTCATTAAAAATATTTTTTTAGAAAATATTTTTAATGAAATAAATAACCAGGAAATAAAAAGAATCACATTTACAATCAATAAAACTGGATAAACAAGCCCTAGTAATGAGAAAATGATGGATTCATCAGGGGGTATTAAATAGGTGAAATAAGATAGAAATAGAAGTAAATTAAAAAACAATGTAGTGTACCCCAATAATCGAAGAAAGACCGATGATATTTCTTTAAATATTTTTACTGGCATCAAATAGATAATCTTTTTCTGCTTTATTCAGGCTCTCATAACCTGAATCTTTAATTTTATCCAGGATCTTATCAATTTTTTCCTGTCTTTTTTTCTTGTCTTCATTGTATTGATAATCGTCTCTGGGAGGAGTTTTACGTGTGGTTTTGGAATTAGTTGTTTTTTTCTTTTTAGAATAAACAACTTTGAACTTTTTTCTCTTACTGAAGAGCTGACTAATTTTGTTAATTAGAGTATCAAACCATGTTGAGATGTCTTTTCCTTGTTTTAGGTAATTTACCATAATGATTCCCCATAAAGCTCCACCTAGATGGGCGAAATGTGCAATTTGGCTTATATTGGCTAATCTTAAAAAATCAAGCGAAATATAGATGATTGCCAAAATGATCAATCTTATTTTAAATAACCCAAATAAATTAACTTCAAGTTTAGGCGCATAAAACCCTATAGCTGTAAATACAGCCATTACTGAGGCAGATGCTCCTAAGGTTGGGTGGTGGCCGAATTCTCTTAATAAAGGAAACCCATTAGTGGCCAAAAAATGAACTAAAGCACCACAAATACCCCCAATAATATAAGTGCTTAATAATCTTTTACTCCCTAAATTTTGTTCAAATATATTTCCTACAAAAAAGAAGATCAACATATTACTGAATAGATGATAAAAATTAAAATGCAGAAACATGTAGGTAATGATCCCCCATGGTCTAGTAAAGAATAATTGAGGATCAGTATTAAATGTGAATAGGTAACTGAAATAAGAGACTGAATCAGGATTACCTTTTGCCAATATGGCAATAATCATTATGGCTTTAAAAAATAGAAAGATGACAATGTTAATAAGAAGTAGTTTCATATACATGCCACCATTCCTGTACTGATATTTTAGTTGATCAAAAACTGAAGCCATTTAAAAAAAGTTATTTCTGTTCTTTCGCCAATACAAAACTAATAGAATACCAACTAAAGCTCCTCCTAAATGAGCAAAATGAGCTACGTTGTCATTAGGATTGTTTGAAAATCCTAAGTAAAGCTCTAAGGCAGCATAGCCAATCACGAAAAATTTAGCTTTAATTGGGATTGGAGGAAATAGTAGCATTAATTCTGTATTAGGAAATAAATAGCCAAATGCTGCTAGCAGGCCAAATACAGCTCCAGAAGCTCCGATCATAGGAACATTATACATGGCATTTAATTGGCCTAGAGCTCCCACCCAATTTTGATTAGAAGATAATAATTCATAACCTTGGTTTTTCACTAAATATTGAATTGTTTCCAATTCCTCTGGACTAAATGTAGATTCTAAATTTTTGATTCTAATATAATTAACGATCATATGTATAATTGCTGCACCAAATGCGCATACCAAATAATAAGTTAAAAATCGTTTAGGTCCCCATACTCTTTCAAGGTGCATTCCGAAGATGACCAAAGCAAACATATTGAAAAAGATATGACCTATGCCGCCATGCATGAAAAAATGAGTGGCTAGCTGCCAGGGCTTGAATTGCTCAGACACCATTGGGTAAAGAGAGAGATTATGCATGATGTCAGGCAAGGTGATTTGAGCAATAAAAAACAGCACATTTAGAATCAGGAGATTCTTTACAACAGGAGTAATATTATTAATAAGGTTATTGAACATTATTTTTTCTCGAATCTTGAGTCAATCTCTTGGTTTTCTAATTTAATGATGATGGGTTTGCCTTTAAAATTAAAATAAGGTGAATCGCAACAAAATAATTCATTGATTAATCCATCCATTTCAGAGACATTAAGGTCCCTTCCAGATTTTATACATCCTCTTTTAGAAATAGTCCATGCTAAATTTTCATTATTTGAGATTAATTCATCAGCATTATGTTTGAAATTTTCTAGTATATCTTCTATTAGTCCTTTACATTCATTAATGTCAAATCCCATAGGAAGTCCATTAATTACCAGTGTGTTGTTTCCAAAATCATCTATATCGATTCCTGTCTCTTTTATTTCCTTTAATAATTCAAGACTTAATTCATAGTCGCTGTTAGATAATTCTAACTGTAAAGGGAAGGCTAATTGTTGCGTTTCAATTTTTTTGTCTTGGAATTGTTGTAATAACCTTTCAAAGACAATTTGATGATGTGCTCTTTCCTGATCAATTAAAATAATTCCAGAGCTTAATGAAGTGACAATGTATTTTCTCTGGAATTGAAAAATCTTATTATAATGGTTTATTTTAGTAAGTCCAGTCCAGTTTTGTTCTAATTGAGAATCGTCTGTTTGGTTACTCGTCTCATTTAAGTTTTGATCAAAAGAAATAGAGGGTTCTTTAATCATATCTAATGAATTAGCTATTGCTTCTTGTTTCTCTTTAGACGATACTTTTTCAAATGGATTGTAATTTGGGTTTACATTGATTGTAGGAGGTTTAATGGCTTCTCCTTTTTTTAATGGAGGGACTTGAAAGGAAGATTCCTGCTCAAAATCTAAAGAAGGGGAAATGCTGTATTTTCCCAATGAATTTTTTACGGTAGATAAAACAATGGCATAAATAGATCGATCGTCTTGAAATTTTACTTCAGTTTTTGTTGGATGGATATTGATGTCTAAACTGTCTTTAGGAACAGTTAAATAAATAAAATAAGAAGGAAATTGATCTTTGCTGATTAATTCCTTATAAGCATTTCGTACGGCATGGTTCAAATAGGTGTTTTTGATAAACCTGTCGTTTACAAAAAAGAATTGTTCACCTCTAGTTTTTTTTGAAAATTCTGGTTTTAAAATAAATCCAGAAATTTCAGTTATAGAAGTTTTTTCTTCTAATGGAACCAGTCTTTCATTGTATTTTTTTCCAAAAATGTTGATGATTCTTTGTCTATTGGTAGCATTAGGAAGGTCAAAAACTAGATTGTCATTATTATACATGGTAAAATGAACTTCTGGATGAGCCAATGCAATCCTTTCAAATTCATCTATAATATGTTTGGTTTCGACAGCATTTGATTTGAGAAAATTTCTTCTAGCAGGAACATTGAAAAATAAATTCTTCATAAGAATGTTAGTGCCAACAGGACAGGAGATAGGTTCATTAGAAAGAATTTCGGAGCCTTCTATGTTAATTTGAATACCTAATTCCTCATTAGCTGTTTTTGTTTTTAATTCAACCTGAGCAATAGCAGCTATACTTGCCAGCGCTTCCCCTCTGAACCCCTTGGTGTTAATGGCATATAGATCATCTGTAGATTTTATTTTTGAGGTGGCATGTCGTTGAAAACAGATGTTGGCATCATCTATATTCATCCCCTTTCCATTGTCTATAACTTGGATTAATGATTTCCCAGCATCTTTAATAACAAGATCAATTTTAGATGCACCTGCGTCAACAGCATTCTCCAATAATTCTTTAACAGCAGAAGAAGGTCTTTGTATGACTTCTCCAGCTGCGATCTGGTTAGCTACATGCTCAGGTAATAGTTGAATCAATCTCCCCATATATTGCTTATTCTATTTTGATCCAGTTAAGGACAACAAAACATCATCAAGATGTAAGAATAGATAATAAAATATTCCTAATAGGACCATAAAAATAATAATCAGTCTTGTGTTTGCCCAAAAAGTTCTTCCAATAAAAGTAGGTCTGCTATTTTGTTCTCTAAATTTATCTCTTATTCTTAATTCTCTTTCTATTTTTTCATCATTTTCATGAAGTCCCATTTCCAAGGCAATTTCTTTGCGTTTCATTTTTAAACGCTCAGCCTGCTCATCATAATACCTTGGAATTATACCAAATCTTTTATGTTGAGGAAGTTTAAAAAAACGTGATTTCATTAATGACTTTTTGTATGTTGTAAATTTAACGAATTAATTAATTAATCAGTTAATCAAATATGATGTAAAAATCTCTTGTTAAAGATTTATAGTCTTCCGTATACTCATGTCTATTGTTAGTTTCTATAATTAAATTACTTTCTATTAAGGTTTTTTTTGTTTTTGAAAATTCTAAAAGTAACCGATGCTGTTTTTTGATTGAATTAGGGAAAACATTACACTTTCTAACTAAAAACAAACCATATTTTTCAGCATTTATTGTGCATAATATCCCTTGGTCAACAGGGAGAATTAAGCTTAAACTTCCATTTTTTGAAAGGTTTTTTATTGCAAATGATATAATGGTGTTAAAGTGCAATGACGAATTGTGCCTTGCATGGTTTCTCTCTATTGATTTTGAGGCTAAGCTATTGTCGAAAAAGGGAGGGTTTGAAATAATAGTGTCATAAGCTTTCTGTGGTTGGAAAGCTGATAATGACAAATGATGGAGCTTTAATCTTTTTGACCAGGGACAGTTGTTGAAATTATGTTGAGCGTCTATACAAGCAGAAGTGTCAATTTCTAAAGCATCGATATCTAAACTGTTATTTTTTTGGGCTTGCATAATGGCGATTATTCCAGTTCCAGTTCCAATATCTAAGACTTTTTTTGCATTGCTTACATCTACCCAAGCACCTAATAAAATTCCATCAGTGCCAATTTTCATAGCTGCATTATTATGTTGAATACAGAATTGCTTAAATTGAAAATCTTTGTATGGCTTATTCATTTTCGAAGTATAGATCTAATAACCCTTCAGGTAAATTTATACTGATCTGTTTTTTTGATTTGTTTATATGTTCAAAAGTATTGTCGTTGAGTGGGATTAACACCTCTGTGCCATTTGCATCGACTTCTAATAGAGTGTTTCCTGGATGATCTATAATATTAATAATTGTTCCTATCAATTCATTGTTTTCGGCATTAAGTACACTAAAAGATTCAATTTCATGGTAATAAAATTGCTGATCATTTAATTTTGGAAGTAATTCAATAGGTAAAAAAACTTCTTTTTTCAAGATCATCTGAGCCTCAGCATCTGAATTAATCCCTTCCAGCTTAATTTTTAATTGATTGGATTTATGTACACTTGATTTTTCAATAAAATAGGGGATGTATTGTCCATTAACTTCAATTAGAAAGTGTTCTAATTTGTAATATATTGAGGGATCGTCAGCATTTATGAATAAAATCACTTGTCCCTTGAAACTATAGGTTCTGGATATAGTACCTAATTGAAAATAGTTTTTGTTTGACATATTTAAATATAAAAAAAAGGGCCATTAAGGCCCTTTATAATTTATATAAAATAGATTTATTACTCTTTAGACTTATCTTCTTCCTCAGCAGGAGCTTCAGGCGCTTCTTCCGTAGCAGCTTCAGGAGTTTCTTCCGTAGTAGCTTCAGGAGTTTCTTCCGTAGCAGCTTCAGGAGTTTCTTCCGTAGCAGCTTCAGGCGCTTCTTCCGTAGCAGCTTCAGGCGCTTCTTCCGTAGCAGCTTCAGGCGCTTCTTCCGTAGCAGCTTCAGGCGCTTCTTCCGTAGCAGCTTCAGGCGCTTCTTCC
>Ga0209992_10002868_pt1 | contig 15177 bp, 12 predicted proteins | sample 2SBtaG_2_FD_182564 | JGI IMG/M metagenome (GOLD analysis project Ga0209992, IMG submission 182564) | Deep subsurface microbial communities from Kolumbo volcano to uncover new lineages of life (NeLLi) - 2SBTROV12_ACTIVE470 metaG (SPAdes)... | ecosystem: Environmental > Aquatic > Marine >... | reverse complement strand
TTCTCTTTTTCGTATCGGCCTTCTCCTCTGCATTTACCGCATGGATCTTTGATTATCACTCCGGAGCCAGAGCAACTTGTGCAGGCTTTTTCTATCATAAAAAAACCTTGTTGATACCTTACTTTACCTAAGCCGTGGCATGTAGTACAGGTAGTTGTACCAGTTTTTGCTTTTGTTCCTTTTCCAGCGCATTCATCGCACTTATTTGCAGTTCTAAATTTAATATTTCTATTTATACCTTTATACGCATTTTCTAAAGTAATTTCCGTATTATACCTTAAATCTGCGCCTCTAAATTGACTCTCTCTTTTTGATTTAGAAGCATTTGCTCCTCTTCCCATAAAGTCACCAAATATATCTCCAAAGACATCTGCAAAATCTTCAAATCCTTCTCCAGTTTGAGAACTAAATCCACCCGCACCATTGTTAACTCCCGCACTGCCATATCTATCATATGCAGCTCTTTTTTGTTCGTCTTTTAAAATTTCATATGCTTCATTAAGTTCTTTAAATTTTTTCTCAGATTCTTTGTTACCTTGGTTTTTATCAGGATGATGTTTCATAGCCAATTTTCTAAAGGCTTTTTTTATTTCATCGGAAGTTGCACCTTTATTTACCCCTAGAATCTTATAATAATCTTTTTCTGCCATTTATTATTTTTTATTTTATTGCTATTTAGGAACATTAATTTTTATTAATACCCCCTTAAAATAGTACAGAATTTTCTTATATCAAGAAGTATAATAGTTTTATGTTAAGAGAATGTAAAAATTTGTATGAGAAGTATTTTTTAGAAGTTGTGTTTTTCTTATTTTTTAGTATAGTGTAGCTAAATATTTTTTCAGTTTTTTATTATGACCAAATCTTATAAAATGGCAGTATTAGCTATAACTGCATTAATTATTATTTCGATAATTTTCTTTGTATCCAAATCACAAAAAAATGCAAACAGTGTGATGGGTGATGCTTTGATAGTTGGTGTAAGTCCTGATTATCCACCTTTTGAATACACAGAAAATGGTGAAATTGTAGGTTTTGATATTGATTTTATTCATGAGCTTGGGAAAAAAATGGATAAAAAAATTGAAATTAAAGAAATGGAATTTTCTTCACTTATTCCTTCATTAAATGCTGGTAAGGTTGATGTCATTATATCTAGTATTTCTAAAAATTCTGAAAGAATGGATAATGTTAGCTTTTCAGACCCATATTACACCAGTACATTTGCTATGATTATGATGAAAGATACTGATGCAAAAAAAATGGATGATTTTCCTAAAGATGCTAAAGTAGGTGTGCAAACTGGTAGTACGATGGAGAGTTTTGCCAACACTTACAATGATTCCTCTGACAAATCGCTTACGATTGTTTCCTTGGGTTCAAATTTTCTTTTAATAGAAAAGCTTAAACTTGGAGAAATTGATGTTTTAATTGTAGAAGATGCTCAGGCTCCAAGCTTTATCAAGAATATACCAAACCTTAAATCTGAAACTATAGAGGATGAAGTTTATATTGACGAAGAGGAAAATAGTTATGTTATAGGGGTTAAAAAGGATTCTAGTCTTGTGGAAGAAATAAACAAAGGCATAGAAGGTTTAAATACTGATGGGCAAATAGAATTTCTTTTAAAGAAGTGGGATTTAAGATAAGTAAATGGGATTTAGATGTGGAATTGTTGGATTGCCCAATGTAGGTAAATCTACTTTATTTAATGCTTTAACTAGTAGTCAACAAGCGAGTGCGGCTAATTATCCATTTTGTACCATTGAGCCTAATAATGGCTTAGTGTTAGTGCCGGATGAAAGGTTAGAGAAATTAACCAATATTGCTGGATCTAAAAAAACAATATCCACTCAAATAGAATTTGTTGATATTGCAGGGATTGTAAAAGGTGCAAGCAAAGGAGAGGGGTTGGGTAATAAATTTTTATCTCATATTAGAAATGTTGATTCTATAGTCTATATGGTAAGATGTTTTGATGATGGTGATATTACCCATGTTGAGGGTAGTGTGGATCCCATTAGAGATACTGAAATTATAGAAACAGAATTGATTTTAGCAGACATAGAAAGTCTTAACAAACAACTAAAAGCCATTGAGAAAAAAGCAAAACAGGATAAATCGTTAGCTGAAATAGTAGTATTAATTAATCAAATACTTCAGATTCTCGATTCAGGTAATCCTGCAAGAATGTTTATGAATGAAAGTAATGAGGGGCAAGTTAAAACTTTAAATTTATTAACTTCTAAGCCATTTTTTTATATATGTAATGTTGAGGAGAATTTTGTTTTAAAGGGCAATGAATTTTCAAAACTTATCGAACAAAAGGCAGTAAAACAGAATACAATTAGTATAAATATATCAGCAAAGATTGAAGAAGAGATTTCTAATCTAAATGATGATACTGAGCAAAAAGAATTTTTAAAGGAATTAGGTCTTGATGAAAGCGGTTTAGATAAAGTGATTAAAGCAGGCTATAAGATCCTTAATCTCAATACATATTTTACTGTGGGTCCGCAAGAGACAAGAGCTTGGACTTTTAAAAAAAATACTACAGCTCAAAAAGCAGCTGGAATAATTCATACAGATTTTGAAAATGGATTTATATGTGCAGAAACAATATCTTACGATGATTACATCAAATTTAACGGAGAGCATGGAGCAAGAGAAGCTGGAAAATTAAGACAAGAAGGAAGAGATTATATTGTAAATGATGGTGATGTAATATTATTTAGGTTTAATGTTTCGAAATCAAAAAACAAATAATAGAAAATATGTCATCAATTTTTGGAACCGATGGAATTAGAGGATTAGTTAACAAATTTCCAATCACAGCGGATATCGCTTTAAAAATAGGTACGGCTATTGGGATTTTTATTGAGGCCAATAACTCAAAAAGAAGAGTAGTAATAGCAAAAGATACAAGGCTTTCAGGGTATATGATAGAGCCTGCTCTGACATCTGGGTTAATATCAACAGGAATAGATGTTATTTTAGTTGGCCCAATGCCTACGCCATCTGTACCAATTTTAATAAAATCACTAAGAGCTGATTTTGGAATCATGATTACAGCATCGCATAATCCGTATCATGATAATGGAGTTAAGCTATTTAATAAAAATGGGTATAAACTTGATATAGTTTCTAGGCAAAAAATAGAAGATTTAATATTTAATGAAAAATTAGGTGAAAGCCTTGCCGAACCATCAAAATTAGGTAGAGCTAAAAGACTGGATGATGCACCAGGTAGATACATTGAATTTGTAAAAAGATCCTTTCCAAAAAATTTTACATTGTCTGGGCTTAAAATTGTTCTTGATTGCGCAAATGGCAGTGCCTACAATCTAGCGCCAACTATATTATGGGAATTAGGAGCTGAGGTAACAAAACTTTCTTGTGAACCCAACGGATTTAATATCAATGATAATTGTGGGTCAATATACCCTAAAAATTTATGCAAAAAAGTATTAGAAACTAAATCAGATATTGGCATAGCTCTTGATGGAGATGCAGATAGAATTACAATTTGTAATGAAAAAGGAGAGATAATACCAGGTGAATACATAATTGCAATGATAGCAACCTATCTTAAAACTCAGCGCAAGTTAAAGGGTGATGCTATTGTGGTCACTAAAATTTCAAATTTAGCACTAGAAGAATATTTGAAAAGCGTGGGGATAAAAACCATTTATTCCGAAGTAGGGGACATCAAAGTGCACGAGTTAATGGTTAAAAATAACTTAAATTTCGGAGGAGAAGAGTCTGGGCATATAATTTTTTCGGATTATTCAAATACAGGTGATGGCATTGTATCTGCACTTCAAATACTTGCTATATTGGTTGAGAGTAAAAATAAATTAAGTGATTTAGTAAATATTTTCAAACTTCATCCCCAAGTTAAATCAAATATAAAATTTGATGATAATAACCCCCTGTTAAAAGATTCTGTCAGTAATAGTATAAGGAATATTATTGATAATAATTCAGATTTGAAAATAGTTGTTAGAAAATCAGGAACAGAAAAATTAATTAGGGTGTTAGTTGAAGGCAAAGAAAAGGCTGACATTGAAAAAGTACATGATGAAATAGTAAAATTAATCATTTAAAAGGTGAATAAATTAATTAAATCAACATTTGTTGTAAGTTTATGCACATTAATTTCTAGAATCTTTGGCTATGTTAGAGATATGGTTATTGCTGCAAAACTTGGTACTGGATTGATTAATGATGCTTTTATAGCAGCTTTTAGACTTGCAAACATGTTTAGAAATATATTTGCTGAAGGAGCTCTTAATTTAGTTTTTGTACCTGAGTTTTCCAAAGAATTAAAAAGTCATGGGAAGCACAAAGCCTTAGAATTTGCCTCCAAAGTACATACGCTATTAATAATTACATTAGCATTATTTTGCTTGTTAATTATCATATTAATGCCTCAGGTAATTTGGTATTCAACCCCGGGCTTTAGGGATAATATTCAAATATATAATTTAGCGGTATTATTTGGGAGAATAACTTTTCCATATCTATTTTGCATTTCTTTAGCAGCATTTTATGGAGGAATACTTAACAGTTTTGATAAATTTTTTCCATTTGCAATTGCCCCAGTAATTCTAAATGTAGTGATCATTATATTGCTGATATCTTTAGATAGTTTTGAAACAAGCGCGCATAGTCTTTCAGTTGCGACTCTGATAGGTGGCATATTGGAATTATCATGGATGATATTTTTTCTATTTAAGCATGGATACAAATTAAAATTTTTTAAAATAGAAGCTAACAAAAAAATCACAAGAATTTTAAAAAACATAATTCCTATTATCCTATCGTCTGGAATAACTCATATTAATACTTGGGTTAGCATGATAATACTTTCATTTTTCCCAGGCGGGCTATCATATTTATATTACGCAGATAGAATTGTTCAATTGCCACTAGCATTAATTGGTACGGCTATTGGTACAGTATTGCTTCCAATGCTTGCAAAAAAAGTTAAATCTACTGATGGAGATGCTGCAAATAATTTGCAAAATGATGCAATAAATTTTGTGATGATGTTTACAATTCCTGCCACCATAGCACTATTTTTTTTATCTAAAAATGTTATTTATACTTTGTTTGAAAGAGGTGAATTTACAAATTACAGCACCACTCACACGTCAGAGACTTTAAAAATATTAATATTTGGGTTACCAGCATTTATATTGATTAAATTATTTCAAACAAAATTTTACGCTAAATTCAACACAAAAGTTCCAGTATTAATATCTATCACATGCATAACAATTAATATTTTTATCAGTATTATGTTGATGGAGAGGCTGCAATATCTAGGCGTTGCAATTGCAAATGTTATATCGGGCTGGGCAAATATTATCATTTTAGTAATTTTTGCTTATAGAATTTTACAGTTTAAACTGCAAAAATTTATTTTATTCGAAATAATGAAATATTTTTTTGCTTCAATGGTTATGATTACTTTGATGTATATGTATGAAAATATTTTTGAGATGGAGAGTAGATTTTTATTATTGATTTTTGAGATATTGCTTGGATTTGCCAGCTATATATCTGCGTGTTATTTGTTGAGGATAAAGATTTTCAATCATTTTAGATAGAGATTTTAGGGTAAATAAAATGTGTTTATAAGGTCGATATTATGTGCAAATAAAATAATAATAACTTTTTTAAAAAAAACTATTTGAATTTATAAATAAATATATATAATCTTCCCTACTTAGACCCCTTCGTCTAACGGTTTAGGACTCCACCCTTTCACGGTGGCAATACGGGTTCGAATCCCGTAGGGGTCGCCAAATAAGCAATGGCACACATGCCCAGGTAGCTCAGTCGGTAGAGCAAAGGACTGAAAATCCTTGTGTCGGTGGTTCGATTCCGCCTCTGGGCACCACTCATCAACTTCTATCATCAAAATTTGATTCTTATCTGTCTTTATTATTTTCTTCCAAATTGAGTGTTATGTCCCAAAGATTTAGAGCAGATGCTTTTTTCTTTATCAATAAAGTTAGATTGGACGTTAATACAGTCTAATAATGAATATAGAACTGTGCTTTGGTCCACTTTTTTATTTGCGTTCTCTTTAGCTATCTCTAATTTTCTTTTAATTAAAGGGTCGCTGTTTAACAAATTATCCGAAAACCATAAAAGATATGGAACATGAAGTTGTTCTTTTGGTGCTTTGCTATATTCATAACTATGAAGATAAATTCCATTTTCACCAAGCGATTCTCCATGATCAGAAATATAAATAAACATAGCTTTATAGGGTTTTAATTCATTGATAATTTCACTTAAAACATGGTCTGTATAAAGTATGGTATTATCATAAGAATTACTACTTTCCTCTTTGTATTCACAGAAATTTCTTTGAAAAATTCTTTTAAAAATAGAAGCATTGTTTACATCAGTACAAGTAGGATTAAATTTTTTAAAGTATTCTGTATACCTATCATCGTATGTGTAATGGCTACCATGAGTGTGTAGTATTATAAATGAGTTATTAGCACTATTTTTTTTCAATAATTTTTGTAAAAATGGTATAACATCATCATCTCTCAAGATTGAATTACTATTTTGCAAAATCATTTCTTTAGTCACCACATTATTAGCTTCTGAAGCAATATTATTTATTGCACTTCTAAAGGATTGTAACGTCACCCAATCAGTTTGAAAGCCCAAATCTTTAAATATTGAGATCAATGTATTTTCATTTTTATTAGGATGAAGTTTGAAAATACTATTTAATGCTCCAATCGTATAAGTTTCAAGAGAATAGGCATCTTTAAAACTAATCAAATGCTTTTTTTGTTCTAATTGTGGAGTTGTATTTCTGCCATATCCATTTATGCTAAATCTATCACTTCTAGCTGACTCGCCTAACACTAATACCACCTTTATATCATCATCATTAAAATTAAATTTATGCTCCAAAAATGCATTAATCTTTTTTTCAGAATTTCTTATTTTATAATGCCTATAATAATTAGACCATGGTACAAAAAAATTTGCAGGATACAAATTGACTACATTAGTTTTTAAGAAAATTACTGGATTAATTTTTTTCATGAAAATCGTTGGAGTATAAAAAATTGCAGCGCCAAGCAAACCACAAATAATATTAATTTTGATTTTTTGCAAAAATTGTATTTTTAAGTGATGCAAATTTTTAATTAAAAAAAATAGAGGAATAGCTGAAAATAAAATAATCCAGCCAATTAATCTAAAATTTATAATTGATAATATTTCATCAAAATGTGTGTTTAAGGTGGATTCAATTAGTGCTTCATTGAAATTGATTCCTAAATAAAGCTTGAAGTAGCTTAATAAGCTACCTATAAATAGCATTGGAATTAACAGTGCTATTAATAGCCATCTATTAATCGAAATAAAAGCAATAAAAATTAATGAAAATCCAATATTTGTTGTACAAACAAAAAATCTGTATGCAAAAGAACTATTTACTTCAAATATTTCTTTTGTAAAAAGGATGTTTAAAAATGAAAAGTATATAATTATCGATGATAAAACTAGATTATGTTTGTTGAAAAGTAATTTTTTCATAAATTTATCATCTCATATTATTTTTTAGTACGGTAATCAGCTAACAGATAGAATTGTTCTATACTAAAGTTTGATTTTTAAGTATATTACTGACAATTTTTTATATGTCAAAATTAACCTAATGAAAAAAATATCACTTATATTGATAATATTATTAATTTCAATCTTCTGGTTTGGCAACTATATTCCATTAAATTTTAAGTCCATTCTATATTCCATAAGTCTCACTATTCAGGAATTATTAATTTTTGTTATTCCATTTGTCATAATAATTTTTATTTCCAGAAGTATAATTCTTCTTAAAAAGCATGCCATAAAATTAGCTTTTTTATTCATATTGCTGATATATGCATCAAATTTTATCGCTTCGTTCATTTCATTCAATATTAGTTTTTACGCAATCACTAATAACCCAGATTTAGAGATATCCAATAGTAATCAATTTCAATTGATAGATAATCTAAAGCCTTTGTGGACGCTTAATCTCTATAAAATTTTATCAAATAAGCTTGCATTAATAATGGGGGTGATTCTCGGGATTCTACTGTCGATATTTATGAAAGATAAAGCGGAGCAGGTTGCAGATAAACTATTTAATTATGTTATGAAATTAATTAATAAAGTTTTTATTCCAATAATTCCACTATTCATTGTTGGATTTATGATTAAACTACAACATGATAATATCTTTGAATTAGCAATAATAAATCATCTCTATATTCTCAAAATTATCATTGCGGTAGCGCTAATTTATATTTTATTGATTTATGTTGTTGCAAGACATTTTGATATTGCAGGTTCTTTTACAAGTCTATCCAATATGTTACCTGCAATTTTTGTGGCATTTGTTTCTATGTCAAGTACAGCGGCATTACCATATACGATTGATGGCGTCCAAAAAAATACTAATAAAAAATCAAAAATCCTTATTTCCCTTATTCCTTCAACGTCTAATATGCACTTATTAGGAGATTGTTTTTTGGTGCCTGCTTGCATAATGATCGTTTTAAAAATGTTTAATTATAATATAACTTACACAGAATTTATTATTTTTTTGCTATACTTTGTATTTATGAAATTCACAGTTTTAACAATTCCAGGGGGTGGAATGTTGACTATATTGCCACTTCTTTCAACGGAGCTTGGTTTTGATGCAGCAATGCTTTCAGCTATTACGACGTTATATTTTTTATTAGATCCATTTTTAGCTTCATTAAATGTGGCTGGTAATGGGGGGCTTTTCATCATTTTAAATAAAATATTAAGCAAATTTTCTGCTAAATAAATTAAATGTAAAAATATGGTATTGTGACCTGATATTTTAATCAGAGTAATTTTTGTTTTTTTAAATTTTTGTTATAAATAATTAAAAAAATGCAAAATAAAATGTAAAATAAAAAATTATCCTTTGAAAAAAAATTTTGTTTATGATATTAAACATCCATCCTTAACTTTATAACTTAATTATAGGTATCTTATGAGTGATAGTATTAGAGACAGAGTACTGAAAGTAATTGACAAGCAGCTCAATAAAGACACTTCACAAATTAAACCAACAGATAGGTTTATTGAAGACCTTGACGCTGATAGTTTAGATAGAGTAGAACTGGTTATGGCTCTAGAAGATGAATTTGAAAATCTTGAAATACCAGACAAAGAAGCAGAAAAAATCAAAACAGTTCAAGATGCAATCAGCTATGCAGAAGAACATTACAACCAGCCTTCCTAAATTTAATTCATTAAAAAACTATAAGCTATGGTTCGGATTGTAGTAACAGGGATAGGCTTAGTAACCCCTTTAGGTGTGACGGCAAATGAGAGTTGGGACAATATAATTAGCTCAAAATCTGGAGTAAAAAAAATTCCAGATAGTTTGTTTCTCACAGATGATCTAAGGTGCAAAATTGCAGGAATCATTAATTCAGAGGGAAGCTCCGCATTCGATGTTGAGAAATTTATCGATTCTAAAGAGGCTAAAAAGATGGATAAATTTATCCATTATGCAATAGCAGCGGCAGAAGAAGCAATATTTGATGCTGGTTTAAATAAATTAACAGATGAATCTAGTGATGATGTCGGTGTTTTAATAGGCTCAGGTATTGGTGGATTATCTACAATTGAAAAAAATGCTAATATTTTGGCATCAAGTGGTGCAAGGAGAATTAGTCCCTTTTTTATTCCAGCTAGCTTAATAAACCTAGCTTCAGGACATGTTTCAATTAGGCATGGATTTACAGGTCCTAATCATTCTGTAGTTACAGCTTGTTCTACTGGTACGCATGCAATTGGAGATGCAGCAAGAATAATCAAAGACGGAGATGCCAAAATTATGATTTGTGGTGGTGCTGAAGGAGCAGTTTGTAGGCTAGGTATGGCGGGATTTGCAGCTGCAAGAGCATTATCAACAAACTTCAATGACAGACCAGAAGAGGCATCAAGGCCATGGGACAAAGATAGAGATGGCTTTGTAATGGGGGAAGGAGCAGGTGTACTGGTTTTAGAAGAATATGAGCATGCCAAAAAAAGAGGAGTTAAAATCTACGGAGAAGTTTTGGGTTATGGTCTTTCAGGTGACGCATATCATATTACTGCACCAGAATCCCAGGGTACAGGTGCAATAAAAGCAATGAAAATGGCATTATCGAAGGCTGAAGTTTCTCCAGAAAAAATTGACTATATTAATGCGCATGGAACATCCACTCCCTTGGGAGATATTATAGAGTTAAATGCTATTAAAAAAGTGTTTGCAAATAATATCAAAGATGTGGCAATATCTTCCACTAAATCTTCGATAGGGCATTTACTTGGTGCAGCAGGAAGTGTTGAGGCAATATTTTCTCTTTTGGCTATTCAAAATAGCTTGCTACCACCAACATTAAATCTTACAACCCCTGATGAAAGTTGCGAAGGAATAAATCTTGTTGCTAATAAAGCACAATCTAAAAATATTGACTATGCAATGTCAAATTCCTTTGGATTTGGAGGAACTAACTCTTGTTTAGTATTTAAAAAAGTATAGAAAGGCCTAAAATAGAGGCTAAATAGCTAAAAATAAGCTATAAAAATTATTCTATCTGATAACAGAAAAATCTAAATTATAAATTTTGTTACCAAAACTATATCAATGGGGTAATGCTACAACTCAATACATAGCGAGTGAATTTAAGTATTATTATATAACAAACTTGGAGCACAACTACTACAATTGGAGCAGGGGTGCTAGACGCCATTAATTACTACACCAACAACAATTTTTTATCATGGAATAATCCTATTAGTATTCCAAATATCATTGCGAAAAATATAAACCTGTATTATGAGTCATTTACAGTAGTGGGATTAGCATTAGGATTAAGAGTAGTAGCTGGAGCAAAATTCTCTAACTTATATAGCTTTCAAATTAAAAAATTAGTAGAAGAGCATGGTGTAGGGATAAAAGATAAATTATTGCACCCTGAAAACATTCAAGCTGAAATAATATCTGATAATATTTATATGGAAAATCTAGCTGAGAATAGCCTAGGGGAAGTAGAGGAAAATAGCGCTTCAATAGATAATTATGCGAATTATAGCACAGCTATGGAAATAGAGAGTGATCACACTGTTATATGTGATACGGATACTTGCGAGATAAGGTGACATAATATAAAGACATGCAAGAGCTTAGGCATATATCCAAGATTCTTAGGAATAATGCCTATTGCAGCCTTTATGATATATATAACAGACTGCTTATAGATCTGCATAAGTGCTTAGGAAAAAGACTGCAAAAATTACCCTTCGCTAAATTTTGATTTATTTCTTTGTGACAATAACTACAGCTGGCTTAAGTAACCGATCTCTTATCGAGTATCCTGCCTGAATAACATTTATTACTGTATTGGGCTCTTTTTCACTGTCAACTACTTGCGATATTGCCTCATGGAATTTATGATCAAAGCTTTGATTTAATGGGTATATTCTTTGAATTTCAAAATCCTGGAATACTTTTAGCAAATTCTTCTTGGTAATTTCAACACCTTCAAATAATGTCTTTAACTCTTTGTTGTTGTCACAAGCTTTTATATCAATATTTTCTGATGCTCTGAACAGGTTTTCAACTTGTTCGGTTAAGTTTTTTACAAAATTACCGATAGCAAATTTATGCGCATCTTCTAATTCTTTTCTAAACCTTTTTCTTACATTTTCATTTTCTGCCTTTTCCCTAATGATTTGCTCTTTCAGATTTTCTATTTCTTTGTTGAGTTCTTCAAGAGAATTGGTCTCATTTTGGTTGACCTCTTCTTTTTCTTCTTTATTTATATTTTCGTTGTTCATTTTCAGCTACTTTTAAAAGATATATTTTTTATTTAAGTTAATTATACTAATTTTTCAAGTATTTGTAATATTTTTATAGACAAAAACCTGCTATTTATCTAGGATAAAATTAGTTTTAATGTATAAAATTTCTTATGCGAAAGAAGATTGCGTTGATAGGTGGCGGTAATATAGGTGGTACTTTAGCTTATATCATTGCATCAAAAGAACTAGCTGATGTGGTGATTTTAGATAGAAATAAAGAATATGCAGCTGGCAAAGCTCTTGATATAGAGGAAAGTCTACCTGTGATGAAAAAAGATGTATCCTTAATTGGTACTGATGATTATGCGGATATTAAAGATGCAGATTTAGTTATTATTACGGCTGGAGTTGCTAGAAAACCTGGAATGTCTAGAGATGATCTGCTTAGTGTTAATGCAGATGTCATCAAGACTGTTGCGGAAGGAGTGAAAAAATATTGCCCTAATGCTTTTGTAATTGTTATTACAAATCCGTTAGATGCAATTGTTTATGCTTTTTTGAAATACTCAGGATTTTCAAGAAATAAAGTGGTTGGAATGGCCGGTGTTTTGGATTCAGCAAGGTTTAGATTGTTTTTAGCGAGAGAATTAGGTACATCAGTGAAAGATATAACATCGTTTGTATTGGGTGGTCATGGTGATACAATGGTTCCTTTGATGAGATATACAAATGTAGGAGGAGTACCTCTGTTAGATTTAATAAAAAAAGGAATTATCTCTTCAGATAAAGTTCAGGAAATTATAAAAAGAACTAGAAGCGGTGGAGCAGAAATTGTAAAATTATTAAAAAATGGGTCTGCATATTATGCGCCAGCTACTTCAGCGGTAAAAATGGCTGAGTCATATCTTAATAATAATAAAGAGCTTTTTCCTTGTTCGGTGTATTTAGAGGGAGAGTATGGATTAAGTGATACCTGCATGGGAGTACCAGCATTTATAGGTGCGAATGGTATAGAAGATATAATTCAAATTGACTTTGATAATGAAGAAAAAGCTGTTTTTGATCAATCTACAGAAGCGGTAAATAGCCTTATTTCAGCGATGAAAAAGATATTGGGCTGAACTGACTTGATGAACGATTGTATCATAATAAGAGGGGCAAAAGAGCATAATCTTAAGGACATAGATATTGATATACCAAAAAATAAGTTGGTTGTTATTACTGGAGTAAGTGGTTCAGGCAAGTCTTCTCTTGCATTTGATACTATATATGCAGAAGGGCAGAGAAGGTATGTTGAAAGTCTATCAACGTATGCTAGACAATTTTTAGAGATGCATAATAAGCCTGATATTGAATCAATAGAGGGTTTATCTCCTGCAATTGCAATAGATCAAAAGACGACCTCAAGAAATCCAAGATCAACAGTTGCTACCGCTACAGAAATATATGATTACCTAAGAATTTTATTTGCGAGAATAGGGGTTCCTTTTTCTCCTGCAACAGGATTACCAATAAAAAAACAGAGTGCAACACAAATGGTGGATTCATTAATGAATTTACCTAAGGAAACAAGTGTCGTGCTGCTAGCACCAATAGTACGTGGCCAGAAGGGCGAATATAAAAAAGATTTGCTACATTATCGTAGAATAGGCTATGAAAAATTAAAAATTAATGGTGTTGATTATGATTTTGATGAAATACCTAGCATAGATAAAAATAAAAAACACAACATTGAGTTGGTGGTTGATAGAGTAAATATTAATGATGATTCAAGAAACAGGATTGTAGAAAGTATAGAAAACATTTTAAAAATCAGTCATGGTTTATTATATGTAGAAATTAAATCAATACCTAAGGGTTCAGAAAAATCAGATATTAAAGAAGATCAGATTTTGATTTTCTCTGAGAAATTTTCATGTCCTGTATCTGGATTTTCGTTGTCAGAAATTGAGCCAAGAATTTTTTCATTTAATAGTCCATATGGAGCATGTCAAAAATGCAATGGATTAGGGAAGGAAATGAGCTTTAATGAGAAATTGGTAATACCTGATAAAACTTTATCACTATTAGAAGGTGCAATTGCTCCTTGGAGAAAGAAAAGTTCTAAATATTCCAATACACAATACAAATTTTATGAAAGTCTTCTTGAGGCATTAGCAAATCATTATGAGTTTAATTTAGAAAGCCCATATGAAGAATTACCAAAAGATATCCAAAATATAATTTTGCATGGAACAGGAAATGAAAGTATAAAATTTTCATATCAAGATGGTTATAGACAATCCACTGTTAATCAACCATTCAAGGGTGTGATGCCGATTCTTGAAGAAAAGATACATAAGACGGAAAGCAACTACATTATTGAAGAGTTATCAAAATATCAAGTGCAAATAAATTGTAGTGAATGCGAAGGCTTTAGAGTGCGAAAAGACTCATTATGTGTTAAGATCAATAACGTACATATAGGAGATGTTGCTAAATTTTCTATTGACGATGCATATGATTGGATCACAAAATTAAAAGATCATTTAGATCCAACGCAAATTAAAATTTCCAAGTTAATATTAAAAGAGATAGAAAGAAGATTACAATTTTTAATTAATGTAGGGCTAAATTACCTCACATTAAACCGTATTTCTTCTACTTTATCAGGTGGTGAAAGTCAAAGAATTAGATTGGCCTCACAAATTGGTTCCAGTTTGACAGGGGTGCTATATGTTCTAGACGAACCTTCTATAGGATTGCATCAAAGTGATAATGATAAACTCATCGTTAGCTTAAAAGAGTTGAGAGATCTAGGTAATTCTATAATAGTTGTTGAGCATGATGAAGATACTATGAGACAATCAGATTATCTAATTGATATCGGTAAATATGCAGGAGTGAATGGTGGTAGCGTTGTTGCTTGTGGTACTCCTGAAGAAGTTTCAAAAAATAAAGATAGTTTAACAGGTCAGTACATATCAGGAAAACTACTAATACCTGTGCCCAAGCAAAGAAGAGAATTTAATATTAAGAAAATTATTGCTGTTAATAATGTTAGTACAAATAATCTAAAAGATGTAAGTATAAAAATCCCTATTGGAAATTTTATTGCAGTTACGGGAGTTTCTGGTAGTGGCAAATCCAGTTTAATTTTACATACTCTTTATGGTGCTGTAATGAACAAGTTACATAATAGCAACAGAAACTGCGGTAAGTATAAATCGATCTTTGGATTAGAAAATATCGATAAAATTATTGAGATTGACCAGCAACCAATAGGGAGAACTCCAAGATCAAATCCAGCTACATATACTGGTGTGTTTACTCCAATTA
>Ga0209992_10002867_pt1 | contig 15184 bp, 15 predicted proteins | sample 2SBtaG_2_FD_182564 | JGI IMG/M metagenome (GOLD analysis project Ga0209992, IMG submission 182564) | Deep subsurface microbial communities from Kolumbo volcano to uncover new lineages of life (NeLLi) - 2SBTROV12_ACTIVE470 metaG (SPAdes)... | ecosystem: Environmental > Aquatic > Marine >... | reverse complement strand
GCGAGTCGCGCCCGTCGGCTCGAGGGCCGGCGGGCGCGGCACCGAGGGTGCGCGTGGCCGTGCGCGTGGCCGTGGCCGTGGCCGTGGTCGTGATCGTCGAGCAGGCCGAGAAACCGCGAAACGCGAGGCTAGGGGCCCGTGCGATAGGCCTGAACCGTGAAGAGGCTCCTCGCGTCCCAGAACCTGCGCCAGTGGTCCACCGTCGGCCTGGGACTGGCCATGTGTGTGCTGGGCATCGTGGCCATCGTGCAGGCCCAGGTGCTCCGGGCCGAGCTCGAGGACCGGGAGCTGGTGCGGGCGGAGCGGGACCTGGCCCAGCTGGCCGATGGCGTGCAGAGCCTGGTGTCGGATCAGGTCGTGAGCTGGCTGGTCGAGGGCTCCGATCTCACTCGGCCCGCCCGGCACGAGGCTGCCCATCGTCGCCAGACCGCCTGGTTCGACGCCTACTACCTGTGGCAGACCGATCGGGACGACCCGGCGTTCGTCTTTCCCGCGCCCGTCGCGGCCGAGATGACCGAGGCCCTCGAGGCCAACCCCTGCGTGCAGGGCGCTCGGATCCTGTCCCAGGAGGCCATCGACCGGGACCTGGCCAGGCTGTACCGGTACTGCCAGGGCGAGGTCGCCGAGGTGCAGCTGCTCGCCGCCTGGCGTGCGGCGGAGACCCTGCTGCTGCTGGAGCGGCCCCGGGACACCCTGCTGGCGTTGGACCGGCTCAAGCCCGTCGAGCGCTACGACGTGACCCGCGCAGTCGAGGTCGGCCTGGACCCCCGCCGGGTGATGCTGGTGCGGCTGCAGATGATCGATGCCATGGCTGCCGAGGGGCGCGAGGAGGAGGCCCGGGTTGCCGCGATGGCGCTCTTCAACGAGCTCGAGGCCCAGGGTGGTCCGGTCCATGCCGCCCTGGACGGACTGGTCGCTGACGAGCTGCTCCCGCGTCTGGGCGAGCTCGGTGTGCGGCGGGATCCGGCCTCCCTGGTGGCCAGCGTGCAGCGCACCCGCCGTCGGGCCGACGGCTGGGAGGAGATCCGCGACAAGGCTGCGAGCCGACAGGCCCCGCCTCTGGAGCAGGGTCCCCGGATCGCCTACGATCTGTACGGCTCGCCGCCCTACCTGCTCGCCATCGCCCAGGTCGACGAGGACCGGGCGGCCGCCGTCCAGCTGGATCAACCGGCCATCCTCGACGAGCTGCTCCGAAGGGCCGGGGGCCTGCGCCAGGACCTGGTCGTGCTCGATGCCAGCAACAACGTGCTGTTCGGCACCCTGGAGCCAGGGCTCGCCGCCGAGGCGAACTTCGGCGGCATCCTGGGGCACCTGCGGCTGGGCATCTCCCAGACCTACATCTCCGAGCGCGTGGGGTCCTACCGCTGGCGCTTTGCCTGGCAGGTGCTCACCGTGCTCGCGGCGACCCTGATCGGACTGCTCGCCCTGCTGGCCCGGGTGACGGCAGACAGCCGAGAGCGGGACCTCTTGGCCCGCCAGCGGGAGTTCACCGCCCGGGTGACCCACGAGCTCAAGACCCCGCTGGCCGGGATCCGGGTGATGGCCGAGAACCTGGAGATGGGCTTCGGCGACGCCGAGACCCGCGCGACCTTTGCCAAGCGCATCATCTCCGAAGCCGACCGGCTCGCCGGACGCATCGACGACGTGCTGCGGCTGTCCCATGCCCACGAGCCCAAGCAGGCCGGCCCGATCGATCTTCGCAACCTGCTCGAGCACCTGGTCAAGACGTGGCGTCCGCGCATGGAGGAGAACGGCATCACCCTGTACGGGAGCCTCCAGCCGGTGGCGACCTTCATGGGCGACGAGCCCATGATCCGCGACACCCTCAACGGCCTGCTGGACAACGCCCTGAAGTACCACCGCACCGATCACCCGGACCCTCGGGTGTGGGTCCGCCTGCGCCACTCGGGCAAGCAGGCGATCATCGACGTCGAGGACAACGGACTCGGTGTGCCGGCCAACAAGCGCAAGGTGATCTTCCAGCGCTTTGCGCGGGTCGAGGGGCCCGGCAGGGGCAAGTCCGGCGGCCACGGCCTGGGGCTCGCCTTTGCCGGCGACACCATTCGCGCACACGGCGGTCGGATAGAGTGCGTGGCAGGGGCCGAAGGTGGCGCTCGCTTCGTCATCCGACTGCCCCTGGAGAGCAGGAGCCGCTGATGGACAAGCCCGCCCGCGTCGTCGTGGTCGAAGACGACGAGACCATCGCCCTGGGGGTCGTGAACGCCTTGCGCCACGAGCGCTACGAGGTCCGCCACTACGACAACGGCGAAGACGCCGTCGCCGGCCTGGCCAGCGAGCCCGCCGACGTCGTGTTGCTGGACGTCATGCTGCCCGGCATGGACGGACTCCAGGTCCTCCGAGAGGCCAAGGCCAACCAGCCGGACCTCCAGATCATCATGCTCACGGCCAAGGGCGAGGAGCTCGATCGCGTGCTCGGCCTGGAGATGGGCGCCGACGACTACGTCACCAAGCCCTTCTCGCTCCGCGAGGTCATGGCCCGGGTCAAGGCCCGTCTGCGGAACCGCACGGCGGCCGAGGAAGAGACCGGGGTGATCCCCGACGACTTCCGCTTCGGCAACGTGGACGTGGACCTGCGCCGCCGCATCCTGCACAAGGCCGGCACCGAGCACCGCCTGACCACCCACGAGGCCGGCGTGCTGGCCTACCTGATCGGCCACCGCGGCCGCGACGTCTCCCGCGAAGAGCTGCTCCAGGAGGTCTGGGGCTACAGCCCGAACATGACCACCCGTACGGTGGACAACCAGATCCTCAAGCTCCGCAAGAAGGTCGAGGACGTGCCAGCGGACCCGCGGCACATCCTGACCGTGCACGGCACCGGCTACCGCTTCGAGCCTTAGGAGTCAGCGTCGATCGTTGGGGTAGGACCTCTGGCGATCGAATCGCCTGGGCCAGCCTTTACCGGGAACCTTGGATCGGATCGCCTGTGGGGGCGTTGGCGTGTTCCGGGGCGTTGTGGGCGGTGGGATCGCTGGCGATTCTATGTTCCCTCGGGCAGGGGGGCGTTCGCGGTGAGCTCGGCAGGGGGGCGATCGGGGTCGTTGGGTCCGGTGGTCAGGGGGGCGGTGGCGGGGAGACGCGGAAACAGGGGTCAGGAACCTTTTGTTAAGCATTAGCGATCGGACGATGAATGCCTGGGTTTCCTCGGTTTATTCTGGGGCATGTGCAGTGGTAAAGGCTTGGACGGGGGTCCCGGAATCGGGTCGTCTGGTGACGGGAAATGAGGGCGATGAGGCTCAGGCTCGAGGGGGGGCGATCCGATGAGTGAGGGCATGTCGCTGTTGCCTGCTTTTGCCCAAGAGTCCAAGCTCGTGGTGGACCCGGATCGACGGCGGTCGATTCGGGTGGAGCCGCCGGCCGAGTCGCCCCTGCCTGCCAAGCTTCGGTCGGTGGACGGCAAGTGGGATCTGACCGCTCGGTCGTGCCACAACGTGGGGCTGGGTGGGGTCGCGGTGCGGCTGTCTGTAGACGAGGCCGCGACCATGCGGCTGCAGGAGTTCATGGACCTGACCCTGCACCTGGCCGGCGGCGTGTCCTATGAGCTGCGGGTGCGGGTCTGCTACGTCAACGAGATGGGGCCCCAGGACGGACGACCGTTCCAGGTGGGGCTGCAGTTCATGCCGGCACCGCACACCTGTGCGGCGGTGGTCGAGATCTACGGCTACCTGTCGAACTTCACCGAGCTCTGGCGGTAGCACGCCACTCGGATAGCCCCTCGGGGTGGAAGAATTCGACGTCGAGGTCCGGGGCCTGAGCCTGCGTGTGTGCGCCTGGGGACCCGTGGACGGGCCCGTGGTGCTCTGCCTGCATGGCCTGCTCGACCAGGGCGCGACCTGGGCCCGGGTGGCCGAGGGGCTGGCTGCTGCGGGCAAGCGGGTGCTGGCACCGGATGCGCGGGGCCACGGCTGCTCCGACCACGTGGGGCCCGGCGGCTACTACCACTTTCCGGACTATGTGGCCGACCTGGATGGGCTGGTCACGGCCCTGGCCCTCCAGGACCTGACCCTCGTGGGGCACAGCATGGGGGGCACCGTGAGCTGCTGGTACGCGGCGGCACGCCCCGAGCGGGTCACACGCCTGGTGGTCGTCGAGGGCCTGGGGCCCCCGGTGCTGGGCGATGAGTTGGCTGTCGACCGCATGGGACTCTTCCTGGACGGTGTCGCCAGCCCCCCCGCCCGCAAGCGCTTCGACGACGTGCCGGCGGCAGCTGCGCGCATGGTGCGCATGATCCCGGGACTGGACGAGCCCTGGGCCCGGTCCCTCGCCGAGCGGGTGCTCGTGCCCCACGATGGGCAGCTGCAGTGGCGCTGGGACCCGCTCCACCGCACGCGCTCGCCCGCCACCTTCCCCTCGAAGCGCTTCCTGGGGGTGCTGGGCCGCATCCAGGCGCCCGTCACCCTGGTCTACGGCGATCGGTCCTGGTACCGCTTCGACGACCTGGCCAAGCGCGAGGCCGCCTTGTCCGAAGTCGTGGCCCGCCACGAGCTGCCGGCGTCCCATGCCCTCACGGTGGACGTGCCCCAGCAGCTCGCGGGGATCATCCTGGCGGCGGCGCTGTGAACCCCTGGGCGGCCACGGTGCTGGATCGCCTGGGGGCCCGGCTGGGCCGGTCTGGCGACGGCACCCCCTGCCCGGCCTGCGACGCCCCCGCTTCGCGCCACCTCTTCGACGCCCGCGACGTGCCGATCAAGTACTGCCCGGCCTGTGATCTCGCGTTCGCGGACCCCCTGCCCACCGCCCAGGAGCTCGCCGAGTTCTACAGCGACGACGCGTACTTCCAGGGAGGGCACGAGGGCTACGGCTTCTGCGACCAGGTCACGGTCGGCGACCGCCTGCGAGAGAGCCTGCTGGAGAGCTGGCCCTTCCTGGAGCGACTGACCACGTGGCTTCCGTCCCGGGGTCGGCTGCTGGACATCGGCTGTGGCACCGGGTTCCGGCTGAGCGTCGCGTCGGCCGATGGATGGGACGCCCAGGGGATCGAGCCCTCGGCCTTTGCCTCCCAGGTGGCCCGGGAGCACTATGGGCAGCGCTGCCTGACCGGCTCGTTCTTCGACGTGCCCTTCGACGACGGCAGCTTCGACGCCGTGGTGCTGCACGCCGTCATCGAGCACGTCACCGACCCGCGGGCGCTGCTGGGCGAAGCCGCCCGACTGCTGCGGCCGGGCGGTGTGATCGCACTCCAGACGCCGAACTTCGGCAGCCGTCGGGTCAAGCTGCGAGGGGCCGGGTGGAATGAGATCCGTCCGCCGGAACACATCGTGATGCACTCCGAGACGTCGCTCCGCCGACTGGCCCGGGCGACAGGCCTGGAGATGCTCGCGTTCAGCACCCACCCCCGGTACACGGTGTCGCCCCCCGAGGTCCGCGGCTGCCTGCCCGGACCGGCGAGGTCCCTCGTGCACGTGCTCGAGGGCACGCCGCTGGAGGACCCGGCCGAGCGGGCGCTCATCGCCGCCTATGACCGCGCCTGGCAGTACCCGATCCTCGCCGCGTGGCTGCAGAAGGCCTGAAGCCAGGATCGATCAGGGCGTGGGCACGTCGCCTGAGTCGCCCTCAGGCGCGGGCCTTCAACCAGGCGTCGATCCAGGTCCAGGTGTGGGCCGGCGCGTGGCGCCCCAGGATCAGGTCCAGGTGTCCCCAGTGCACCGCGTGGTCGTAAGGCTCGAACAGCTTGAGGACCTTGTCCGAGCTCCCCGAGAGGTCATAGGCAGCGCGAGCGTCCCCCAGGGGCATCAGGTGGTCGCGGTCGCCCACCACCACGGCCACCGGCACGTCGGTGGCAGCCCAGGCGTCCTGGTGGTCGAAGCGCTGCTCGGCGTACCAGCGGCACATCTCCAGCCACACCGTCACGCTGGTCCAGTCGAAGCCGCGCACCAGGCGCTCGTGCAGCAGCTCCCGCTCCACCGAGCCCGGCCACCAGCCAGAGATGGGGAAGGTGTAGCCGGCGATGTCTGTGGCCTGGTAAAGCCGCCCGACCACGTGCCCCGCGGCCTTGGTCCGCACGGTCAGGTTGGAGGCTCGGATCAGGGGAGCCAGACGATGGGTCACCCGGGCCAGCAGCCCCAGGGCCCAATTGTGCCGCCCAAAGCCGAACAGGGCCCCGATGCCGACCACGCCGGCCACCGGTACCCGGGTCGCGGCGGCGTAGCAGGCGGCGCCGCCCAAGGAGTGGCCCATCAGGAAGGTGCGCCGCCCGAGCACCTCAGCCACCCGGGCGACGTCGTGCACATAGTCCTCGAAGGACTCGGCCCCCAGCCCCACGTGGGCCTGGTCTGCGAGCCCGCGGCTGCGGCCGTGACCCCGGAGCTCCAGGTTCCACACGTCCCAGCCCTGGGCAGCGAGCCAGGTGCTCATGGAGCGCCGGCTCGTGTGCCAGGAGTAACGGTTCTGGGCGAAGCCATGGACCAGGAGCACCGGCGGCTTGTCCGGTCCCTGGGGGAGGGTCTTGCGCACCGCAGCCAGCGGCACGTCTCCCGGCAGCACCACGCGCTGCTTGCGCACCGACACCGAGCGCTCGCGGTCGAAGACCTGGTCGACGACGTGGTCCTCGAGAACTTCCCAGGGGGCCATCACCCGCCGGAGATGGCCGCGGTCGCCTGGGCCACCAGCTCGGAATTGCCGATGACCAGCGGCGTGCGCTGGTGCAGTCCGGTCGCTGCCAGGTCCAGGATGCGTCCCCGCCCATCTGTGGCGGCTCCCCCCGCGCACTCGGCGATGAACGCCAGGGGAAAGGCCTCGTACAGCACCCGCAGCTTGCCGCTGGGGCTCTTCTGGGTGGCCGGGTAGATGAACAGCCCGCCCTTGACCAGGTTCCGATGAAAGTCGGCCACCAGCGAGCCGATGTAGCGCTGGCTGAAGCCCAGGGCCGGGTCCTTGAGGCTGTCCACGTAGCCCTTGAGCCCGTCGGACCACTGCTCCCGGTAGGCCTCGTTCAGGCTGTACATCCGGGCGGACGGTGCCAGCCGCATGTCCCGGTGGCTCAGAAAGTACTCGCCGACCCCCGGATCCAGGGTGAAGCCGTTGACCCCGGTGTCCTTGGTCGCCACGACCAACAGGGTGCCGGAGCCGTAGATCACGTAGCCGGCAGCGACCATCTCCTCGCCCTTGCGATCCAGCACGTCCGAGAGCTGACCGGGCGTGCCCTCTTCGCTCTTGCGCCGGAAGATGCCGAAGATGGTGCCGATGGTGGCGTTCACGTCGATGTTCGACGACCCGTCCAGGGGGTCCATCGTGAAGACGTAGCGACCCGAGTGGAAGGGCTCGGGGATGTGGTGGGGGTCCTCGTCTTCCTCGGAGACGATCAGACAGCAGACCCCGGGGTGCTCCAGGGCGCGCTTGAACGTGTCGTTGGCGTACGCGTCGAGCTTCATTACGAATTCGCCCTGAACGTTCATCTCGCCGGTCTGGCCGATCATGCCGGCGAGCCCGGCGCGGTTCACCCGACTCGAGACCATCTTGGACGCCAGGGTGATGCAGTTGAGCAGGGTGGCGAATTGGCCGGTGGAGCCGGAGAAGTCTCGGCTGGTCTCCCACATGAAGCGGTCCAGGGACAGGCCTTCCTGGAAGCGGGGCGTGTCGGTGCTCACGCGTCGGCCCCCTGGCCGGCTGCGGCGATGGGCACCTGGCCCTCGTCGGCGACCCGGGCCGCGAAGTCGGCCACCAGGAGTGAGCCCAGATCGCCATGGTCCCGGCTGCGCACGCTGACCGTGCCGTCCTGCAGCTCCCGCTCGCCGATGATGGCCATGTACGGGACCTTGAGTCCGTGGCACTCGCGGATCTTGCGGCCGATCTTGTCGTCCCGGTCGTCAAAGGTGACCTTGACCCCCGCGGCCTTGAGCGCCCGGAACACGTCTGCGCCGTGCGCCAGGGACTTCTCGGAGACCGTCATGACCCGCACCTGCTCCGGCGCCAGCCAGACGGGGAAGGCCCCGGCGAAGTGCTCGATGAGGATGCCGATGAAGCGCTCGAAGCTGCCGAACACCGCCCGGTGGATGACCACGGGCACGTGCTCGCTGTTGTCGGCGCCCACGTAGCTGAGCTCGAAGCGCCGGGGCAGCTGGAAGTCGAGCTGGATGGTGGCGCACTGGAAGCTGCGGCCCAGAGCGTCGAGCACGTCGAAGTCGATCTTGGGGCCGTAGAAGGCGCCGTCGCCCGCGTTGAGCTGGTAGTCCATGCCCGCGGCGATGATGGCCTTGCGCAGGCTGTCCTCGGCCTTGTCCCACAGGGCGTCGTCGCCCATCTTCTTGTCGGGCCGGGTCGAGAGCTTGACCGCCACGCCCAGGTCAAAGGCCGCGTAGACCCGGCGGACCAGGTCCAAGAGCGCCATCACCTCGGCTTCGATCTGGTCCTCGGTGACGAACAGGTGGGCGTCGTCCTGGCAGAACTGGCGCACGCGGGTGAGGCCGCCCAAGGCGCCGCGGAGCTCGTCCCGGTGCAGCACGCCCTGGTCGTGGATGCGCAGGGGCAGCTCCCGATACGACCGCTTGGTGGATCGGAAGATGAGCATGTGGCTCGGGCAGTTCATGGGCTTCAGGCCCACGCCTGAGTCCTCGTGGCCCTCGGCCCCCGCTTCCTCGAAGTGGTACATATTGTCCCGGTAGTGGTCCCAGTGCCCGCTGGTCTGCCAGAGCTTCTTGTCGAAGAGCATCGGCGTGCGGACCGCCACGTAGCCCTCGTCGAGCAGCAGGCTCCGCATCGCCTCGCTCAGGGTGTGGTACAGGTCTTCGCCCTTGGGGAGCCAGAACGGGGCGCCAGGGGCCCAGTCGTGGAACAGGAACAGGCCGAGCTGGGTGCCCAGCCGACGGTGGTCCCGCTTCTTGGCTTCCTCGAGGCGGTGCAGGTAGGCGTCGAGCTCGGCGCGCTTGGGCCAGACCGTGCCGTACACCCGCTGGAGCTGCTCGTTCTTGGAGTCGCCGTGCAGGTAGGCGCCGGACACCTTGAGCAGCTTGAAGTGCTTGCACTGCTTGGTGCGCATCACGTGGGGGCCTCGACAGAGATCGGTGAAGCCGCCCTGGTCATAGGTGGTAATGACCTCGTCGTCGGCCAGCCGGGAGACCCGGTCGACCTTGAAGGGCTGGTCGAGCTGGGTGAACAGCGCCACCGCCTGGTCCCGGGAGAGTTCCTTGCGCTCGAAGCGGGAGTTGCGCTTGCAGATGACCTTCATCTGCTTCTCGATGGCCGCCAGGTCGTCCTCGCTGATGGGCCGGTCCACCCGGACGTCGTAGAAGAAGCCGTCGTCGATCGGGGGGCCCACCGCAAAGGCGGCACCGGGGAAGACGTGGCCGATGGCTTCGGCCATGACATGGGCGGTGGAGTGGCGCAGGCTGTGGAGCCGGTACTCCTCTTCCGAGGCAAAGGCCTCGCGTCCCTTCTCGTGGTCTTCCATGGCGTCTCTCCGGTTCGCGCGCAGCGCGAGTAACCGGCAGGTGACCCTACGGGGAGACGCCGGCTTCCTTGAGCAGCTTGTGGAGCCGCCTGAGCTCGACGCGCAGCCGGGCGATCTCGCGGGCATCCCGGGCCTGGCGGCGGCGAAGGTGCCGCACCAGCGCGCCGCCGGTGGGGCCCAGGAGGCCACCGCTGGTGCCCAGGCTGGGCTCGTCGACTGGCTCGACCGGGGGCTCGACCGGGGCGGGCGAGGCTTCCTGGTCCAGGTTGGACGCCACGGTCAGCTCGACCGCGCCAGCCACCTGGTCGTGGCGTTCATCGGTGACGGAGTCGTCCTCGACCGCGTCGTCGGGGTCCAGCCGGGCCAGGCCAAAACTGCCCTTGGGACGGGCCAGCTCGAGCCGTCGCGGACCGTCGCGACGCTCGGGGCGCAGGCTGTACCAGGTGCCAGGCACCAGGTGATCCAGCTCGTCGCGCACCAGGGCGTGGAGTCCATAGGCGATGCGCCGTGCGCCCGACTCCCAGCGCACCTCGAAGCGCGAGCCCTGCAGCTGAGACATGCTCAGCCGACGGGCCTCGCCTGCTGTGGCCGCGCTGACCGGGCTGGCCCCGCCAGGTCGCGCGACGTTCAACACGCCCACCGCGCCGTCGTGGACCGAGAACTCCAGGCTGTACTCCGGGGGCTGGTCGTCGGACCGCTGCAGGCGGAAGTCGAATTCGGGGAGCTTGGCCACGGCGGCAATCCTACCCAGAGTCCCACACCCTGTCAGGCGGCGTGCGCTCGGGTAGGATCACCCCATGGGTCTTGCCAGGAACCTCGTCCGCTCCGCCGTGAAGCAGGTCTACACCCGGCTGATGGACCGGGTGGGGAGCAAGGTGGTCGCCGGGATGGCCGACACGTCGTCGGACGCGCCGAACGCTTACTACACCCCGAAGCGCCAACTCTACGAGGAGATGGTCGAGTCGGGCGAAGCCAAGTGGAAGCCCAGCGATCGCTGAGAGCGCGCAGGCCACACTCGTCAGACCCACGCCAAGCTCGCCCGGCCGCGGTGGCGCTCCCGTCAGCCGTCCGGTACAGGCGTCGGAGCAGTGGGAGAGACCTCATGTTCATCGCCGCCGTCGCGCTGATTGGCGCCTGTGACTTCACGCCGCCGACGGTGGAGAACTCGGACATCGACAACGCCGTGGCCATGGGCCGCCTGCCGGTGATCTGCAAGGGGCTCAAGATGACCGACCCCGAGGTCCGGCGGCATGCCGCGTCCCGGCTCGAAGAGATCGACGACCCCGAGGCCGCCGAGTGCCTGTGCGAAGACGCCATCGACGAGACCACCGGCGCGTGGAACGAAGCCATCCTGAGCGGGCTCAAGGGCTCGGACCGGGAAGACCTGGCCGCTTGCTTCCTGCCTGCGCTCGACGAGCCGCGCAACGAACGGCGGCTGGAGCTGGTGGTCGCCCTGGACAAGCTCACGGCCCCATCGGTCAAGGCCCGCCTCAAGGCGATCGCGCTGGAGACCGGCGAAGATCCGGACACCCGGGCGGTCGCGCTGCGCATGTTCGCTGGCGCCACGGGCGACGATCTGGCGGCCCTGCTCAACGTGCTGGCCACCGATCCGACGCCGAGCATGCGAGCCGCAGCCGCAGAGGTCCTGAAGGGGCAGAAGGACGAGGCCGTGGCGGCCGCTCTGACCGCGGCGGCCACATCCGACGAGTCCGGCACAGTGCGTGCCCGAGCGCTGCTGACCCTGCGCCAGATGAACCGGCCCGAGGCCGACGCCATGGCCTGCAAGGCGATGATGGAGGACCCCGACGCCGAAGTCCGGCGCACCGCGGTGCTCAGCTACCGAGGCACCAAGCGCGACGGGCCGATGAAGTGCCTGAAGAAGCGCATGATGAACCTCGAAGAGGACACCGGCGTGCGCCAGGCGCTTTTGGACATGCTGTCCAAGGCCCCGGCCAAGGGCGTCAAGCCCATCCTGTGCGATGCCATCCCCTTCTGGGTCAAGAACTACGTGGGCGACCGCCACCCGGCGGACCTGCCGGGCACGGACATCATCACCGCACAGAACGACCGGGACTGGGAGAACAGCTACACCTGCGTACAAAAGGCCTACGGCCGCCGCGGCGGGTACACGTGCAAGGGCAAGCAGTACGTGGCCGCCTGGTTCCGGGAGCTGGGGGGCAGCTCGCACATCCCCAAGTGCCCTGGGGACCCGCCGACCGCGGCCACCGAGATCTCGATGGAATAGGGGGATTCCATCCCTTCAAGGAGAGCGTGGAGCCATGGGTGCACTGACCGATGTGATCGCCGACGAGACGCGCCGCCGGGCGGTCTGCGACGACGGCGTCGAGGCCATCAAGGCCGAGGTGAAGAGCAAGCGGGGCCTGACCGGCGTGGCCGTCAAGGCCGGCTTCAAGGCCGTCCAGGGCGTGAAGCCCGGGTTCATCCCCATGGCTCTGAACCACCTGCTCGACGACTTCGCCGCCCAGATCGACCCGTTCTACGATGCCTGGCAAACCGACGGCTCGGGCACCCTGCGCGACTACTTCAGGTCCAACGACGTCAAGATCGCCAACGCGCTCCTGTCCATCACCGACGAGCGCGGCAAGAACGCCAAGAGCCGCACGGTGGCCAAGGCCTACCAGAAGCTCCGCCCCCAAGCGGTGAACCACACCGCTGCAGCCATGCCCCGGGTCGCCGACCTGGTGTCCAAGCACGTGAGTTGAGGCCCCCATGATCAAGCGCGTCGCACGCCTGCCCTTCAAGATCCTCAAGACCGCGCTGGGAGCCGTGCGCGACGGAGGCCGGGCCCAGCCCGCGCCGGGTCCCACCCCGCCCTCGCAGCCCCGGCGTGCCCACGTGGCCCCCGAGCCCGCCGCGGCGGCGCCCGAGCCCGATGACGACGGCGACCACGGCCACAGCCATGATCACGGCCACGATCACGGCCATAGCCACGACCACGATCACGACGCGGCCAGCGAAGGCCCGGCCATCTCCGTGCACATGGAGACCACCCCGAACCCCAACGCGATGAAGTTCGTGACCAGCATCACCCTGTGCAGCCAAGGCTCCAAGTCCTGGAGCAGCGCCGATGAAGCCGCCGGGGACCCTCTGGGCCGCGCCCTGTTCGAGATTCCCGGGGTGTCGGCGGTGTTCATGGTCAACGACTTCGTCACCGTCAGCAAGGACGCCGGCGCCGGCTGGGGCAGGCTCACCCACCCCATCACCGAGGCCATCGAGCAACACGCCACACCGGCCTGATCCCCTGTCCCGCCTCAGGCTGCTGCTCGCTGCGACAGGGTTGCTCCTGGCCCTGGCGACTGGCTGGTGGTTCCTGCAGGGGTCAGCACCGACCCACACGGTCGTGGCCGGCGACACCTTGTGGGCCATCGCCAGGGAGCACGGCGTGACCGTGGACCAGCTGCGGGCCTACAACGGCCTCGAGGGGGACCACCTGGAGGTCGGCGATCGCCTGCGGGTGGGACCCCGCGGGGCCGAAGGCTCCGAGGGCGCGGCACCGGCCCCCGCCGCGGCCAAGTCACGCAGGCCACGCAAGCGCCCACCGCGCAAGACCGTTCAGGCCCCCGCCACCCCATCCGGGGCCGGGGCCCAGGGCCTGTCAGCGCCCACCCCCGAGCCTTGTGTGCCCTTCACGGGCGATCCTGGCGACGAGGGCATGGTCGCCCCAGAAGGACTGACCGTCGCCCAGGCCCGCGTCGCCCTGGACGGCGTGCTCCAGCACGCTCTGTCCTGCACGCCGGACCCGGGCATGGACCGGGTCGACCTGGTCTTCGAGCTGATCGTGGGCTGTGACGGCGTGGTCGACCGCGTGGCTGTGCGCGATGCGGGCACTGCATCGAGCCGCTACGCCAGCTGCGTGGCCGACGTGCTGGGGTACGCGGACTTTCCCGCCCACGATCTGCCCGACGGCGACACCATCACCTACCCGGTGACCGTGGCCTGGTAGCCGACAGATCGGTCAGAGAAGGGGCCGGGTCTCGATCAGGTCGATGCGCTCGCCCACCGTGCGCAGGGCCCGAGGGAGCTGAGCGATCACGTCGGACGCGACGATCGGTGCCGACCCCGCCAGGTCCCCGGCGTGGCCGTGCACGAAGGCACCGCAGACCAGAGCCTCCCAGCAGCCCATGTCCTGGGCGAGCAAGGCACCGACCAGTCCGGTCAGCACATCGCCGGACCCGGCCGTCGCCAGCGCCGCCGAGCCCGTGAGGTTGATGCTGACCGGGTGCTCGCCCCCAGCGATCAGCGTGTGGCGCCCCTTCAGGAGCGCAGGGGCCACCCGGGCCAGCCGCCGGACGGCCCCCAGCCGATCGGCCTGGATGTCGCGGCTGTGGGCGGCCAACAGGCGGGCCGCCTCGCCGGGGTGCGGGGTGACGCAGCGGGGGTGGCGCGGCCGGTTGTAGACCCCGGTCATCGCGGCCAGCGCGTCGGCGTCGAAGACCGCCGGGTGGGGCACGTCGCGCCACAGCCGCCGCAAGAGCTGGATCTCGCTCCGGCCGGTCCCGACCCCGGGGCCCACCGCCAGCGCATCGAGGTCCCGAAGCCGCTCAGGCCCCAGCCCGGCGCTGTCGTCGACCATGACTTCGGGTGCCAGCTGTCCCAGGCGATTCCAGCCGTCCCGCGGGGTGAACAGGGTCACCAGTCCAGCGCCCGCCCGGATCGCCGCATTGGCCGCCAGCACCGCTGCGCCCATGCGCTCCGGACTGCCGGCGACCACGCCCAGGTGGCCGTGGCTGCCCTTGTGGGACCCCGCCGCGCGCGACGGCAGCTGCTCGGCCACCCAGGCGCCATCGACCGCCTGGGCCGGCGCGTCGACCTGGCCCGTCAGCCCGATGTCCGCCACCACCAGTGCACCGGTGAGGTCTGCGCCTGGCTCCAGGAAGTGGCCGACGCGGGCGCGGCCAAAGGTCACGGTGAGCACCGCAGGGGCCGCGTCGCCCAGCACCTTGCCGCTGTCGCCACACAAGCCGGTGGGCAGGTCCACGGCGACCACCGGCACCCCGGACTCGCGCAGGGCCACCACCCGCTCGGCGATCTCGCCCCGAAGCGCTTCGCGCAGGCCGGTGCCCAGCAGGGCGTCCACCACCAGGCCGGGCCCATCGACGGGACCGCTGTCGTGGACCGGGATGCCCAGCTTCTCCGCGGCGGCCCGCTGGGTCGCGCAGTCCGCCGTGTGGTCCCCAGCCAGCCCGAGCACCCGCACCGGCACCCCCGACAGGTGCAGCAGGCGGGCGATGACGTAGCCGTCGCCGCCGTTGTTGCCTCGCCCGGCCACGACCTGGACCCCAAGGGCGGCACGCTGTGGGAAGCGCTGCAAGAGCTCGGCCGCCACCGCCCGACCGGCCAGCTCCATCAGCGCCAGGCCCGGCACCCCGAGCCCGTGGATGGTGTGGGCGTCCAGGGCTCGCACGCCCGACGAGGTCGAGATGGGGTGGACAGGCATCCGAGGCTCAGCGGATCAGGTGGACCAGGTCACGCACCGCGCGGTCCAGGCCGACGAAGACCGCCCGGGACACGATGCTGTGGCCAATGTTGTACTCCACGATGTCCGGCACGGCGTCGACCAAGGCCGCAAGGTTCAGGTGGGTCAGCCCGTGGCCCGCCGCGACCTCGAGTCCTTCATCGAGTCCGACGGCGGTCGCCGAGGCCAGGCGCACCAGGTCCTCGGCGCCACCCCGCTCGGCGTAGCGGGCGGTGTTGAGCTCGATCATGTCGATCCCCTCGAACGCCGACGCCTGGACCTGGGCATCGAGGGGGTCGATGAAC
>Ga0209992_10002866_pt1 | contig 15193 bp, 19 predicted proteins | sample 2SBtaG_2_FD_182564 | JGI IMG/M metagenome (GOLD analysis project Ga0209992, IMG submission 182564) | Deep subsurface microbial communities from Kolumbo volcano to uncover new lineages of life (NeLLi) - 2SBTROV12_ACTIVE470 metaG (SPAdes)... | ecosystem: Environmental > Aquatic > Marine >... | reverse complement strand
ATCTATAGTATTATCTGTTTATTCTTTGTCGATAAATTCACTGATACCAGGTGGTTCTGGTGCAAGTCCTTTCCTTTTTCTAATGTCAGCTACAGCTGTTGCCAACAAAGATTTTGGAACTTCAGTCCAAGCCTTAAATGATGTATTCCATGTTGCACGTCCTGCAGTTTGACCTCTCATGGCTTCAGATAAAGTAAAAGTTTCAGAAGCTGGAATTTCACCAACTACAATACTTGATGCACCTTTTTGTGACATATCAAGAACCTTTCCACGTTTACCAGATAGAATAGTTGCAACATTTCCAACTAAATCAGTTGGCACACGAACTTCAATTGCTAGTGTTGGTTCTAAAACAGCAGTACCTGCAGTTAGTAATGCACCCATACATGCACGACGTGAAGCAGGACCTAATTGAGACAAACCTCTGTGAGCAGTATCTTCGTGAGGAACAAAGTGGGTAAAAATGAACTTACAATCTCTCATCTGTTCTTTACATAGAGGGCCTTCTTTCATCACTTCTTCAAATCCAGAATTAATAGAATCAGTTGATTCTTGAACAAACTGAACACCTTTAGTTCCATTAATCATAACATTTCCACGGGAATCAAGTTTCATCACTCTCTTGATAGTATCAGTATCCCAACCTGCACCTTTTAGAAGATCCTTTACAACTGCTTTATCTTTAACATCACTAATCTCACCTGTTCTTAGCATATGTGCAATTTCAGGTTCTAGTGGTTCTACTTTCATGAAAATTTTGTTGTGTCTATTTGGAGATTTTGCCATAATAGGCTCACAGCCTGCTTTCACAGTCTCTCTGTAGTTAATCAAAGGTTCTGAAGTTATAATTTCTATTTTTGAATCCTGAATACGATGAGTTGCAACATCAAGGTGTAATACACCCATTCCAGCGACAATAGTTTCTCCACTTTCTTCATCAATTTTTACAACAAGGTTTGGATCCTCAATTGTTAATTGTTTGAGTATATCTACAAGTTTTGGTAAATCTTTAGGATGTTTTGGCTCAATTGCAATTTGAACAACAGGTTCTGAAACATATTTGACACCTTCAAACATTGGAATATCTTTAACAGTAGACAAAGTATTACCTGCTCTACATTCAGTTAATCCCAATAATGCAGGAATATTTCCAGCTCCGAGTTCACCAACTTGTTCTCTTTGGTTACCCATGAAAAAGTTTACAGATTGAACTCGTCCTTCTCTTTTTTCATCTATTATGTTAATTGTTTGTCCATCTTTGATAGTACCAGAAAATAATCTTCCAATTGCTACAGGACCTGCAGCAGGATCTAAAACCATGTTTACAACCATCATAATTGTTGGACCCTTATCATCACATGCAAGTAATGCTTTTCCGACATCTGAATCTAAATCACCTTTCCAAATTTGTGGAATTCTATAAGTAACTGCTTCATGAGGTGCAGGATGATGTTTTACAACCATTCCAAGAATAGCTTCAGCTAGTGGTGCTTTTTCTACAAGGTCTGGAACTTTTTCATCATTGTATGCATCAATTACATCTTTGAAAGTAAGTCCTTTGTCTTTCATTAAATCAACATTGATTGCCCACCTATCTTTTGCAGAACCAAATGTAACACTAGAATCTTGAATAGATACTTTCCATTTTTCTTTGTATTCAGGTTCTGCATATGTGTCAATTAATTGATTAAAATTTGAAACGACTTCAGCTAATTGAGCTTGCATTTTTTCAGGAGTCAATCGGAGTTCTTTGATGAGTCTATCTACTTTGTTGATAAACAAAACAGGTTTTACTCTCTCCTCCAAAGCCATTCTAGTAACAGTTTCAGTTTGAGTCATGATTCCTTCAACAGCATCACAAACTACTACTGCACCATCAATTGCTCTTAGACTACGAATTACCCTTCCACTGAAATCTACGTGGCCAGGAGTATCGATCATGTTGATGACATATTCTTTGTCATTTTTGGTATAGTGTAAAGTAACATTTGCTTGATAAATTGTAATTCCTCTTTCTTGTTCTTCTTTATCAAAGTCCATTGCCAAAGCTTTTCCTGCAGCAGATGGGGCAATAATTCCAGAATAAGCCAAAAGACTATCACTCATGGTAGTCTTTCCATGGTCAACGTGAGCAATAACACCAAAATTACGGATTTGATCCTTGTTTTTGATAATTTTTAGAACCTCACCAGTTGACTTGTATTTTACCATATTCGCAAACCTCAGTATTCAGCTATTAAATCTTAGCCTTGTAAAACAGATCAATAGATCATTTGGTTACTTACGTTTCGAATCTTTTTTGCTAATACAAAATGACAGTCTTTTTTGTGTCTACGTTTAGTCTCATAAAGTGAAAGGAATTGTGAGAAAAATATGCAGTAAAGAATTTGGGATATTTTCTCAGATGGAATATTTGGATGAATTACATTAATTCCAATTTTTTTTAATAATTTTCCTAGTTGTTTTGAATGAGTGTTTTTTTCATCAAAAATTATCACCGTATCGCTATTTTTGGCTGAAAATAATTCCATATGAGAGAATTGTTCAATTTTTGAGTAATGAACATCGTACCCCAATAATTCATAAAATTTTGCAGAACAGTAAATTGCCAAAGGATATGTATACAAATTTCCCAAAATGTATATTTTTTTTGTCACAGTGAATTTTTTTGCATCATTTTTTGCTTTTGAAAACAATTTCAAATGTTTAGAAAGGAAAATTTTTCTTACTAATGAAATACAAGTCAATGCACTTTCTAAAAATGAGATACTGCCAGCAGTAAAAATTCCATTATTTGGAGCATGTAACAAAATTACATCATCAGATACATTGGCCAACCTACTATTAGGCACAAAAGTAATAGCTGTTGATTTTTTTGCATATTTTGCTACTTTGATATTTGTAATTGTATTTCCAGAAATTGAGACAAAAAAGACATGTTTTGATTTTGCTAGGGATTTGTTTTTGTACAAATCCAAAGGATCCACAGCATGAACCAATCCGTTTGAAAAAGATTCAGCAAGCATTGAAGAAACTAAAGAATCTCCACTTCCTGTAAAGAGTGAATTTTTTTGTTGGTTTTGAGACAGTGTTTTTTGAGATTTGAATGATCGTAGAAATTTAGGTTGTAATTCAATGTCTTTTTCAAATGCCTCTATAGTTTGCATATGATAAAGTTTAGAGGATATTAGAAAAATGATTCGGAAGCAGGTTTTGGTTTTTATTACGATTGTTTAAGGAAAAAATTATGGAAATTTCTGTAGGTCATACTCCTGATTCAGATGATGCATTCATGTTTTATGGAATGTTTACAAAAAAGATAGAGTCGCCTGGATTTACAGTAAATCACGTTATAGAAGATATTGAAAAATTGAATCGCAAAGCAACAAATCCCGAATTAGACGTTACCGCAGTTTCAGTTCATGCATGTGCATACATTCCAGGATATACAATATTGAGAAGTGGTGGAAGTTTTGGGATCAATTATGGTCCAATTGTTACTGCAAAAAAACAAATGACAATTGAGGAGATAAAAAAATGTAAAATTGCAATCCCTGGAAAAATGACATCAGCTTTTTTGCTTTTACAATTAATGATAGGTAAATTTGATTATGTAGAGATGAATTTTAGCGACATTCCAAAAGCTGTACAATCAGGTGAAGTTGATGTAGGTCTTGTAATTCATGAGACACAACTATCATATGAACAAGAAGGAAATGTCAAAATTTTAGATGTTGGGGAATGGTGGGGTAAAACTACAGGAGGATTACCAGTACCATTAGGAATCAATGTCATGAAAACAGATTTGGGAATGGAAACAATTTGTAAATTTGACAAATACCTCCAAACATCAATTGAGTTTGGATTAGAGCATCTTGATGATGCACTAGAATACGCAATGCAATACTCTAGAGGAAAACCACGAGACCTTATTGAAAAATTTGTAAAAATGTATGTAAACAAAGTCACAGTAAACATGGGAGACCCTGGTGAAGAGTCAATTAGAAAACTCTTTGAAATGGCCAAAGAAAAGAACCTAGTCCCAGACTTTGAACTAAGTATTGCCACCAAGTAATTATAGAACAAAAAATTTTAAAAATTAATGGGAGACGGAATAGGAGGTCCAGTAATGGGGATTCTAACAAACAATGCATTTGAGTTACTTGTAAGTCATTTTAGAAAAGATAACAAAGAAGAATATGGGAAAACTGAAAAAATAGTTATTGCAAAAATTGATAATCCTGAGCAACCCGAATACACAGACACAACTAGAGATGATTTAGAACGAGCACTCAAAGGAAAATTTGTTACCTGTAATGTACAATACAGAGATGTCAAAACAGATGCACTAATCTGTAATGTTTTTGTTCAAAAACCACCAGAAGAATTCTAAATAGCAGTTTTTGAATAAACAGAAATCAAAGGCAGAGATTTTTTTCTAAAAGAAATTTTATAGAAAATTAAAATTCCAAGTAATTCTAAATACTCTACAAAACCAACAGTGTAAAAATGCATTAGCCACCCATCAAGAGCACTATCAATTGATGCCATAGCTAAACTCATCTCAGGGAACATTGTAAGAAATGCCACAGGTGCCATCAAAAATCCATATACCCAATCAGAGGATTCAAACTCATTTACAGTTTCAATCACTTCTGCAGAAGTGACCCCTACAAAAATAGAAGTAGATAATTCTGAATTCATTGAGTGACCTTGATCAATTGCAAAAATCATCAACCCCAATATAGAAAGCAAGAAAATAGATTCTCCAAAAACAAATAACCCACGTTTACCTTTTTGGAATTTGAATATTTGTCGTTCTAACATTGGGCCAAAAAATCCTAATTTTCTCTTTTTTGCAAGAATTATGATAAGTGTAGAAATTACAGTAATCACACCTAAAGAGCCAAGCCAATCATCAGAAACAAATTCTACAAAAAGCAATCTTACAGGTAAAAGTAATCCCCCCATTATTCCAAAAACAATCAGAGATTCGAATTTCTCATTCAATCAAATAACTAAAACTTTTCATAGGTTATAACAAATTGTGCAGTTTTTTCCTAGTGCCAACATCTAAAATACTAGTTTTCAATATTTTACAGTAAAAATACATAATATATGAGAAATCTTAATCTAAATTACAAATGTTAGTAGATAAGAAAATTTTGGTAGGGGGGATAGCAATGATTATTGTAGGACTCATGTTTACCATAGTATCTTCAGACCAACCAATAGGTCAATCAGGAATGAGTGAAGAAGAAATTATTGATTTGATGATAAAAGAAGATCAAAATCAAGCTTATCAAATGTTATCAGGAATTTTAATTGGTGTTGGATTTTTGTTGGTTTTGATTAGTTTTGGGGCAAGAAGGAAAAAAGACAGTGCAACAAGAAAAGAAAAGAAACCAGTAGAATAAAGTCAATTTTTTCCAAAACGGTATCAAAAATAAGTGAATTTTTCCATCGTAGGTATAAGAATAACAGCGTATACTCTAGTATGAATAAAAAAGAAATTCACATGGGAAACTGTCTTGGAAATGAGATAAAAAATTCAACATCATATTGGGATGTATTGAATCACTATGGCATCACTAAAGAAGAACTAAAAAAATTAGATTTGTCATACGAAGAACTATACCAAGTTTACAAAACAGTTCAAAAACACGAACAAGTTCGAGATTTCCTCAAACAGTTTAAGGGAAAAATTGTCAAATTAAATGCATAATTAATCATCTAATTTGAAAATCTCAAACAAGGTATAATTGATTTAATTACTATGAATCATTAATTTCTAAAATGATACAAGCAGAAATTAGCATTTATCCAATGGCCACAAAGACAACTAGTGCTAGTTTTTACATTGCAAAAGCAATAGAGTCAATTCAGAATATAGAGGATTTAAGATATGAAATTAATTCAATGGGAACTATTTTAGAATCAAAAGACATCGATATAATTAATTCAGCAGTAAAAAAAATGATGGAGACAGTTCACAATCTAGGCATTGCCAGAGTCGAAACAATAATCAAAATTGATTCAAGAAAAGATAAAGATCTCAAAATGGAAGAAAAATTGGATTCAATTAAAAAACAAATGAATTAGAAATTTTGTAGAATATTAAAATGAGTATTTCTCTGAGCTGGGGTACGACCAATTTCTTTGACCATGTTAGCTAATTCATCAACTGATGAAGATGTAGATTTTCCAGCAGCTTTGTAAATTTCTTCAGAGAATGCAGTTCCTACCAAGTCACTACCACCATTAGATAATGCAACTTGTGCTAATTTTTTTCCATAAGCCACCCAATATACAGAGATGTTATTCAGAGTGTTTGCAAGCATTAGTCTAGATAAAGCAATAATTCTCAAATCATATACTGAGGAGCATTCATTGTTTACCAAATGCTCTTGCTCTAATTCAGTATTATCTAAACTGAATTTTAAAGGAATCAAAGTAATGAATCCATTTGTTTTCTTTTGTAATTCACGAATTTTAATTAAATGATCAACAATGTGTTCTGGTTTTTCAATATGACCATAAAGCATTGTAACATTACTTTTGATATCCATATTATGTGCCTCCTCAATTACATCAAGCCATTGTTGACCAGTACATTTTCCTCGAACAATTTTTCCCCTAATATCAGGATGGAATAATTCAGCACCGCCACCTGGCATGGAATCAAGGCCAGCATCTTTTAGACGAGATAGTATTTCCTTTGTAGAATTTTTAGTTAGTTTTGATAAAAAGTAAATCTCAGCTGCAGTTAATGCTTTGATGTTTAATTGAGGATGACTTTTTTTGATGGTTCTCATCATGTTCTCATAATATTCAAGTGGAAGATTTGGATGAAAACCTCCAACAATATGAACTTCAGTTGCACCAAGTTGTTTTGCAATTCCAACTCTTTGTTCGATTTCTTGAGGAGTTAAGGTATAAGCATCATCTGCACCTTCTTTTCGATAAAATGCACACATTTGGCAACTAGCTGCACAGACATTAGTGTAATTCATGTAGTAGGAAGCAGCAAAAGTCACAGTATTTCCAACTAGTTTCTTTCTTGTAATATCAGCAACTGCACCTAGCAAATGTAAATTATCATAATTCATCAGATCCATACCATCATTATACGACAATTCTTCTCCTGCAAGGGCTCGATCTAATGCTTGAGAATCACCAACTAATTGTTCTAACATGATATGATTTTTCTAAATCAGGATATATTCCTTATAGTCTCAAGAAATAAGTAGTCATTGAGGCTAGAAGATGCATGGTACTTCCTTTAGTTGATGAGCACAAGCCAAAATGCTACTTGTGTCATGAGGGATTTGAGAATATAGAAAAACTCAAAGAACATCACAATTCAGCACATAAGGAATTTTTTGAATCTCATGAAAAACAAGATGCCAGAGAACCAGCACCTGGCGATGTCACGGTGTTTTAGTTTTTTGTGTTTTTATAGATTTTAACAGTTCTTGAGCAAGATCTTTTGAGACTCTGGCTAGATCATAATATTTGTCAATTGATAATGCTTTTTTAAAATGTTTAATGGCCTCTGGAAGATTTCCAAGTTCTCCCAATGAAAGTCCTTTGTATGCCAAGGCCATTGCAGATTTTTCATCAATACCAAGAACCACATCGTAGCATTTTATTGCATCGTCATATTTTTCATCTGAATGTAATGCAGAGCCTTTGTTTAGTAATGCATCAATATTTTCAGGAGAGGTCTTTAGTACTGTATTATAGGATTTTATGGCAAGTTTTAGTTTACCTGTATTTTGTAGAGTTACACCCTTGTCAATTAATGCACGAACATTAGTTGGTTCTTTTTTGAGAACCTTATCATAAAGACGTAAGGATGCAGAAATGTCTCCATCCTCAGCACATTCAAAAGCTTGTCTTAACATATCATCAGTTTTTGAATTCACAATATCAGTTAATTTTTTCTTGATAATAAATTCATTTTTTACCGCAGAATTTTTCAATACAGGCAGTAATATCTGTGAACTCATATCAAAATTAAGAAGAATTATGTATTAAATCAGCGATCATTATACAATAACCAAAACCCAGCCTAGAAAAATAAAATTAGATTTATGATGAAAATTTATCCCTAGGATCAATTTGTAATGATTTATTGAAACAATCCATTGCTTCTTCATATCTTCCAAGACTGCGAAGAGCAACACCTTTGTGATTCCAAAGATCAGGATCATTTTGATTCAGTAAAAGTGCCTGCTCAAAAAAACCAAGGGCATTTTCAAAATCAGATTTATCTAACAAAAATTTGCCTTTCTCTACAAGTTCACTTATTTTCTCCACAGAGTTGAATATACGACATTTCTATTAAATTTGAAACATTGTTGCACAGAGTCAAGCACCAGAACTAAACAAATTTACAAAAAATCACTCAAAATTTAAATAAATTTTTCACCAATACTTTGTATGAATTTAGATAAAACAGATGAAAGAATTCTCAAAAATTTAATGATGGATGGAAGATTATCAGCAAGGCAGCTTGCATTAAAACTAGGAATGTCAACTGTTACAATTTTAACAAGAATCAAAAAAATGGAAAAAGAGAAAATAATCTATGGGTATTCTGCATTAATTGATCATGAAAAAATAGGGTATTCACTTACTGCAATAATAGAGATTGTTGCAAAAAATGATAAAATCATAAGCATTGAAGATGAGATTGCAAAATTTGAAAATGTGTGTGGAGTTTATGATATTACAGGTTCAACAGATACAATAGTTGTTGCAAAATTCAAAGAGAGGAATGAATTAAGTGCATTTGTAAAGAACCTGGCATGCATAGCAAATGTGGAAAATACAATTACACACGTAGTTCTAAATACTACAAAAGAAGATTTCAGATTATCGTAGGCAAAACAAGATGAATATATTAAAAATTTGTATAATCACAGTTTTAGTTTTTGGAATGTTCCAAATGGCACATGCACAAGATAAAAAATTAGATATGGATTTAGTGGTTACAGATGAAGAAAAAATAATATTATTTTCAGGTTTTTCCATAGTAGTTATTGGAATTTTTCTATTTTTAGCAAGAGACATCATACTGCGTAGAAAAACATCATATGACAAAAAAGAATTTGAATCAAAAAAAGAAAAAACATTTGAAAAATATCATTCAGATTGGGGAGACGATTACGAGGAACTCGGGAAACGAAGAAATACCAAAGAGGATAAAGAGTTCAGAGAAGCAGTAGCAGAGAATAATTTAACAAATTACTATGATGTGTTAGGAGTTCCAAATGATGCAACACAAGAAGAGATTAAAAAGAAATTCAGAGAGTTGGCAAAAAAGACACACCCAGATAAAACAAAAGAAGATTCAGAAGAAGCAATGACTGAATTAAACAAAGCGTATGAAGTTCTATCAGATAAAGAACGTAGAGAAAGTTATGATAGATATCTTAAAGTCGATTAAGTAGATTCGAGTTTTACAATAATCATACTAAGTTCGATAGAATCAGGGGTCTGAACACTATTTGTAAGATTTGTAAATATTTCAAAATATATAGGAGAATCACCATTATTTGTAATTGCAGTAATTTTGAGTTCACTAAATTCAGTATTTGGACCCAACATTTTTTTTGTCAATAATGGGACAACTGAAAGATCTTTTATCACTCCAGTCATTTTATACGCAAATTTATCTGCAAAATATACACCACCTCTTGTAGTGGGTTCATTTACAGGAGTAGGAGAATTCAATATCGTAACATTTGACAACTGAAAAGAAGCATTGTTAAGATACAATGTACATTCAGGGGGATTTGATTCAAATGATTTGATTAAAGTTTCAACTAAATCCAAATTAATAGACATAAAAAATACCAGAGTCATAATTCTATTGAGTGTTTTGAAATAATATTTTATTTTTAAAATATGTATGAAATTTTCATGCCTAAGTAGATCATTTTAAAAACAACAATTTTGATCGTGTAATATTGCAACAATTTGCAAAGCCACATCCAATGAGAGAGAAAATCATCAATGAGATGACAAAGAATAACATAGGAAATGATGATTTTATTGAAATGTTAGATTACACAATTGATTTGTTTGAAAGTCAAGGGTTAGGAAGTGATTATTATGGATACCATAACATTAATCATGAATTAGAAGTAACATATGTTTCACTTTTAGCTGCTAAACAAAACATTGTAAAATTATCAGAATTAGATATCAAGTATCTGTATGTTGCAGCATTGTTTCATGATTTTGATCCACAAAAAAGTGTAGATAAACCACACGAAGAAAGTGTTTTGAAATTTATCATATCAGATAAAAAACTATCAGAGTTAATGAAAAAGTCAAACATTGATTTAGAAATAATCAAAGTGTTGATTTTAAGAACAACATACCCATGGGCAGGAGAACTCAAAAAAAATGCAGAATCACAAATCAAAGAATGTTTTCAAAATTCTGAACAAACTAGAAACAATGTTCATCATCAACAACACGTTATGAAAATGGGAGAATATCTTTCAGTAGTAGATAGAGTGAGTGGGTATGCTTTAGGAGATTTTTCAAAAGCTATGGAAATGGCAAAAATGAATGCCCATGCATTAGCATGGAGACCATCACTAATTGTTAGAAGTGCAGTAGCATATTTTGAAGAATTACTCAATAAAGAAACAGATATGGTAAAAGGTATTCTTAAAGTACTGTCAAATGAAATGAGGAAAAATTTCTTTGATACAGTATTATCATTTATGAAGATTAGACAACAAGAGATTACAATTCAAGCAGATCATGCATATGAGAATCTAAAACTAGTTCCAACAATAGAGTGCATGGCAAAAAGAAATGATCCTGATTTTATCAAAGAATTATACAACATATTTTTAGAATTACCAAGACCACTTCAATTCTCCAAAGAAACATTTGCAGAATCAGTTAAAGATTCCAACATCATTCTCAACACACTTAGAATAAATGACAAGGAGGGGGAGATTGTAGGATTTGCAAAAGGAGGAGCACTTGAAAAATATAATTTACGAGAAGAAATTAGAGATGAAAATTATGGTTTAAGCAATACAGTATTTCTAGAACCTATAGCAGTAAAAATGGGGTATTGGGGGTTAAAAGGAGGAAGTGAAATTAGACATTTGTTTGTAATGCAATCTCACTCTTTGAAATACAAACATCTAACTAGTTTTGCATTACGAGGAGTTATTCAAGCAAGAATCGACAAAGAACAAGCAGAATTTGTACAACAATTTGATCCTGAAAGATGGGATTATTACAGAATCAAAATATAGAATTTCATATGAGAGATTCACTTCAAAAAACACTACAATCAAACATTCAAGGAGATGTATTTTTTAAAAAAGAATTCATTAATTATTATTCAGTTGATGCAAGTTCATATCAAATTTATCCAAAAATCATAGTGATTGCAAAAAATGAAAAAGATATCAGCAATACAATAAAAATTGCAAAGAAATTCAAAACATCAGTTACAGTAAGAGGTGCAGGTACAGGACTTGTAGGAAGTGCTTTGAATAATGGAATAATTTTGGATTTGAAAAAATTTGATTCAATCAAAGTAAACAAAAATTATGTTACAGTAGGTCCAGGCACGCTTAAAGGACAATTAGACAAGATTTTAAAAAAATCAAAAAAATTCTTTCCACCAAATCCATCAATAGGATCATTTTGTTCGATTGGAGGAATGATTGGAAATAATTCCAGCGGAAGTAGAAGTCTGAAATATGGAAGTGTTGTAGATAACGTCACAGAAATTACATTTATTGATGGAAAGGGAATCAAACACACACTACCTAAAAATAAAATAATTTCAAAAAAGATTTTAGATATTACAAAAAGAACAGAATTTAAAAAAATTCCAAAAGTTACAAAAAATTCATCAGGGTATAAAATAGATAAAATAAAAACAACCAAAGATACTCAAAACATAATCATTGGTTCAGAAGGAACATTAGGAATAATAATTTCAGCAAAATTAAAAATTAACAAAATTCCAAAAAATAGAATTTTATTCATAATAGAATACAAAACGATAACAGATGCAGTAAAAAATGCAATTCAAATAAATGATACAAATCCATCTGCAATAGAATTTGTAGATAAAATAACGCTAAAACAAATCAAATTTAGTTTTAATAAAAAAACAAATTGTATATTATTTGTTGAATATGATGAAAAATTAATTTCAAGTGAAAAAAAATTAAAAAAAATAGTTACTGGAAAAATTATCAAAAAATTAAACAAAGAATTAGACATATTTCAATGGTGGAAATACAGAGATGCTTCATTACATTATAGTCTAAAATCAATAAAAAAAGAAAAAAGAATTCCTCACATTATTGAGGATTCAGCAGTACCACTGGAGAATCTTCTAAAATTATTTACCAGTTTAAATAAAATAAATAAAAAATACAAAACAAGATCAATATCTTATGGACATGTAGGAAATGGGAATATTCACATTCGTCTGATATCAGATAGAAAAAGAAAACAGATGATCAAAAATATTGCAATAGAGTTTTTTGATGAAGTAATCAAACTAGATGGGACCATTACCGCTGAGCACGGAGATGGGCTTGCACGCTCAGAATTTATCAAAAAACAATACGGCAAAAAAAATTATCAGATTTTTAAAGAGATCAAGAAGTTATTTGACCCAAATAACATTCTAAATCCTGGAAAAGTTATTTCAAAGAAAAGTACCATCATAGATAATTTAGAAAATTTTTGATTTTTTGATAAATTTTACAAAAAACAAAGAAACTCTTTATTATCAAAAAATTATGCAAAAAATTGTGTCAAGAAATAGTTTTGGAATATTATTGATCCTAACAATATCCATTAGTTTTATTCCAGCATTTGCATTAACAGAATTAGAAAGAGTATCAATTGCAGATCCAAAACTTGTTAATGCTTTTGGAGTACCTTTAGGAAATAATGTAAATGTAGATCAACAAATTCAGATATCATCAGACATTACAAACAATCAAGAAAAATCTCAATCATTCATGTATCTTGTTCAAATTAAAAATAAAGAAGGTTTTGTTGTGTCAGTTGGATGGATTAGCGGACAGTTAACACCATATCAAAAACTTAACCCATCATTATCATGGACTCCAACTCAACTAGGAGAATTTACTGCAGAGATTTTTGTTTGGGAAGGATTACAAAATCAGAGAGCATTATCTGAATACACTATGTTAGACATTAGTGTAAGTTGAAATTTTAGAAAAAGATTTTTTGAAAAAAAGTACAATTATTTAAAAAATTCTAATTATTTATTTAGAATCTGAATCAAATCACTACCAATACGAAAAATTTAGTCATAGAACACAATAAATGAGATCGGGGATTTGCCAATTTGTGAAAAAAGTTCAACAAGTTCTCGCTAATATGACCTTGAGCCTAAGACAAGTATGACAATAGGATATTGTGTTAAGTGTCGTGACAAACGAGAAATCGGCGGCCCTAAACCATACACCATGAAAAATGGTAAACCTGCCATAAAGGGTACTTGCCCAACATGCAGCACAGCCATTTTCAGAATCGGTAGAGGATAAAATTCTCAATTTAGAATTTTACTCGCCATTCATCAGAGGGCCATTCCAACTGATTTGGAGTGGAACTTTTTCTATTTACAACATTAATGATATATTTAAAAAATAAAAAAGAAGTTATTTTAGGCGTCTATAGATTTCTTTGAATTCAACTGAGAGATTATACGACATGTTGAGTAGATGAGCCAATTGATTCATCGAAGTTTTGTCTTTTCCTAATTGTCTCAAAATAGTCAAAGCCTTTTGTGGAGAATTTACAGATAAAGGATTTTGACCTGACCACATCTTAAATGCGTCATCCACATCTAAACTGAAATTCAAAACAAATTCTCGCCAGCTAGGCATATTCTTCATTGCTTTTTCAGGTAAGAGTACTTGAGACAATTCACGGAATTCATTTTTTCTATCAGCATACAACATTTCTAATGCATGATGAATTTTTTCTTCAGTGTATTCTGCTGAATTTAGCATATACATTCCTGCAATACTCATATTGTTATTTTCTCACAATCAGAGATAAATCAAGAGGTTGATTTTCTAAAAATTTGTTAAAATTTTTCATGCAAAATTAACAAATGTAAAGAAAAAAAGAAAAAAGAATTAAGATCTTATTGGAATGGGTCAATAAATGGACAGTTTACAATATGGTCACTATCCATTGGACGTGCAATACCAATGTCAATCAAACCAGCATTCTTGTATGCATTCATATCATCAATGGTCTCCAATACTTGTGCATTTTCAGGGTTATCCCAACCAATCATAAAGATTCTCCACATTGGAGAATAATTTGCATCACCAGGAGCTCCTGCTGCAATTCCAGGTTGAAATCCCAAAGGACCAGTACCTGTTAAACCATTTTTGAACTGATACAAGTCTACTGCTGCTGAATTTGCAATCAAGCTTGCAGATGTTGGTGAACTTACAACGCCCATCATTCCTGCAGGACCACTAGGGGTAGCATCTGTTACAATATAATAGATAGTTCTACCATCTGGACCCCAACCACGATGAGCTATGAAAGTTACATTCATCTCTTCTGTATCAATATCAAGAACCTGACCGCCACCATAAGGAGTAACATCAGTTAATGTTTTATCTTCCTTAACCATCATCTGACCTTCAGGCCAAATAATTTGAGGCATATTCAAAACTACATCAATTTCAGTTAATGTAATTTCATTATTCTCAGCTGCTTCCATAATCATTGCTTCAGAATCCAATATTCTTGATGATGCACCTTCATTCCACATTACATGGACATGAGAAGTTAATGCACTATACACGTCTGCCTGTGCAGGAGTACTAGTGAAAACCTGTTTTTGATATCCATGTATACCATCGCCTTCAATACCGTTGGTAAACAAGTATACTGTAGAAAGTGCTTCTTCAGGAGTGTTCTTTAACAAAGGAGCAAGTTCTACTTGCCATCCTTGTTTTTCAGTAATTATATCTGCATGTGTAGGATCACTAGAATCAGTGATGATATAATAAACATCTTCACCATCATAGAATCCTTGATGCAGAGGAATTGTTGCTGGAACATTTGCTCTTGATAATCTAAGTACAGAACCCAAGTCAGCTTCAGTCAATTCTTCGGATTCTTCCATCAT
>Ga0209992_10002865_pt1 | contig 15202 bp, 10 predicted proteins | sample 2SBtaG_2_FD_182564 | JGI IMG/M metagenome (GOLD analysis project Ga0209992, IMG submission 182564) | Deep subsurface microbial communities from Kolumbo volcano to uncover new lineages of life (NeLLi) - 2SBTROV12_ACTIVE470 metaG (SPAdes)... | ecosystem: Environmental > Aquatic > Marine >... | reverse complement strand
GAACCTTAGCCAGCTCACTTTCGAAGATGGCGAAAGATTTGAGTCTTATTACCGTTTCCAGAAACTATGTGGATGATATTTTAAAAACTATGAACGATTGTCTAGTGGTTATTTCGCCAGATAATTTAATTCAAAGAGTTAACAAGGCGACCTGTGAATTGCTCGGAAATAAGGAGGAACATTTAATAGGTAGGGAGATTAGTACTATCTTCGCTAAAGAAAAGTCTAAGGATTTATTGGGAATTCATGCTGTTTTGGAAGAGTTAAAAGTAAAAGGAATCGTTGTTAATTTAGAAATAAACATTCTCGCAAAAAACTTCAAAGAAATACCTGTGCTATTTTCGGGTTCAGTGATGCGAAACAATGAGGGGAAAATTGTTGGGGCCGTAGTTACTTTTAAGGATATAAGTGAACGAATGAAGAATGAGAATTTGTTAAAACAATATTCTGCCGAGTTGGAAAATAGCAATAAGGAGCTATCGAGTTTTGCAAGTATTACCTCGCACGATTTGAAAAATCCTATCCGAAAGATTGCTCATTATTGCGCGATAATTGAAGGCCAAGGGGCTGCGGTATCAGACAAAACAAAACAATACGTGAATAAAATTGAATTGGCTGCAGGTCATGCCAATGATTTAATTGAAGGAATTTTAGAATATTCACAATTGGGTCAGGAAAAGATTGCTCTTAAGCAAATTGACTTAAATGAAATTGTATCAAATATAATAGAAAACATGGAATTTGAGTTATTAGAAACGAAAGGGAAGGTTGAGTTTGAAAATCTTCCGAATATCTTTGGTAATGAACTTCAAATTCGGCAATTGTTTGAAAACCTAATTTCCAATTCTATAAAGTATCGGAAAAAGGGGGTTCCCCCCATAATTGAAATATCAAAAAATGAAATGAATCAGGATTGTTTTCAGATAACTTTGGAAGATAATGGAATCGGTTTTGATAATATTTATGCGGCGAAAATATTTGACCCCTTTCAAAGACTTGATGGTGATATAAATACTTTGGGAAGTGGGTTGGGGTTGTCAATCTGCAAAAAAATAATGTTAGGTCATTTAGGTGAAATTATGGCAGAGGGTGAGGTGGGTAAAGGTGCGAAGTTTATAATAACCTTTCCGTTGAAGGAAAAAGGACGACAGCAATTAGTGTGAATAGGGTAATTGTTGAAGACGATGAGAAAGGTTTTGAATTGTTTTCTCATATCAAAAAAATATAATTTTACTTTTAAATTAACCTGGCTCAAAGATGGGGGTGAGGGGCTTAATTATTTAGAAAAAAACGAGTGTTTTTAATAAAAAACTCCCTTAGGAGACCAGGTCCTTCTTCAGAAAAAACCATTTTCAACAACCAGTTCTTCAAGGGTTAGCTGGCCAGGTTTAGGCCAGGGATCTTTTGTTCCCTTGCCGATGGCAACCATCGGTCCCATCACATGATCCTCAGGCAGGTTGATTAGTTTGGCAACTTCATCAATATCGAAACCGATCATTGGACATGAGTCATAGCCCATCGATTTTGCAGCCAGCATCAAGGTCTGCATCGCCATGCCAATCGATCGTTGAGCCTCATCGCGTTGCAACCATTCACGGCCTTCGTGGAAGGGTGCCATCCAATTGACCAGCAGTTCCGCAACTTCCTTCGGGGCATTTTCCCAATAGCGCTCAGGATTTTTTTTCCATGCGTTAACATCGCCTGTCATGATGATGAGTAGGGAGGCATCGGTCATTTGAGCTTGATCGTTGCCGAACTCGGTGCGTATTTTTTTTCGTAGATTAGGATCGCGTGCAATCACGAATCGCCAATGCTGAATGTTAAAGCTGGTTGGGGACTGAATTGCCGCCTCAAGAATTTTTGTTTCTTCATCTGAAGTCAATTTATGTTGAGGGTCAAAATGTTTGACAGCGCGGCGTTGGTAAATGGCACTAAAGGTATCCATGCAGGTTCTCCAATTTACGGGTTGTTCTCCAAGTCAGATAAGGTCGGCTTTGATTTTATTCCTTATCGTTCTTTTGTTTTGGAATCAAGCTAAAACCATTTTGGCTTACTGCTTCTTTTGAAATGCCAGTTTAAAACGGTTCTTTTGTGATGAGCCATATTGCGTGAATAATACCCGGAACAAAAAAGAATACAGTCAGCAGCAGGTTGATGAAGAAAGCTTTTCCAATTCCTTTTCTAAGAAAAACGGCCAGAGGCGGCAGGAGTACGGCTGCAACTATGATAATTAGTTTTTTCATCAGTACTTCCTGTTTGGTTTTGAATCCGTAGATCACTGCATCTTGGAGGTTGGTCTGAAAAATGTCAAGTCTTGAGATTTTTACTACAAAAATTTTGTGAAGGCTCTTATTATGGAGGAATAAATTACTTTTGAAGCAAAATTAGTGGTTGTTCCGGGTAAAAGTGGTTGAGGGTTTGATTGCTGTAAAAAGAATATCTTTAAATTGAAAACGATCACTCAGGCAGCTAGAATTAAGTATATTAAACCATTATAAAAAGAGGAAACTATGGCTTCTATCCTTCGTTATTATGCTTTTACATGTGCTGTTTTTATTGGTTTCCTTTTTCCTCCAAACATGGCAGCGGCTTCGGAACCTCCTGTTGCTATTCTTGTGGATGGATTTGGAGATTGCTGTACCAACCGAATGCACCGTCTCATTGATGGTTTGAGAAACCTGGGTGTTGAATTTCCAGCAATCCAGGCGCGAGGACTCAGTGGTGGCGATTATACGGATTTCACCGTTCCCTGGAATAGTTTTTCAGGAATGAATCAGGGATTTTCTGTTGACCTTGAACCTCAATCCTATGTGCAACAAGCGATTAAGGAGGCAGCAGCTTCCCCGGGAAGCGATAGCCTTTTAGGCGGTTTTTCGAATCTGGCAAATATTCAGGATTCATTAGCAAATCCAAACATCATTGAAAAAGTAATGCAGAAGGTACGAAAAGGAACCGATTCTCAATTCATTGAAGAAGTATCGGCTTTTGTCAATGCATTGCCAAAAGACCGCAAGGTAATCTTGATCGGCCACAGTTTTGGTGCAGACTCAATAATGGAAGTAGCACCGAAACTTCAACACGATGTATTGTTTCTCGGAGCTATAGATGCCGTTGGTTCTGCAGGGCAACGCAGTTTTAATCGAAAAAGGAAGGTGCCCGCAAATGTGGGGTATTTTTATAATCGATGGCAAAACGATAAAATCTTTCCATTTGATTATAAAAAAAGTGGTTCTTTTAAAAAATGCAATGCCTCTATAAAATGTGATCAATTGGAGTCACCTTCCAATGTAGGTCATGTAGATTTGCCGGCAACGGATGCTTTACAGGTTGAAATTCTTGAAATTATTAAGGATTTGTTAACTGCTAATTCGGATGCCAAGAACGATGGGTCACCACCTGAAGAAAAGAATATAAAGCCCGCAGATTTGCTGGACTCAAGCCCTCTTAAAAATCTATTTGGAAATTAATTTTATTATGATTAAGAAAAGAATGAAATTAGTAATTAAAGCAAAAACCATGATTGCTGGAATATTTTTGGCAGGTTTCGTTTTGGCAGGTTTCGTTTTGGCGGGTTGTTCCAGTACAGGTTATCAAGCGGGTCGGGATGCTTTTGATCGTGGCGATTATCCTGCTGCAGTGAAGGAATTCAAAGCCCTTGCAGAACAAAATGACCCGAAGGGACAATACGCCCTGGCAATTATGTATGACATGGGAGAAGGGATTCCGCAAAGTGCGGAAAAGGCAATGGAGTATTATAGGGCTTCCGCTGAGCAAGGGTACGCTGATGCACAAAATAACCTGGGTGTTATGTATGACCAGGGCGAAGGTGTGGCGACTGATTATAATGAAGCAATGAAATGGTATTTGCTGGCAGCTGAAAATGGAAATGAGGATGCACCTAACAATATTGGCGTGATGCACATGATCGGCCTAGGTGTGCCGCGAAATTTTTCTATGGCCCATAAATGGTTCACTATCGCAGGGTCAGGGGATATTGAGGCAAGAAGTAATAAAAAATTTGTTGAGACCAGGCTTACTCCCGAGCAGATTGCTGAATCAAAAAGATTCGCAGAAGAATGGAATAATAATGTGTTGAAAGCAAAATGAAACAATATTTAACTGCCCATTTATATTCAAGAGAAAACTTTTTTATAAGTATTCCAATCTCCTTACTGCTTGTCGTTATTTCTTTCTCTTCCCCTTCTTTCGCAAATGATTTTCAGGAGGGGCTGGATGCAATTCATGGGACAAACTATGAAAAGGCGCTGGAGAAACTAATTCCCTTAGCTGCAAAAGGGCACGCGGCCTCTCAATACAATTTGGGGGTCATGCATGAGTGGGGAAATGGTGTGCCGAAGGATAATGTGGAGGCTATGAGGTGGTACGGGCTTTCTGCTGAACGATCTCACAAGGATGCGCAAAATAATCTGGGTGCAATGTATAGCAAGGGTGAGGGTGCAGAACAAAGTTTTGTCGATGCTTTGAAATGGTTTGTTATATCTGCGGAGAACGGTAGTGAGGCAGGTAGGAAAAATATTGATATTGTAGAAAAGCGAATGACCTCACAACAGATTACTCAGGCAAGAAGACTCGCGAGAGAATGGGTTAGGAAGCATCCCAAAAAATAGGTTTAAAATTTAAAGTTTTACCATTCGTTGTTTTGATAAGTTTTTATTCTATCGCGAAGATCGTGAGTTTCTTCGATTTGCTTTGGCAAGTCGGGATTATTTTTTACAGTCTTGGACAATTTCAAAAACCGTTTCAGTGCATTGTCAGCTTTAGAATAGTGCCCATTTTCAAAATACACTTTTCCAAGAAAAAAATAATTTTCAGCGTGGTCGGGAGCCAGATTCACAGCTGACTCGAGGTGGTGGATGGCTTTTTTAGAGTCGCCGCCGAGAAAAAATGGAAGGACGTTATAATAAACGCCTAAAAAACGGTGTGGGCCAGCATGCTCCACACTTGGATTGATTTCAACGGCTCTTTCCATGGATGTTTTAAGAATATCTCGATTTTTCAATGAACTCAGGATTCCCCTCTGAAGGCTTATATTCCCCAGACACAATCCCATATAGTAAATATTTTCTGTTGAGTTTTTGTCGATTGAAATCCCTTTATTGGCGGTATTAAAACATTTTTCAAATAAGTTGAGTTTTTGTTGTTCCTCTGATGTTCTTTTGGCGATGCGAAAATAATTTTTAGCCAGTCTCCATGTCAATTGAGTATCGTTGGGAAAGGATTCCATGGAACTTAGAATTAATACCTCGAACTCCATATATTCATTTATAGAGTTTGCGTTGGAATGAATTATGTCAATTTTTTTTTAATATGGAAGGGGTCAATCCTAGTAGGAAGGTGGGGGAAATGAATAGCACAAGAAAACAATAGATCCTTGTAGATTTAAATTTATGGTTTTTTGGAGTTTTGTTTAAGAGCTGCAAAGTTTAAAAAATATTAAGTAGGTGTGAAAACGAGATCCGACAAAGGTTGCTCTGAACATGATATATTGTCGCATAAAATAGAAAAATAAAATTGCCAATCCTATATGAACGAAACTGAAAAAAAACTGAACGAGATGAGCGACTACGACCTTCATTTGTTTAATGAGGGAAGCCATTATCGCCTTTACAATTATTTGGGTGCACATCCTATAGTAGAAAACAATATTTCGGGTGTGAGGTTTTCTGTTTGGGCTCCTAATGCCGAAAAGGTGTCAGTGATTGGAGAATTTAATGGCTGGAATTCTAATTCCCACCCCATGTCGCCTCTTAAGCAATCCGGAATTTGGTCCTTATTCATTCCAAAGATAAAAGAAGGAGAAACCTATAAGTACTTTGTACGATCCCGATTAAAAGGTTATGAGATTGAAAAGGCAGACCCCTTTTCGTTTGCCAATGAAGTTCCGCCTAAATCGGGTTCTCTTATTCAATCTTTAAAATATTCATGGCAAGATGAAGCCTGGATGGAAAACCGAAAAAAGTTTAATGATGTTAAAACGCAACCTGTTTCCATCTACGAGCTTCATTTGGGATCTTGGAAAAAGCATAGTGAATTTAAATCTTTAAGTTATCGTGAACTGGCTCAACCTTTATCGGACTATGTTCTTAAAATGGGATTCACTCATGTGGAAATCATGCCTGTTATGGAGCACCCCTTTTATGGCTCGTGGGGCTATCAGACAACAGGATACTTTTCTCCAACGAGTCGCTATGGGACACCCCAAGATTTAATGTTCCTTATTGATACTCTTCATCAAAATGAAATTGGGGTGATATTGGATTGGGTTCCATCTCATTTTGCTGTAGATGGGCATGGCCTGTCATTTTTCGATGGCACGAATCTTTATGAACATGAAGATTTGAAGAAGGGATGGCATCCGGATTGGGGAAGTTTCATTTTTAACTACGGTCGAAATGAAGTTTTATGTTTTTTAATCAGCAATGCTCTTTTTTGGTTTGATCATTATCATGTTGACGGATTGCGTGTTGATGCCGTAGCGTCAATGTTGTATCTGGATTATTCCCGCAAAGAAAATGAATGGATTCCCAATAAATTGGGTGGCAATGAAAATTTGGAAGCCATCGAATTTTTAAAAAAACTCAATGAAGAAATTTACAAAGAATATCCAGACGCGCAAACTATCGCGGAAGAATCTACAGCATGGCCTGGAGTTTCACGTCCTACCTATCTAGGAGGATTGGGATTTGGTTTGAAGTGGGATATGGGATGGATGCATGACCTGCTTTCTTATATGAGCAAAGATCCAGTTCACCGCAAATTTCATCACGACCAATTGACATTTCGTTCCCTATATGCGTTCAGTGAGAACTACGTTTTATCATTGTCCCACGATGAAATGGTGCATGGAAAAGGATCGTTGATAAATAAAATGAGTGGTGATACCTGGCAGAAGTTTGCCAATCTACGATTATTATTTGGTTGTATGTTTGCTCAACCAGGAAAAAAATTAATATTTATGGGTGGGGAGTTTGGTCAGTGGAAGGAATGGGATCACGACTCAAGTCTCGATTGGGAACTCCTCAATCAAGAAACACATTCGGGTTTGCAAAAGTGGGTGGGAGATCTGAATAGAATGTACCAAAATTATCCTTCCTTGCATTGCCGGGATTTGGATGAAGAGGGTTTTGAATGGATCGACTGCGGAAATGCCGAAGAAAGTGTGCTGGCCTTTTTGCGAAAGGGCAATGAAGAAATGGAGCCGATGGCAGTGGTTCTTAATTTCACACCCACGCCACGTTTTGATTATGAAATAGGAGTTCCGAAACCGGGTATTTGGAAAGAAGTGTTAAATAGTGATGGCAAAGAATATAGTGGCAGTGGCATCGGAAATTTGGGTGGCGTTGAAGCTGCCTCGAACCCTCTAAACGATAAACCATTTTCTTTAAAAATTAATCTTCCTCCTTTGTCAGCAATTTTTTTGTCAAGAGACTAATGCTGAGAAAATTTATTTGTATCCACGCCCATTTTTATCAACCTCCCCGGGAAAACCCCTGGACGCGAGAAATTGAAATTCAGGAATCCGCTGCCCCTTATAAAAATTGGAATAAAAGGATCACAGAGGAATGTTATGCACCGAATACGAGAGCCCGAATACTCGATGAAGATTCACGGATTAAAAAAATAATAAATAATTATTCAAGGATAAGTTTCAATTTTGGCCCCACTCTTTTGAGCTGGATGGAGTCTCAATCACCAGAAACTTATCAGGCCATACTGGAGGCTGATCAGGAAAGTCAGAAATTGTTTGAGGGGCATGGTTCAGCGTTAGCACAACCTTATAACCACATGATAATGCCGCTTGCCAATTCTGCTGACAAGCTGACACAAATTCTTTGGGGCATTGAAGATTTTAAACTCCGCTTCAAGAGGGATCCCTTGGGCGTATGGCTTCCAGAAGCAGCAGTGGATATTGAAACTCTGGACCTTCTTGCTTGCGAGGGAATTCGTTTTACTATCCTTGCTCCAAGCCAGGCCAACCAGATAAGAAGTAAAGATGGTTCAGGTTGGGTATCTGTAAATGAAAATTCTTTGGATACAACCCGCCCTTATAGTTTGCAACTTCCGTCAGGAAGAGAGTTCAGTATCTTTTTCTACAATCAGAATGTGTCTCATCAAGTGGCATTTGAAAACCTTCTCAGCAATGGAGATAAATTTTTAAATAGCCTGACATCCAGGTTTTCGACAGATACAGAAAAGCCGGAATTGATACACGCGGCTACGGATGGAGAAAGCTATGGGCATCATCACAAGTTTGGGGATATGACTTTGGCCTATGTGCTAGATCGGTTGCAGAATCATGAATCATATTCTTTGATAAATTATTCAAAATATTTGGAAGACCACCCTCCGACCTGGGAGGTGGAAATTTTAGAGAACACCTCGTGGAGCTGTGTTCATGGAATTGAACGTTGGCGAAGCAATTGTGGTTGCCATACCGGAGGGCAAGAAGGTTGGTCGCAATCCTGGAGAAAACCTTTGAGGGATTCTCTGGATGGTTTGCGAGATGGATTTAATGAGAAATTCCAGGAATTCCTGAAACCTTTTCTAAAGGATCCTTGGAGGGCGAGAAATGATTATATTCATTTACTACAACCGAAAAGAGATTTCGTTGGATTTTTTGAGAAGCATGGATTAATTGAACTGAATGAAAGTGAAAAAATAAAAATTCTTAAATGGATGGAAATTCAGCGGCACGCGATGCTTATGTACACTAGCTGCGGTTGGTTCTTCAATGATATTTCGGGGATTGAGACAGAACAAGTCTTGCGCTATGCCTCGTTCGCTCTGGAGTTGTATTCTCAATTGAATGAGACTTGTTTAGAACCACAATTATTAGACACTTTGAAGAAAGCCAAAAGTAATATTCCCAAGTGGAAAAACGGAAATTATATTTATAAGAAAATGGTGGAATCAAATAGGGTTTCCGAAAATCATATTTTCTCTTGTGGATTGCTGGTTCATTTGCTGAAGAAGTCTGAGGTTGCGGTTTTAGTGGGTGCTTGCAAAATAGAAAATATTTGCATGGAGAAAATCAGTCTCGGAAAATCTGAATTATTTTATGGCGGGGGAGATATTGTAAAGACGACTATCCAGGAAAGGACACCCATGAACTATTTTTCCGTTCATGAGGGTGATGGTGATTTTAAAATCTTTGTTTCGCCTTCTTTGGGCCATAAAGAAGAAGCTCAAGAAAGAATTTTGTCCATGTTTCGCAGTAAAGGATACAGGGAAACTCTGGATTTACTTGATGAAATCTTTGGGCGCCCAATTTATCCGAGTCGAGACATTTTTCATAATTTTTTTGACAGGCTTGCGGATGAGATTGGGCAAGAATTTTGGTCTGAAAATGATGATCTAAAAAGTAAACTGCTCTCCAGGCAGGAAAAATTTATGCTGCTTCATAATAGAATGGATACGCCGCTCCCCTCTAACGCTTTTAGCTTATCCAGGGTTTTTCTGCTCGAACAATGGAGGGAAATTTTAAATTCGCCCAGTAATTCCCTGGAGAAAATACGGCACATGGTAAAATTTTCGGATGGGATATCTTTAGATAGTTTGGAATTTAAAAGTATCTATGAGCAAAAAATAATTCAGGCCATCTTTGAGTTCATGAAATCTCCATATGAAGTCGAAAAATTAATTCACTTGAATTCGGTTTTGGGATTATTGGATTTGGTTCCAATGAAAGTAAGTTTGTGGAAGGCTCAAAACGAATTTTTCGGTATCATCGATTCATACTATCAGGAAATGGAGAAAAGAAAAATCAATGGAGATATAGAGGCTGCCGAGTGGATCAATGAAATGGAAACCTCATTTAACTATTTGAATATCAGCCCAGCGGCTTCGCTTTGAAGTATTTCATGCATTGAATATGAAAAACCAAAGACAAAGCGGAATACTTTTGCATATCACATGTCTTCCTTCCCGGTTTGGAATTGGAGATATGGGCCCCGGCGCCTATCGATTCGTTGAATTTTTAAAACAGGCTGGGCAAAAAGTTTGGCAGGTCCTTCCTTTGAATCCAACCACTGTTGGTGATTCCCCTTATTTCAGCCCTTCAGCATTTGCAGGAAATCTTTTATTGATCAGCCCTGAAAAAATGGTCGAGGATGGCTGGCTGCGATCATCCGATATTGAATTGGTTCCGGCCTTGTCCGATGAAAAGGTAGAATATGCTGAAGTAAGAAAGTTGAAATATAAATACTTGAAATTGGCTTTTGAGCGCGCCACGGATTTAGATGAGAGTTTTGAGACATTTTGTAATGAAAATAATTATTGGTTGGAAGATTATTCCTTTTTCATGGCGTTTAAGGAGTATTACGACGGTAGTGTTTGGGTTGAATGGCCCCAAGAAATCAGGGAAAGGGTGGAAGGTCCTTTAAATGATCTAAAGAATAAATTAAAGAGGGCCATTGATTTTGAAAAATTCGCGCAATACATATTTTTTGAGCAATGGAAAAATTTAAAAAAATTCTGCAATGATCATGGAATAGAAATATTTGGTGATTTGCCGATCTATGTTACTCATGACAGTTCAGATGTCTGGGCGAATCCTGAAAATTTTAAACTAGATGATAATGGAAATCCATTGATGGTTGCAGGGGTGCCGCCCGATTACTTTAGTGAAACCGGGCAGCTATGGGGAAACCCGGTTTATGATTGGGATGTTTTAAAGCAAAATTCCTATAAATGGTGGATGCAGCGTTTGCAGTTCAACCTGAATATAATGGACCTTATGCGAATAGATCATTTCAGAGGATTCGTGGCTGCTTGGGAAGTGCCCGCAGGCGATGAGACAGCTGAAAAAGGTTGCTGGAAACCCGTTCCTGGAATGGATTTTTTTTCCAAGGTGCAAGATAAATTTCCTGACGCATTTATTGTTGCTGAAGATCTTGGAATTATCACAGATGAAGTTCGCGATTTGATGCGTAAGTGTGGCTTTCCTGGAATGAAAATATTGGTCTTTGCATTCGACTCGGATACAAAGACCAATCCTTATCTTCCACATAATTACCCAGAAAATAGCGTTGTGTATACCGGTACCCATGATTGCAATACGGTCAGGGGGTGGTTTGAAACTGATTTAGCCCCACTACAAAGATCCAACTTATTTGCTTATTTGGGAAAAGAAATTTCAGCAGTTGAAATATCAAAAGAGTTAAACTGGCAAGCTTTGATATCGCCAGCTCGATTTGCAATTTTGCCCATGCAGGATGTTCTTGGGCTGGATGGATCGGCGCGTTTTAACTTTCCGGGGACTAAGGAGTCTAATTGGCAGTGGCGTATGTCGGCCACCAGCTTGACCCAAGAGTTAGCGGGTCATTTAGCTTTCCTGGTTAACGAGTCTGGCCGGAATGGGTGAAGGGTTTTTAGGATCAATTCCCCAAATATCCTCTGTATATTCTGCTACTGATCGATCGCTTGAGAAGAAACCCATATTCGCAGTATTCAATATGGACTTTCGAGTCCATGAATCAATATCCTGATATTCTTTTGCGACTTTTTCATGACATTGAATATAAGATTCTAAATCTGCGAGCACCAAATAAGGGTCATTTTGCTTGAAAAAATAATCCGTAATGGGTTGGAATAATTCTGGTGCCTCAGGTGAGAAAAAGCCATTGCCAATCTGATCGATGGCTTCTTTAATTTCCATATTGTTGAGATAGATATTTCTTGGGTCAAAATTCTCCTGCTTTTTCTTTTGCACCTCTTCAGCGGTCAGTCCGAAGATGAAAATATTTTCATTTCCAACTTCTCTTGCGATTTCTACATTCGCGCCATCTAGTGTTCCAATGGTCAAGGCCCCATTTAAGGCAAGCTTCATATTGCCCGTCCCTGAAGCTTCCATCCCTGCTGTTGAAATTTGTTCTGACAAATCCGAGCCTGGAATAATGACTTCTGCTACGCTGACGGAATAATTGGGAATGAAAACTGTTTTTAACCTGTCACGAACTTTTGGGTCGTGGTTGGTTTTTTCACCAATGGCATTGACCAGTTTGATGATTAATTTTGCCATTGCGTAACCGGGAGCTGCTTTGCCTGAAAAAATTTTAGTGTAGGACCCGGTGACACTTTCCGGATTTTTAATAAGGCGGTTATAAAGAATGATGCAATGTAGAATATTTAGTAGCTGCCTTTTGTATTCATGGAACCGTTTTATATGGACATCAAAAATAGACTCTGTATTAACAGAAATACCCATTCGATTTAGAATAAATTTGGCAAGTCTTTCCTTGTTGTCATGCTTCACTTTGCGCCATTTATCGCGAAATCCTGGATCTTCGGATTTGGGTTCCAGGGATTTAAGTTTTGAAAGGTTTTTAACCCACTCGTCTCCGATATTTTTGTTTATCAGATTAGACAGGGAAGGGTTGCAAGCTTTCAGCCATCTTCGTTGAGTGATTCCATTGGTTTTGTTATTAAATCGCTCGGGATATAGATCGTGGAAATCTCGGAATACATCCTTCTTAAGAATTTCGGAATGGATTTCGGCAACACCATTCAAAGAATGGCTACCCACAATTGCCAAATGTGCCATGCGGACGGATTTTGAAAATCCTTCTTCAATCAGTGACATTCTTCGGACACGTTCAATATCCTGGGGATATTTTTCCCGTACTTCTTTCAAAAGGTGGTCATTTATTTTGTAAATGATTTGTAAATGTCGAGGAAGTAATTCCTGCATCAAATCGAGAGGCCATTTTTCCAATGCTTCTGGAAGAATGGTGTGATTGGTAAAGCCAAAGGTTTGTACGGTAATATTCCATGCATGGTTCCATGAAAGGTTTTCTTCGTCTATAAGGATACGCATTAAATCTGCCACAGCCAGCGCAGGGTGCGTGTCGTTCATTTGTATAGCCACCTTGCTGGGAAATATTGAAAAGTCGGAATGGGTTTTCTTAAATCGTCTGATGATGTCTTGTAGCGATGCAGAAACAAAAAAGTACTCCTGTTTCAATCGAAGTTTTTTACCATTTTTATTTGCATCGCTGGGATATAAAACTTTCGAAATTATTTCGGTATTATGTTTGCCTTTCAAGGCCTCAAAATAATCACCCTCGTTAAATAATTTTAGATCCAGTTCTAAATCAGATCGTGCACCCCATAATCGCAGATTGTTCACGGTCTGATTTTTATAACCGGGAACCGGAATGTCGTAGGGCATTGCAATAACTCGAGAGGTGTCCACCCATTTGTATTCGGGTTCCCCTTTTTGATTGAGAGATGTTTCCACTCGTCCTTCAAACTGGACGGGATAAAGAAATCGGGGGCGAGGGATTTCCCAGGGGCTACCGCTGCGTAGCCAGTTGTCCGCTGTTTCCACCTGATACCCGTTTATTATTTTTTGAAAAAAAATACCGAACTCATAACGAATGCCATATCCCCAAGCTGGCACACCCAGCGTTGCAAGCGATTCCATAAAGCAGGAAGCAAGTCGACCCAGCCCCCCATTACCAAGGCCTGCTTCAATTTCCATTTCTTCCAGGTCGCCAATGTTATATCCCAACTCATTCAAGGCCTGACAAAACTCATCATAAAACCCAAGGTTGATCAGGCTGTTATTCAACAGTCGGCCAATTAAAAACTCCATGGAAAGGTAATAAACCCTTTTAGCGTCATTTTCATAATAAGAATGTTGGCAGAGTAGCCATTTTTTGATCAGACGATCCCTGACGGACAGTGCAAGGCTGGTGTACAAGTCTCTTTTTGTTGCAGACAAATGGTCGTCGGCAAGGGAGTATTTGAGGTGAAATTCGAATGATTTTTTTAAAGCTTCGATACTGGTTTCATCTGCCCAGTCGTGGTTCTTTTCTATCATGAGTGAAAAATTTCTTTTTGATTAGGGTTAAACAGTTTGCTGGAAGTAAACCTGATTTATTGCAGGGAACGACCTGCACTTTCTTATTTTATATGAATTTGAAAAAAAATGCATGCGCTAGGTTGTGAGCAATGCGTTTTTATTGCCAATTTTTGCCTTTATAGGTGTAAACCTTTAAACTGATTTTTGATTTCAGATTCCTATAATATTGTTCCATTTAAAATCCTGAGAGTTTATAGCATGCGATCATTGCTTGTAAGATCAAAAGTTCTATTAATTGTTATCTTTTTATCGTTAGGAGGATGCCAGCAGAATTCTTCTTCCAATTCAGAATCGGCATCTCGAGTTGTCGTTGCTATTGATGCTACTTTTATTCCCATGTCTTTTATGAATAGTGAAAATCAACTGGATGGATTTGAGGTAGATTTGATTAAAGAGGTGGCTCGGGAGGCGAATTTGCAGTATGAGCTGGTAAATGTTGAATGGGGAGGGTTGTTTGGGGGATTGATCACAAAGAAATTCGATCTCGTTATCAGCTCTGTTGGGATTATTGAGGAGAGAAAGAAAAAGATGGCTTTTAGCATCCCTTATTTGCAAAGTGGGGTGGCTGTATTAGCTCGAAAAGATATGAATGATATCGAATCGTTGGAGGATTTGGATAAACAAAACGCCAGAGTAGGAGCACAAATAAACACGACTTCCTATTATTTCCTTGAAAAATATTCAGGGATAAAAATAAAAACGTTTGAAAAATTCGGTCACGCTGTAATTGATTTAGCTAATAAGGGGGTGGACGCTGTTGTGGGTGATTCGGTTCAGGCAAATTATTTTTTTAGGAAGAATAAAGAACTGATGAGGCAAGCCCGGTTTTTGGGTTCCAGAGTGACATCAGAGTTTTATGGAATCGTAATTAGAAAAGATGATAAGCAGCTCAAAAGTAAAATTGATGCCAGCCTGACGCAACTTTTGAAAAATGGAACCATTTCAGGATTGCATCAAAAATGGGAATTGGGAGAGTTTGCAACGGTTCCCAGCCAATAGTCTTAAGTTACCAGACAGCCTGCAATACAACCTGTGAGTAAAGTAGCGAGGAAGGCAGTCCACAAAGCTTGCAGTCCCACCAGAGAGATTTCATTAGCACGGGAAGGGACCAATGCCGAAAGCCCGCCCACAAAAATTCCCATACTGGAAATATGTACAAAACCACACAAGGCATAGGTCATTATGGTCATGGATCGCAGGCTAAGAGCCAAATCCGTCGTTTGAATGGATGCGAGTGTGAAATAGGCTGATACTTCTGTTTCAATGAATCTTGAACCAAGAATTTGGGAGGCCACTTCCCATTCTTCGGGTTTTAGG
>Ga0209992_10002863_pt1 | contig 15219 bp, 20 predicted proteins | sample 2SBtaG_2_FD_182564 | JGI IMG/M metagenome (GOLD analysis project Ga0209992, IMG submission 182564) | Deep subsurface microbial communities from Kolumbo volcano to uncover new lineages of life (NeLLi) - 2SBTROV12_ACTIVE470 metaG (SPAdes)... | ecosystem: Environmental > Aquatic > Marine >... | reverse complement strand
TTATTACCAGCAAAATTTGATTGACCACTACATGCGCCGGTTTCGTCATTATAAGTTCCTCCGGTTCGGCCACCGCCGCCGCCTCCACCGCCACCGCCTCCTCCAGCGATATTAGCTCCTGAAGCATTATTAATTATTCCAGTTAGATTACTTAATTCTATAGCGTTACCACCATCTGCACCTGCAGCACCAGCGCCATTAGAGGCACCACCACCACCTTGCGCTCCACCATGAGCAGCTATAGTTCCTGAGTTATTTATAGTTAGATTACTACCGGATACTAATGTGGCTGCAATAGCAGGTGTAGATGCTACAGATGCTCTAATATTTACACCTGAACCAATATTAAGTGTAACATTAATAGCAGTAGACCCATCCCAACTATAATTATTTGTAAGGTCATTAGCTAAATTATAATCAGTTGTATTAGAAGAAAGTGTAATAACAGTTCCAGTAGCAAATACTGTAGTACCACCTTGAACTATAGGTAGTGGAAAAGTCATGTTACTGTAGTGCCTTTACGGTTAGCATTGAAAATGTAGTTGAACCATCATTTATTCTTGTAATATAAAAGAAAAATTCATGTCCATTTGTAGTTGTTATAGTATCTCCATCTGTAACAGTATAACCAGAAGTAGTTATAGTTCCTGCACTAGCATTGTTTTTATATAAAATTACCATCGTACAATTTTTAGCAGGAACACCTAATGTATGAGCGCCCCCATTAGTTGCAAACTGAAAATTGCCATCATCCACATCAGGAGTGTATGTACCACTAGATTTAGTACCTGCACTATGAGCAGCCGCACTAAATCCTGCAGTTAATTCATCTGCAGTATCAGCCTTTAATATGTCTGCATCAAAAGCCTCAACGTCACTTCCAATGGCTACGCCAAGATTTGTTCTAGCAGTGCCAGCATTATTTAAATCTGAAAGGTTACTAGCAATAGCTAATCTAGTTCCAACACTTGTTGCTAGTGTTGCAGACAATGCTACCGCAAAGTCACTAACAGAAGTTATGCGAGTATTAGCTGTTCCAATGCTGGTTGCAAGTGTAGCAGAAAGATTTGTAATAACTGTATTAACAGATGTTATAGCTCCTGTTCTATTACCAATACTGGTAGCCAAAGTTGCAGACAGTGCAACTGCATAATCACTAACAGAAGTTATACGAGTGTTTGCAGTTCCAATGCTTGTAGCAAGAGCAGCAGATACAGTAGCTAATTGTGAAGGTGTTATAAAACCTGAACCATCTCCAATAACACTATTGATAGAAGTAATAGCAGCAGTTCTATTTCCAATACTGGTAGCCATTGTAGCTGAAAGAGCAACTGCAAAGTCACTAACAGATGTTATGCGAGTGTTTGCAGTTCCTATACTAGTAGCCATTGTAGCTGAAAGAGCTACTGCATAATCACTTACAGATGTTATGCGAGTATTAGCTGTTCCGATACTAGTAGCCATTGTAGCTGAGAGAGCAACTGCGAAGTCACTAACAGATGTTATTCTTGTATTAGCTGTAGCAATACTAGTAGCTAAAGCAGCAGATACAGTTGCTAGTTCTGCGCTAGTAGCGAAATTACCACCATCACCTATAATAGAATTAATACTTGTTATAGCATCAAGATTAGTTTTTGTAAGAGCGGATACAGCAGCAACTTCTGTTACATTTGCGGCTGATACTCCTGCCATTAATAGTTCGTCAGAATCAATATTAGTAGCACTTAAAATTCCAAAGACTGCAGACCCTGTTGCTGCAAAAGCAGTGCTAACAGAAACTGTACCAAAGTTTTGATCAGCAGATACAGCTATAACTCCACTGACAGGAATAGAGCCAGATACAGCCCCACCAACTGTCATTTTAATACCTGTACCAGCATCAACTTGTTTTACAGTACCACCTTCAGCAGAGGGAACATTTGTTAGATTACGTCCATCTCCTACAAAAAATGCAGCAGAAACAATTCCTGTAATCGTTGCCGCAGATGCAGAAACTTTAGCAACATGAATTGTAGTACCAGATAGGCTAACAGCAACAGTTGGATTACCTTCCGTACCGTTTGCATTTGTAATTGCAATACCTGCTCCAGCGGTTAGTGTTCTACCTAAAGCATTACCTCCACTAACTGCAACAATCCCTGTTATACCCGTAAGATCAGTAATAGCATTAATGGCTGATGCATTGGCTGTAATCGCTTCACCGTTAAGTTTAAATGTTCCATTAACATCTACAGCACTTTTACTTAACTTTAAAGCTGAGTTTTCTCCTGATCCATCTTGAACAGATTGTTCTGTTGAGGTTAAACCATCATTACCTGATCCAACTTGCAGGAGTTGTTTATATGTATTTGCAATTAAATTTCCAGTAAGTGTACTCATTAAACCTGATTCCATTCAGTTGTTTCATTTTCCCATTCAGTATCCGCTGCTTGCCAAGCAATATTTCTATCATTATTAGACGGAGGTCTGGGATTACGAAGTGTTTCGTCATCTCTTACATTAGGTGTTTTATTCTGCGGATGATTTTTTAAATCATACTGACCTTCCCAATCAGTTGGACAAACCATCATTCCATAACTATTCATTCGTAATACTCTTAGAGGATATTCAAATCCACAAGTATCACAGATACCTTTAGCATTTTTATTTGTTGCCATATTAACAACTCACTTTAAATATAACCGAGTCGAGGCTTAATAAACATACTAGCTCTTTCTTTGTCTTCAATATTTGCTCTTTCAAGAAGTTCTTCATAGTTTTGTTTTAACATAGTTATTCTACCTGGATCAACATTCGGTCTTTTCATTGACATATAATAAGCAAGACCTGCTGTTAAACAAGGAAGAAATCTTTTAGAAATATCAGCGTTCTGTCCCGCAGATTTATCAATATCTTGAAACTCGCTAATCTTTTCTACTTTTAATTTGTCTGTTGAATTTTCAGGAATAGGCCAGAGGAATATAGTTGGATTATCTCTGTCTCTCTTTACAGTAAACTGTGTTGGTCTACCTGTCTGTCCTTTTCTTGGAACTTGCAAATATTCTTCATAAGAAATACGAGATAAAGGAAGATCAGTATTATCTCTATTTAATATAACTTGAAGAGTATCAATAGTTGAATCACTAAGAGGATATGAGGTAGTGCTAGTTGTAAGAGAAATAACAGATGTTTCTGTTGTCCATAAAAGAATTTCTCTATTCTGCCAATCTTTTAACATTAAATTTAAAGAGCGACGAGCAGAAGCCGGTTCATGTCCTAGAGTTTGTTCTCCACCAATCATCTCCATTGCTTCTTGAATAACGTCATCAATATCTAAATTGAACGTAAATGTCCCACTAGTCGCCATTTAACTTATCCCTTTTTGCGTTTATAAGATATAACTTTTTTCTTACGCTTTTTCTTTTGAGGAGGCTTTGTAATTTGCTGTCCTACATTTGATCTACCAATAGCCATGCTACTTAACACTTCCATCTTTTTCTAGCTTGCCTAAGTCTTGAGTTAGGATTCTTAGCGGCTTTAGGAAACTTCTTCATTTGTCCTGCTGATCTAGCGCAATAACTTTTACGTCTTGCTGCTCTTTTACCAGTAGGTTTAGATTCAGTAACGGCTGTTTTAAGTTTACTACCAGGATTTTGTCTGCGGTATTTAGCTACTCCTTTAGCAGTTAGACCAGCACCAGATTTAGTAGGACGTTTATGACCACCACCTATAGTCATTCCCTTCATACCTGTACCTTTGCGTACACTTTTCTTTTTTGTTCTTACTGCCATTCTATGCCTATTTACCTTTCATAGCTTTACCAAAACCTCTTTTAGCTATCCCACATCCTCTTGGTTTAATTGAACCACCTTTAGATTTAAAAGTTTTAACCATCGTAGGCTTACCCCCTACACCTTGAGGTTTAGCTCTCTTTCTTTTAACAGCAGACTTCTTCTCAGAAGCTGACATACTTTTTGCTTTAGCAAGTGGTACACACTTAGGATATTTTCTTTTACTTCCTTTTGTAGACTTTCTACCACAAGGTTGATACTTACCATTCTTTTTTGGCGCACCTATGTCAACCCACTTCTCGCCTACCCATTCTCTAAGACCACCACCCTTTTTCTTTTTAACAGCCTTTTTCTTTTTCTTTCCACCAGGAGTTACCTTGCCACTGCAAACTGCAGACGCATACATATTAGCATAAGCAGATGGATAAACATCAAACTTTCTTTTTGCTGCTGCCTTTCCTTTCGGACAAAGTTTAGCCATATTACTTTTTCCTTGACTTTTTAGCTTTAGTTAGTGCTATTGCAATTGCTTGCTTCTTAGGATACTTTTCTTTTTTAAGTTTTTTTATATTAGAACTAATAGTCTTTTTACTTGATCCTTTTTTAAGAGGCATTACATTCCTCGTTTCTTATATGGTCCTTTACCAAAACCTCTTTGTGCAGTTCCACAACCTAAAGGCTTACTAACCTTACCACCCTTTTTCATATATCCCATTTTATTACGAACTGGTGTCGGAAGTTTAGATAGACCTGGATTCTTTTTAGAAACTTGTTTTAATGTTTTTCCTACCTTACCTCCTTCAGACTTCTCGGCTCTAGGACCACCTCTTTTTTTCATGTCTGCAATAGAAGCTTTAAGGTCTGTTTTTTGTCGAGTTAATTTTATCATCTTGTTGGCAGAGCCTGTAGTCAAATCTTTTGAAGATTCTTCTTTTATACGAGAAGATACACTTTCTAATTCTCTTTCTTTTCTTTTTAAAGCTTTATCAAATTCATTTGCTTTAAAAGCTGCCCTTTTTCCTGGTGCCATTCCAGCATCTACATCATCTGGTGAAACACCTGCAGGTTGTTCTAGATCAGCCATATCCTTTTTTCCAGCTTTTGCAGCTTTTCTTTCAGTTGGACCATTACCGGGAGGTCTTTTTCCACCTCCTGCTGCTGGTCTAGGCGTACCTTTCTTTTTAGCAGCTTTGCCGAAAGCTTTTTCTCTTAACTCTTTAGCTTCTGCTTCAAGTACTTTTAATTGTTTTTCCTGCCTCTTTTTCTTCTCTAACTCTTCTTTTGCAGTTAGAGGTTTACTCTTCTTACCAATTCCTTTTCGGGGTTTTATAGCTTTCCTTTTAGCCGCTGCTCTTATAAATCCTCTCATCTTATATCTCCTTTAAGACTTTTGTACAGCACCAGCACCTCGCATGGCTTTGCCACACCCTCTGCCAATACCTTTACTCTTACCTTTACCAACTTTTCCACCTTTGAAAAGTCCTTCAAAACCACCTAATGATCGTAACTCATCTTCTAAAGCTTTTATATCAACATTACCATCATCGCCTCGCATCATTCTCTGACCTACATCTGCACCAGATGAGTAGGTTCCTTTATTAGTAACCTGACCCTTTCTTCCAATACCAGCTAAACCAGATGTTACCATACGTCGAAGTTGTGCTGTAGACATATCATCTCTTGATGGAGGAAGTTCTCTTGATCTTGCAGGAGCATTAATTGAAAGTCTTTCTTCAGAGGTTGCACCTGCTCTAGGCGTTTCGCCTCCACTGCTTTCAGACATTTCTCGTTTCTGTTGTTTAATCAAACGATCCAACTCGCCCTGTTCAGACTTGCTTCTTTTTGGTTCAGCTTTCTTCTTAGCTGTTTTTTTCTTAACAGGTTTCTTTTTAGAAGAAGATTCTTTCTTTGCAAGCTTCTCAGCTTCTGCACGGGAGATATCTTTTGATTCCATCAACTCTTTAACTTTATTAGAAGGACGACCCTTTTTACTCTTACGACCTCTTTTTAAACCTGCTCGTACTAAACCTCTTGGCATCTCTACCTCCTATTGAAAAAATATTTCTTTAATTGAATTATAGTTATTTAAAAAAGTTTCTTTTGTTAAGACTTTACCATTATTTAATCTAAGTATCCTAAGTATAGGGTCTGGATCTCGATGAACTTCACCTTTTTGATGAGGTAGTTGATTAGAGTAATCAATAATAGATTGATCTTTGTAAAAAGATAACATGTAATTAATCATTTCTGTATTACGACCATGCTCTGGCTTAATATATCTTCCCTGCTCTAAACAAGTATGCAACATGTATTTTTGAAACTTATCACTATGGTAAAAAGAAAAAACATTATCTGCTCTATCAACTGAAACTTTAGGCATTAAATACCAAGGTCCGATAACTCTATCCGTATATGCAAAATTAAATTTAATCCACCATAAAATTTTTAACGGATCATTTTTAATATTTATTGGTGCCGCTTCAATAAAATCAGTTAATTCTTCAACAACTATTTCACTATCACACTCTAATATTCCGTCTGCAATATCTTTTATTAATTCTTGCCAAGACTTATTTTTATATACATCATTTAAAATATCAGGCCATTTATCTGTTACTAAACCATGATAATAGCTATCATTATGAACTGTACCGTTTGATAATGTATTACCAGGATGACCTATAACTGATACAGAATCTTTTGGATGAAGCTCAGTGTTATTAAGCAATCTATACCTATGATTATTATCAACTATAAATTTAAACAAAGCAGGATTGAATTGATTTAAAGCCTTTCTATTTTTTGTATCTTCGTCAAAAGTAAATACCGCTCTAATTTTATTTTTGTTGCAATTCTGTAAAAATCCTGCGTACATTGCTGCAGAATCAAAACCACCTGAAAGAAAAACATCAATATATTTACTACCAGATAAAGAATTAATTGTGTTAATTTTATCTTCAATACAGTCAATTAAGTTTACTTCTTCTATTTCTGTTGGTATTTTAAGTTTATATTTAGGATCAACCTTATATAAATTTTTTAAAGTTCCTGTCCTATCAAGAGGCTCAGATGGTGATCTACCTAAAAAATATAATAAAAACTTGTACCACTCTGGATATTCTAGAACTCTAAAGAATTTATATAAAGCTTTAGAATGTAACTTAATAACTGCCAGTTCAGACATAGCTAAACAGAATAATCGTACTCTTTATTGTCAATAACAACTGGACTCGTTGTAACAGCAGTCTTATTAGCAGCCGGTCCCTTTCTAGCCGCACCATAACCTTGTCCAGTAGGTCTACCTGTACATTCTAGTTTCTCTTCTTTATAACGCTTAAAACCTTTTGCGTCATAAGAATAAATTTTATTATTAATAAGTGGCATAAGTATTCTCCTTAGTTAGACCCTTGGACTAAAGTGTTAGCTGATCCAGCAGGGCTTGCGTTGTTCTCCATATTATCTTGACGATTTCTTCTAGCTTGATTGCGTAGTCCTTCTATAGCGCCTCTGTATTCATTTGTAAAAATAGCACTGAAGTTTGAATCTTTCATAAATAAACATGCTTCAATCATAGAAGCATAAAATAAAGCATCATAGCAGAAGTCTGTAAAATAATTTGTAGGGGCTGCAGAAGTAAGTGTGGTTGGTCTTGCTACATAGAGAACTTCACCCTGATAAGCTGAAGTCGGCGTAGGAGCCACATGTATAGCTGAGTTATTACGAATTGAATAGTACTTTGGAACGCCTGTTGATGTATCAGCATAGGGCCAATAATCATTTAAAAATTCTTCAGTCCGTTGAAGTAGATTAATTTTACTTCCACTTGCTCTTAGATTAACATGCCTAATAATTCTTGTATCGTCTGCAACAGAAACAACTTGACTACTCACAGCACAAGCAATAGAAACAGATGTATTCAAACCAATATCATCTAATTCTTTTATTAATCTGTTCTCTGCCTTGTTTACAAATCTTGGAATCTGGTCAACAAAATCTGTGCCTGTATTTTCAGACGTATTAATAATATCATTTACAAGGTAGGTATAATCAACCATAAGCTTTATCCATAGTAAATATAAAATTTGCCGCCAGCACTAGCTCCAGCCAATGACACTTTACCGCTACACTTAACACCTACTTCATTTAGATATACATTATCCATTACGTTAGTACCTAGTGCAGCATGTTTTATTTTAGGTCCGTTTTGATCACCTACAATTATTTCAGATGCTGTTGATACAGCCAAGGAATAAACTTGTATTCTAGTATCAGCAACTGTAACACTTGATATAGCATCTACAAAAAGACCATTACCTCCAGCACCACCAGTAACTTGAGCTAATCGAATATTTGACATATTTATCTCCAATCAGAATAAGAGGAGAGATTTCTCTCTCCTCTCACCCTAGTTTTAGTTACCTTGATTACCAAAGAAACCTCTCCAATCGGACCAACCAAAACTATAACGCTCTCTAGCTTTAAAGCGAAGGTTGCCGGTATCGAAGTCAGGCTCCATTTTAGTTTGCAACGGTGAACGAACAAACATCTTAGTGCCGTTAGGAACATTCGTCTTAACGAACCAAGCATCTGTATCAGTGAATCGACGGTTGATAAACACACCCTTCGGAAGCATAGACATGCTTTGAATGGAGTTTACATCATTCCATCCCGCTGGGTTGGTAGCAGCTTGTGATCCACCAAGAGCGGAAACCGTACCAGAAGCAGGAATAAGAGTGGAGTTCAACAACGAGTTCGACGTTGCCCAGTTATCAGGAGCAACATGAAGTGATTCCGCACTTCCACCTGTCAAAATTCCCCGATCATCCTTAATCTTTTGGATGGTCGTAAGAGCCGCTTCAAGAGAAGCAAAAGACAGATCAGCCGCCGTAAGTATGTTAGATTGCGTACCGTCTACAGTTGGATGGGACGCACTGAAAAGCGGTTGTCCATCACCACCTGCATAAGCAGCATTAAAGCCTTGGTTGAAAACATCCGCACCTTTTACTTGCTTGGTATTACCCATTGCTCTCGCAAGAGACTTAGAGCGCAACTTTGCAAACGTATCATACAGATTGTCTTCCATAGCTTCTTCTGTAACTGCAAAAGCAAGCGAAATCGTTTCGTTAGTATAACGAGCAACATAGCTTTCACTAGCCTCATCATATGTAACAGCAGCGCCTTCCGCTTTTACTGGAGCATTACCGAAGCCTGTAAACAAGACTTCTTCTTCAAATGCACGGTCTGAATTTTCAATTTCAAACAAAGGTGCATGTTCATTTTCTACTTCGCCATATTCTAAACCAAAAATAGCATTTAGACCAGGAAGTAGTTCTTTAGAAATACTAGCTCTATTAATAGCCATAATTAAACCTCCCTACTAAATGCCAGACGGTGCGGAAAGCTTCGCATCGACATGTTTAACAATACGAACTTCAACAACTGGGAATGCTCTCTCTGCAGAAACAGCGATATCATTACCTGGAACATCCTCGACACCAATAGCTCTTACTGGAAGAATAGTAGTGTTACGAGTTGCAGCCTTAATACCAAAGCCTGACTGACCCGTAAAGGTACTGCCAGCGCCAAGAGTTAGACCAAAGTTTACAGTGTTGATATCACCGGCACTGATCGTAGCATCCGCTTGGATGAAATACGTTGTGGCGGGGTTGGTGTTTACCATTGCTTTAATGTTAGAAGCACTGGTATTTGCCGGCCAATACTGAGCGAAATTAGGCTCACCATTGGTTTCGTAGTAAACTCCCTGAAAGACACCGACCGCAAAGTCAGCATCTGCCGAAACAGGTTCAATATTACCTAGAGAGGTTTTTACCAAGTCACCCGTGAAGATTGATCTTGCATCAGCAGAAGCGATGGGAAGTTCGTCAACACCAGTGGAGTTAGTACCTGAACCACGTTTACGAGCGGGAAGGAAGCCACGAAGATTTTTTGTGTCAGACATAATGTCTATCCTTTCCTAAGTTATACCGTTCCCTGTTTTATTCTTGAAAGCTTGGTCGCCTTCCTCTAGTAACAGATGAACGATTGTTGTTTGTAATAGGCATACGAGAATCAGAAGCACCTTCTAGTTGCGAATTAACCGCATCTATAAGTTCTTTACTCTTCGTCTCATAATACCGTTTACGAGCAGCAAGCTTGCCAAGGGGCATTTTAGCCAAAGCTAAGTCTCCACGACAGACTGTACCAGCATACCGCCCACCCTCTTGAACGATAGAGGACATGGATAATTCAGGAACTTCTTCAGGGTCTACAAAAGTCCAACCTTCTGACTGCTTCTTACCAACATTTTGATAATCGTCTTGGTTGCGTAATGTAATGCGAATCCATCGTAGACCCATTCCCTCATTTTCAAAACGTCTATATACGCTATCAGGAATCTGTAGAGCATCTGGCTCTTCGTAAGTCCACTCTGTTTCTTCTCTCGAATTGTGTTCTCTCGTATCAATGCTACGTTCTTTAGTTTCTTTCCGTGTATTCATTTTACTATACTCCACGCTTAAATGTTATATCTGTATATTCACCGTCTGATTTGTCAACCTTTAGTTTTTCAGCGGCATATACCTCAAGTGGTATGTTCCATTTCTGTGCTAGTCTTACATCTTCTTGAGATAGCTTCACTTTCTTATTAGAACTGGTGGGACTGCGTGATGTTCCTGCCACCACCTGAGAGGGTTGTTGAATTGTTCCGGTATCAACATTCTCGTTCTTTTCTTCTTGATCAAACTTATGAGGAAATTCAGTTCTCAATCTTCGATCAATCTCATTATAAAAATCCTGTTCTTGAGGATCATAACCTGTTTGCTTTAATTCTGAATCAATTGCATAAGCTGCTGCTGTCATAACAGAATCTTTTCCAAACCATTCATTTTCTTGCGCCCAATCTACAGCCATTGCATCTGGCTTTTGAGGAGCTTGAGGGGCTTGTGGTTGTGTAGCACCAGCTTCTTGTTTCTTTTCATAATCTTCTAAAGCATATTGATGTCGTTTAATATCATCAATATTTGTTGATGCTCTTTGAAGAACATCTAAAGCTGCTAGAGTTCTTTCAGGATCACCTGAATTATAAGCTTCAATGTAATCATTTTTAGCTAATGACATCTGTTCTTCTAATTGTTTTTGTGAAACAGAGCTATTAACTTTTTGCGTATCAACGTAGGTTTTTTCCATGCTCCTTAAATTAGTTTCTAAATTTTCTTTTTCTTGTAGTAGAGCTTGGATACGTTCATCTCTTTCTTTTCTTTGTCGAACAAGGTTTCTTATTCTTTTTTGTGCGCCTGATGTTTCTATTCCATCAAGCTCTTGAATAGGTTCTTTTTTTGGTTCTTCTAATTCTTGTTTAGGTTTTGTGATCTCCTCTGCTGGTTTAGTTTCAGTAGATAGCTCAACCACCTCCTTTTCTTTAGAATCATTCTCAACTTCAAAATCAACCTCATCTGGAATTGTAACGTCACTCCATCCCGATTCGTCTTTATTCATTAAATTTTCCTTTATACGCTGCTTCGACACAGGCGGTTACGAATAACTAATTATACAATATAATCTTAATTGGTGCAACTATTCTAACTAGATAAATTAAAAGTAGGGTCTAAATCTTTTGGATTTTCAACTCGCATAATAATTTGATCATCATACAAAAGAAGTAATTTAATTCCTTTGTAATGAAGTTTAATACCTGCATTTTTTCCGTAGCACACATAGTCATCTGTTTCACACCACGGTGGTCCGGTAAACTTATTAGCATCTTTATATGCTTGATCACCGACTTTTAGAACCTTTCCAACAGTTGTTAGATAGGCAATATCATCTCTTGTAGAGTCTGGTAAAAAGATACCTCCTTTTGTTTTTGGCTTAACCGAGATAGGTCTAACTAAAACATGAAAACCAGGGATATCTGGTAGTACTTCAGGATCAGGAATGTCTTCTTCAAATCCTGTAATCCATTGATCATTCTGAATAGCTTTATTTAAAGCTTGAACTTGCATGGTTAATTCTCCTCATCATCATAGTATCGTTTTTTTACAATTGAAAGAATATTACTTTTTGCCCATGAAATTCCAGAATGGAACCCTACTAATTCTTTATATGTTGCGTAATCGGAAGCTCCTCCTTCCGATAAATTACTTTTGATTGATTCTAATTCTTTATCATATGAATCAACAATCTCGTCCCATAAATTCATTTATACAACTATCACTCCAATAATGAATGATGCTACACCTACAATTAAAACTTTTTTCCATATACCACAAGGAGATTGATGCCCTTCAGGTAGACAGTTGCAGGAACCGCATCCCACAACATTTTTAAATTTAGTCCAATACTTATTAATTTTCTCTTTAATTTTTCTAATTCGTTTTCGCATTGCTCAAGTCCTTTATAAGATTTGTAACAGTTTTCATGCTTTCCGATTCTATTTTTGTATCGGATGATAATTGATTTCCAGCTAATCTTGTAAGAAGTTCTGCAGCTTTATACGCATTATTATCGTCTAGCTTCTGTTCCTCTAAGGCTCCCTTCAACAAAGTCTCAATTGCTTTAGCTGCCTGTTCAGATTGATTCATCTCCATATCGGCTGCAAGTTTTTGTTGTTCCTTAGTACCTTCTCCAATATACTTAATAACAATTTCATTCTCGTCAATATCTAATTCTCTATTTTTCAATGCGGCACTAGCAGCATCTTTAGCCATCTGTGCTTGTAACTTATCTCGCTCAACTTGAAGTTTCATGTTTTCAATTTCAACAAGTTGCTGCTCCGGTGTTGGCTGCATCATCTGTGGATTATTAGCCTGAAGAACTTGTTGGGCAGCTTGAGCCATAGCAAACTCAACCATGTCTGGCGTAATAGGCTGACCTTCCGGTACTTGATCTTTCATAGTTAGAGCAACACCCTCAATCTGTTCTTTATACTTCATAACAATATGTTCTTGAATATTAGCTTGCAATACAGGAACAACTGCTGCCATTAAAGGTTGACCACCACCCATAGGGTCTTGCATGAAAGCCATCTTAACTTGAATATGTGCGTCATGGTTTTGACCTGGAAAAGCTCCAATAGGTTTACCCTTAATTGCAACTTGAATATCTGATAGAGGATCAAGAGGTTTAGGCTTTTCTTCAGGTGGAAGTATTAGATCAAGATTAGGCATGTTAGCTGCCTGAAGAATTGTTCTATTCAATTCTTCCATATTAAACATACCAGGAGGAGCTTGTTGGGCTAACTGTAAAGCTAACTGAGACAACATCATTCGATGAGCATTAGAAGGAATATTTGGGTCGCTTACTGGGACAATATCTACTCTTCCATCAAAATCTCTTTTTAGAACTTGTCGTGATACTCCCGGCACCTCAAATGGATATTCATTAGGCAGGTAGTCATAATTAATCTGCGCTAATATTTTTAATTCTTCTCGTTGTGAATTGTGAAGCCTTTTATGAATAGCTGAGAAAAATTTACTACTGGCTTCCAGCAGCGCCATCGTAGTACCTACGGGACCATAAGAGGCGGCGTCAGATACTACCTGTTCTGTTGTGTCAGCAAACTTCTGTCCAGCACCAATAACAAAATTGAGCATAGAGAGAAGAGTATTGGATGGCTCTTTATAAGGCAGCGGAACAATAGACTTAGATAAGTCCATTCCCGTTGCCTCAACTTCTTTAAACTCACCAGGAGATATTGGATCATTATCACCAACAATTCTAACTCCTTTGGCTTTAAAGCCTCCTGGTAGATTAGCAAATTGACCCGCATCCACTAACGCTCTCATAGCTGCCGTAGCAGTCATCGTTAGATTACCAAGGAAATGGATCAATCCTAACCCATAGAAACCAAAGCCTGGAACATATTTGTAATGAACAAAGTGCATTACTTTTTGTCTTGTTTTATCGTCAGGTCGATAGTTTCTACGAATACTAAGAATTTGTTTTGATTGTTCTTCTAGTGTCACAATATAAGGAAGGGACACACCCTCTTCATGTTCAGGGTCTTCCGGTAATTCAAGATAACAGTGTTGCTCTAAAAGAACATACTGATAATCAGAATCAGTTGTCTGAGCAATACCTAATACTGTATCTAGTTTAGTTGCCATAGATGATTGTTCAGGAACATAAGCTTCTGGCAAATCAATGTCTCGATACATACCCGCATCAATTTCTTTGATGAGGTCAACCGGACTTCTATAAATTACATGAGTATATCTATCTGCTTTTCTTAGATCACTTGCATAGTATGATACATAGAATTGATCAATAGGAACAAACTCGGATACAGGACGCTCTAATGCAGCATCGTAATAGGTTTTCTTAAAAGCGGAACCAATAATAGGTAGATGAAACAATAGCCGTTCTGATTCGTCAAAGTATTCCGGCATCTGTTCAGTTAGCTGATAGTTCATAAATTCTTGTACACGGTCAGCTTGTTCCATCTTGTCAGGAGTCTCGCTACCTATTACCTGCGACTTAACTGGACCGGCTGCTGGAAATAATTCAAGCGAAGCCTTTGCCTGAAACTTAACGGCTGATTCAATAAGGAGAGGATGGACAGCGGTACAGGCTCCCTCAAAAGGTTCTGATGCATCTTGAAGCTTTAATCCTAAAAGATCAAAGCCTCGTTCAAACATACTCTCCCATTCACTTCTGGAATCTTTATCAGATTCAAAGTTATCGAAAACTTTATTAGCTATTTCTTCTAGATCATTCTCGTCAATCTTATCTGCTAAGTCCTCAAACCATTCTTTGATATCTGGTTTTGTTGCTACTTCTACACCTTCTTCAAAATTAACAATAACCCCACCATCAGGATCAAGATCAAAACTTACATTCTTTTCTATATCAATAGATGCACCATTACTTGTATCAAGCTCAATAATTTCTGCATCGCCTTTTTGATCAAAGGGGTTTCGTTCAATTGCCATTTTTTCTTGTATCCTTATACTTCAAGTAAAGATAGTTACTTAATTCTTTCCAGTATGATTCAAAAGATGTAAAATCTTTTTGATTTGGTCTGATCAGATTATGATTTATTCCTTTTTCAAAATCCCACACAACGAGTCCTAACATCATTTATTTTGAGTTCTTCACAATTGATGCACCAAAGTAGAGTCCTACAATAGCAGATACTAGATGAGTATCTAGAGGTGTTAAAACTAAACCCCGTAAAGCTTGCCACTTTATAATTTCTTTTCCTTCAGTCAAAAACAAAAAGCCAGGATTAAATTCTGTATAACCTACTGTTACCAAAATATCAGGCCAGAATACTGCTACAACTTTAGGCCAAACAATAATAGCTAATACAGCAGAGATTGCAATAACTCTTCTTGTAATCTGAAATCCTGTATTCTCGTAACGTCTAGCAAGGTCTGTTGCTTTTGATTGTTCTTGTAATCCCTTTATAGCTCTACTAAAGGCTTCTTGTTTTGCTTTCATGCTTTGTGAC
>Ga0209992_10002862_pt1 | contig 15229 bp, 13 predicted proteins | sample 2SBtaG_2_FD_182564 | JGI IMG/M metagenome (GOLD analysis project Ga0209992, IMG submission 182564) | Deep subsurface microbial communities from Kolumbo volcano to uncover new lineages of life (NeLLi) - 2SBTROV12_ACTIVE470 metaG (SPAdes)... | ecosystem: Environmental > Aquatic > Marine >... | reverse complement strand
TTTTCTGCTGATCGTCATCTCTTATTCCTCGCATTTGAGGACAAGATTCTATCTTAAACACTGGTCCAGTTTTTGGGGAGTATTATAGTGATTTGATGAAGTAATTGTAGAAACTATCTGTGTTGCTACGAAGATTTTTTGCTGTAAATTTTAGCCTTATCTACTACAAGCGCACGGATTGCAAAATTAAACGGGAGAACAGCATCAAAGAATTTATTGCGCACTGGATCGGAGCATTTATTAAACTTGAATTCTGGGTTTACTCGTAGAGTTGTACGCGCCGCTCGAATTGCGTTACTAGCTGATTCAGCCTGTTGCATATCCTGAAAAATAACCATTGCTACCGCGAAATAACGGGATGATCCTTTTGATAGTTTAAAACCTGGATCTCCACTTTCATCAATCAATACAAGCATTAGAAAATAAGTCACGCATCTTTATTAAGTATCTCATTATGGTAGCAGGTTCTTTTACGTTCTCCTTTTTCGTATCCTTATTTCTACGATTCCCTTAAGATGCTCGGGCAACATTCTAATACTGTCTGCTGAATTGGCAATCAATTCACGAACTGTTGCGGCACTACCCGAGAAGACGTTACCGCCGAGAATTTCCAGTGCTCGATTTACATCGACTCCAATAGTAAAATTTGTCTGATTTTGTGCTTCCACTGCTGATTCTGCCAAAATGATTGGTGTTGATCAATTGATCTAAATGGTGTTTGCAAAAGAAATTAGTCTAGCTTGTTGCCGACACTCCCTTTGAGTTGATTTGTCAGTATCCATAATTCAAGGGAGAATTACAAATGAAGCGTGCCTTTAAACAGGATGAATTATTTCTATGTTAATAATTGCGCAATATCCACTGGTCACACCCCCCGCACACGAAGTGGAAGGCACCGTCAAACAAAAGGGCGGCAACAGATATGGTTGACCAATGGGGTCGTGCTCGATCGATTTAGAAAAAAATAAAAGATAACCCATTTTTTAACACAACGAATTCGTTAAAAAAGAGAGTGCATGTTGGCAAAAATGGTCTTTGTATATGCTTAGGAGCGAGGTTTTAATAATATGCGAAAGATTGACGCAGGATAATTGTTTGTCTTCAAGACGTAGCAACAGGCGCATAGCAGGGCTACGCAACTGTTGCTACAACGCAGAAGACGGACAATAAGACAAGTCAAGATTCATATATTATTGAATCCTCGCTCCTTATTAGAGTATCTCCCAAAACTATGCAGCATAACCAGATCTGCATTAACGGATCGATACAGCTTTACAATAATTTTTTAAAGTCGATCGAATTCCTCCGGTTCAATATCTGGAATTTGGTCCAAAGCCGCATTGAACTTCGCCTTATTCCCCTTCGCTGAGCGCTTTTCGAGATATTCTACAGTTAGTTGAACTGACATTTTTTCAGCAACCGCAGTCGCAATGAATTGATTGATTGAGATTCCATCTCGCTTTGCTAATTTTCTGACTTGTTCATGTAGCGAATCCGGTAAACGCAAACTTAAGATACTCATGACATTAACCCTCTCAATAACATAAACTCTTTCGGCGTTAAAACTTCAATGCCAAACGTATCTGAGCCTTTGAAATCCTTTTTATTGTATGAAATGATAAATTCGCTATTCGATTCAACCGCTACTTCTAATACTAAATCGTCTTTTGGGTCTTTGAGGATGGGTCGCCACAAGAAGAATATCTCCCGTTTACGCGATACCAATAGTAAATAATTTAAAATGTCATTAATTGCTCTGTCGGATATCCCCAGTTTTTTGCCTTCTCTTTTTGCGACTGATTCGTATTCTATAAACAGAGGTACGGAAATATTTAAACGAAAATTTCCGTTATCGATTAACGATAGTAATTTAAACGATGCGCCCCGTTTCGATCTAAGCGCCGAAATAAAAACGTTCGTATCAAGAACTACCTCCATCATTATGGTATTATATACAATACTATTAAAATATCTACGGACACCGGATTTTACCCTTGCCAATCGTAAATATTCAACGATTGGCTCGAACATTTACCGTCCGCCTATGACTAAAGCACGCTCGGAATAACCAGTGTTGGGTGAAAAAAGCGAAGCGACGTACACCATTAACTCGCTCGAATAAGCAAACTTATTTGATTAGTATCGATTGAAACTTTGATAAGCAAATCTTAAAGAATATAGAACAATACGTTCGGTAACCAAAAAAACACATCAATTCGCCGATTCCCATCCCCATAAAATGGCGCAATAATGGCGCAGTTGAACACAAATAAGCACGTATACAGCGGGGTCTACAGCAGGGTCAGTTCTCGCGTTGTACCATTATTTTCTTATGGTGTATTGAGCAACTGGCAAAACCCCGCGAACAAGGGTGTACTTGGCAACAGTACGAAGGGTAGTTCGTAAGTGCATGCAACAATAATAGAACTGACCCTGTAGCCCAAGCGCACCTAACTCAGAACTGAGGCCGACACTGGTGAATAATTTACCACCGAACAACAACGCCATTACCAACCCGAACAGGATGACCAGTTCACCGTGACCGGACAGGTCGAGCAGGCGATGTAACAATGGTCGCAACAGGAACAAACCAAGTAATGCGAATACCCAAGGTGATGGTGCCGTACCACCCAGATAACTCAACAAGGCGACGGCGACTAGATCCTGTACGATTAATATACCGATAGCAGTACGACCGTGAAACGCACGTAATTCACGCTTACTTTCCAGTACTTTCGCAGCGACGACCGTACTGGAGAATGATAATGCAATCGACAACACGATAGCCGATTTCAAATCAAGAGCCACGAAGTGCAATAATAAGAAAGTGAACACGATGCCTGTGATAAACATGTGCAATAAGGAGCCGGCTAATACTTCAGGTCGTAGCAAACTCTTGAGATGTAATTTAAGACCAACGCCGAACAGCAACATCAATACGCCAGCATGTGCGATTTCTTCAATCAGATGATTAGTGGAATAACCCTGATAACTGAGTATAAAACCAGCAGCGAGGTAGCCGACCAGTGGCGGCAAACCGATCAGTCGCATGAGGATGCCCAACACGAATGCCAGACTTATCCAGATGACGGCTGTTAACATGAAACAGTAATCTCAATAAATAATGATAACATCGAGATATTATATCGATACGGTGTGTTGTGATTATAATTTACATTACTCTACTACTAATTCTCGAATCGCTGTGGGGCGCGGCGTATGGCGCAAACGGCGGCTCACCGGGTGGAATACGACAAAAGAAGACAAAAGGGGTCAAGATTATTTAACAATATACTGGTGTCTTTCGAAGACTTTGTATGGCTTTTAATCAACCAAACTTCGTGCAATGTTCATTCTGGTTTTTTACATTGAGGATGATGCGCTTCCGGTATTATCGAAACCCAAGGCCACAACTCACTTTTTTTAGATTTTTGCTGCCGTATTTTTTTGCAACGTAGAGAACTAAGATTTCTGCTGAATTTGGGTTAGGTCTTGCGTCTGGGTCATATAACATGTAGTAAAAAGAACATGACCCCTTATCTTACTTATCTTACCTAACATGTAGTAAAAATAACATGACCCCTTATCTTACCTCTTTTCAGAAATGATTTACGCATTTTTTATGCTCAAATAATATTTATCTGATTTAATAGCTGCTTAGAATGTCTTACTTTAAACTCGAATACGGCCTTAGCCAAAAGACTGTGCGATATAAACCCCATTCCATGCGCAATATCAGAGCGGTATCACACCTATGCCGATGGCTCAAACTGCAAATATTACGGTTATAAAATTTTTGCATTGTTATCCGTACGACACCTCTCGTTCAGCCAGCGTCATGCCAGACGATTGCCGGATCGCACACCCCTTCATTTCTACTGGAATATCACATTTTGCAGGACTTTTATTTCGCCGAGAATAGGTATCAATGGCCGTTCTTAGTTTGTACACTAATACAAGTTCGTCGATCAGTTTGCGATCTAATCCAGTCAAGATATTAAAACGATCGATTGCAGAATCACAGAGAATCTCATCCAGCAGACACGGATCGAACGGTAAACCAGGATGTTCGTCAACTACGCTCGCATAAAGATTCAAGTACATCGCTTGTCTTTCGTAACATTGCATTGTCTTTTCCTCCTGAATTGATTTACGCCTTTAACTTATCAGCCTTTTATTTCAATTTGATGACAGCGATGTAAAATTTTGAGACCTTGTCGCCTATATCGGAGTACCACGGAATCCGAACAAATCGCACACAATCTAAATTGTCCTCATTTTGTAAACGTACTGTAATATTTTTGTAATGCGACATTGCTTAAATTAGAACCGTCACATTAATAGAGGAATATTATGAAAAAATCAGAAATACAGGATTATTGGCGTTGGAAACTGGTTCGCCAGGTTTCAAACTTAATCAAAGATCCAGGTGAACAAAACACCGAAGCTCTCCTGGCAATGATAGAAAGCTACCCCGAAATCAACCAGAGGGTCAATTCGTCAGGTGCCATTCTCCCAATTGAGCCTCCACCGGCAAACTTCGTCTGTACCATGGACTTGTAATAATGAGTCTGTAGAAGTTTTTACTTGGAAAAGTAAAAACGAAACAGTAAAAACGGGTCAAGTTTATTTAACAACTGTAGTTTCCTGGAAATTAAATCGTCCCCACTCAAGCCACCATGCGTAAAAGCAGGACGACAAGAGAATTTTGCCGGGGTTTGGGTTGATCCGGCCAAAGCCCAAGAAAATCCTCCGACAAAGCGGCGTTGGTGATGAGCCGCCGGACATCTGAAAAAGCAAAGCTGGTTCGACCCTTCACAAGATGGCGACGTTCCGGGTCAACCTTGATGCGATCTGCATAAATCCAGGTCAGTGTCATTGCCATCATACAGAAGTTCAGATGATTGGTTACTGCATGCGCATCGCGGACCTGGCTTTTTGCGCTGCCAATTTCCTGTTAGAAGGCTGCCTTCGGATTCAGTCAAGGGGTCAGAATATCTGCGAGAGAAATGATATTCTTTGCCATTTCCGACAGGGTTGTGTTCCGGTCCATCGCGAGCTTTCTCAGGGTGTGATAAGCCGCTTGTTCGCTCAAATCCCTCTTTTTCATCAGGATACCCTTTGCGCGGTCGACCAGCTTGCGCTCTTCGAGCCGGGTCCGGGTCTGTTCGAGCTCGGTTTTCAGTGCAAGGTTGTGTTGAAAACGGGCAATTGCGATTTCCACAATGGTGCGAATTCTCGAGGTCTGTAATCCATCAACGATGTAAGCGCTGACTCCCGCATTAATGATGTTGCTGATACTGCTGTCGTGTTTCTGTTCTTCGGCAAATATGATGACGGGCACCGGAAAGTGCTCATGGATGATACGGATCGCCTCCAGCGTTTGCGGGGCTGCGTGGGCCGCGACAATAATCAATACGTCGGGCTGGAAGCGCAGAACCTTTTCATCCAGAGCGGCAAATCCGAAGGTTGATTCGATGGTCTGGCAGTCCGATTCAAGCAACGCCTGTTCGATGGTGTCGGTCTGCCTGTTCGGTTTTTCTCCAACCAGCAGATATTTCAGACTCTGCATGCCGGGTGTCCAGTGTGTTCCCGGCCGGCTTTCAGAAACCGGTGTTCAGATACGCCAGTTTTTCGGGAGTGAGGCACAGGATTAGTCTTATCTTCAGTGTATTCGATGTCAGGAACCGGGGAAGCAGATCCCTGAGATGCTTCCCTTTGAAAACATGAAGGTCAGCTGATTTCGATCATTTCCACGGTGCCGTCCGGTTGTACCTCCGCCATGTGTCCCCTGGGTTCGTCGATAAACTGTACGGCCACCAGGACCACGAACGCACCGGATCCGATCACCATAAAAAAGATCTGCGGCGAAACGAAGGACAGTACAGTCAGAAACAATACGGCTCCTACATTGCCGTACGCACCAACCATGCCCGCGATCTGTCCGGTCATTCTGCGCTTGATCAGCGGAACCATGGCGAATACCGCGCCTTCTCCGGCCTGCACAAAAAAGGAACAAAGCATGGTTAGTGCAACGGCACCATATAGCGGCCAGTCGGGTCCGATCCGGGCCATCAGAAAATATCCGGCAGCCAGACCCAGAATGAAAATAGTCAGTGATTTCTTGCGTCCGGCCCGGTCGCTGATCCAGCCGCCACCCGGTCGGGCGACCAGATTCATGAATGCAAAGCCGGATGCGAGAAGCCCCGCCTGGACCATGGTAACGCCCTGGGAATCATGAAAGGTTTCGTAGAAAAACAACGGCAGCATGGATACGACAGCGAGTTCGGAGCCGAAGGTTATCAGATAGGCCAGGTCCAGTATTGCGACCTGTTTGAAATTGTAGTGGTGAATTTCATCGATGGGCTTTTGCAGGTGTTCTTCGTTGACTTGAATAATCTTGTGTACATTGAAGATAAACAGCGTCCATACTCCTACGTACAGGATGATCGACGTTGTCGAGGAAAGCAGCCCGACGCCAGCGGGTGACAGTTTCCAGATTAGCAGGGTCAGGGTGGCGTACATCGGGATGGTCATCAATACGTAGAAGAAAAGGTCATTGAGACTGGTGACTTCCATCGCCCCGGTCTTTTTGGGCTTGAAATAGGTGGATCCCTTTGGCGTATCGGAAACACTGAAGAAATAGATTATGGAATAAATCAGTGCGATGACACCGGTTGAACCGATCGCATACCGCCAACCGTCTTCACCTCCATAAATAAGGGCCAGCGTCGGTAGGGTCATCGCCGCGGCCGCGGAGCCAAAATTACCCCATCCCCCGTAAATTCCCTCGGCGATACCGACCTGTTTTGCCGGAAACCATTCGCCAATCATGCGAATGCCGATAACGAATCCTGCTCCGACAAAACCCAGTAAGAACCGCGCCAGTGCCAACTGTTCGAAGCTATCGGCCATTGCGAACAGAAAGCACGGTATGCTGCCTGTTGCTAACAGCGTTGAATAGGTGCGTTTGGGTCCGAATTTGTCGACCAGCATGCCGATGACAATTCTTGCGGGTATCGTCAACGCAACATTTAGGATCAGCAGTGTTTTCACTTGTCCCTGGGTTAAACCAATCGACTCTTTAATCACCAACATCAAAGGCGCATGGTTGAACCAGACCACGAAACTGATAAAAAAAGCGATCCAGGTGGCATGAAGAATTTTAGTATTCCCGGAAAATGAAAACAGGTTAAGTTTTATTTTTGACATAAGTGTGTCCTCTTCGGCGTTAAACTGGAAAAGCAAATAACATGCCAGATTTATAAGGTAATGTTATTTCGAGCATATTCATTATGTTTCTGGCGTCCTTCGCTTTAAAGTAGTGCATATGCACGGCAGGCGCCCCAAAATTGACTATGGTCGTAAATCACTGAATAAGAATGGAAAAGATTTGTCCCCAGGCTATTTCTGGGGGACCACGCCCATTTTGCTTTAAATCATTCTGAAGTTGTGGTTCGGTCGGGGCTACTGAGAATCACGAATGACCTGTTTAGACAGGTGCTGTTGTTGCACCATGAGTCTGCTGGTGCAATGACGATCGACCTGATCACGATATTCTGATTGCCACGGTAATCTGTTGGCGGGTTGATCCCAGATTGGGTGGAGGAAAAGTAAGGGCATAGAGGCTGTTGTCGTCACCCAGTTTCTGAAAATTCTGTCCGATATTTGCCAGCAGAGATTCAAGTGTTCGCTGTGAATCCCGGTAATCAGGTTGTCACGGATCAGATTAGACTGTGATTTTGCAATTACCAGACAGTGTTCCGAGCAGAGGTCAATTAATGCGATTGCGGGAAGTTGTTTCCGGTCGATCAAGTGATTTTCAATGGGATGAATAGGATAATTGTTCGGGGAATCAGAGGGCTGGACTCCGGTATTTTTCGGGGTAACGGAAGTGTGATTGCGCATTCCGAAGACCAGCGTCTCCCACAGGCTCAGCTGTTTGACATGATCGAGTCCGATCTTGTCCGGTTGATCGGTTTCGAGGGTTTGGAACAATCGATCCCATATTGAAAGAATACTCCCGAAGTTTTTGTCGTGCTGGCGTCTGCAGGCGGAGTGATGCGTCCGATGCAGGGAGGGGACAATGAATACTGCAGAAATCAGCCGTTCATGCCGAATTGAAACATTCGCATGATGAAACATCACGAAACCAAAGGTCACGGTTTGAGAAACCAGTAAGAAGGCTTCAGTAATGCCAAGCCATATCGCTATTCCCGCCTTATAGATGACGGTAACAACCAACTCGCCGGCATGAAAGCGAAATGCGGTGGAAACATTCACGCATTCGTCGGAGTGGTGAACTTTGTGAAACATCCACAGCAGCGGGATCCGGTGGTTGGCAATATGCCAGGCGTACAGAAAGAAATCCATCATGAACACCATTCCAATCCATTCCGCAAGCGATCTCGGGCCTGTTGCATCCGGCAGGTAAATGCCCTCCAGTCTTGCATAGTCCAGGGTCGCCGTTATGGTAAGAAACGACAGGGCGGTACTGTTCAGTAGGAAAAGAGCCAGATTGGTCAGTGTGGAATGGATCCGTTGCGTACGCCTGTAGCTGATCGCCGGGTAGCGAGATTCGGCGATCAGCAGGAACAGGGTTCCGAGGACTACGACGGACATCTGAGAGTTTATCTGGGCTGTGAAACCGCCAAACAGTTGTGCGACGTGGCCCAATCCGATGTCTTCGGGGAATATACCGACGGATTTAAGTAACTCGATCATACGTGGTGCGGTCGGTCGAACAGGCGACTACAGTGTGGACCTGGTCCGGGGCTTGTTATGATTGTCGAATTCCGCTCCAGTAGGACAGACGGCAGCCGGAGGTCGGGAGCCGCGTGCAAATTGTTCCGAGACAGAAGTCTGCGAAAGCGCAGCAACCGCTGTGTAGATCAGAAATGCAAACGAGAAGGATATTAAGCGAATCATGATGAATCTCCTTTTGGTGACGGATTCAACAAAAATATAGCAATTTACTTGCCAAAATATGGATGTAGTGTGAAAACATGTAGGTATACGGTCTTCCTGGGGTTACTTGTTAAGGAATACGGGCTATGTCAGTGCAGGCGGCATTTTTCCTGCACCATGTCTGTATCATTGTCAAGCATTTGTGGGTTGCGGCGTGCGGGGTTTACTCCCGAATCAATCCGCCATTTCTGTGATTAGATCGGCGTAACTAAAAAAGAGGCATGGATCGAAATGGAGGTACTGGAAAACTGCATTCGTACGGACCTGAACGAGAATGCTCCCCGAGCCATGGCGGTTTTGAATTCCTTACGGGTCGTTATTGAAAATTGTTCGGATGATCGGGTTGAGCAGTTGCTGGTTGCCAATTATCTACAGAAATCCGGATGGGGTACCCCGGGTGTTGCCTTTCTCCAAGGTTCTTTATATAGAGCGCGACGACTTTGCCGAAGCACCACCGCCAAAGTTCAAGCGGCTGATTCCCGGCGGTGAGATCAGACTCCGGAAGGCGTATGTCATCCGTCGTGATGAACTGGTTTGCGACAGGAACGGTGAAATCGTATAGCTGCGTTGCACGCTTGACGAGGATACACTGAGGAAAAATCCCTCAGACCGTAAGGTAAAGGGTGTGATTCACTGGGTTTCGGCTGCGCATTCCGTTTCGTCAGGGCTGCGCCTGTACGACCGTATGTTCAGTGTAGCCAATCCGGACCGGGAGGCCGATTTCAGAACCGCATTGACCCCAGAATCCCTGCAGATTCTGACCGGTTGCCAGGTTGAACCCAGTCTGGCCGGTGTGGTCGCAGGCATCCGGTTTCAGTTCGAACGGACCGGCTATTTTGTGTGGATCCGGTGGACAGCCGGGAGGGTGGGCCGGTGTTTAAGCGGACTGTACCCCTGCGCGATCCCGGCCCCGGAAATAGCCAGTAAAATCCACCTCATTTCTGTGTGGTGTCCACGGTTTTTTCTGTAAGACGATCCCAATCGGGGTGCCATTCTCTCGTCCTTGCGCTGTCGGTTAGCGCGTGGTCCCCGCAAGTCGGGTTTTAAACGAGTCCGTTTCTGCTCGGAAGAATACGGGGACAGAATCCTCTCACGCTGATTAGTTCTCGTTCGACTCACTGGCTAATTATGCACCGCACAAGGGAAATTGTCTGGAATCTGCTCCGGTTTAGTGCGAGCATCGAATTGGGCGTGATCGAGACTGGCTATGCAGTCACCCTGAATAGCAGGGATGTACTTGATTATAGGTACTTTTAGCTGTTTCGTATTGTTGTCCTGGAATTGGCATTACACTTGCAGTTACTAACCGAAAGCGTTCCAACGGTGGAGCGTTGATCGAAAGTCAGCCGATGGTCCCGGGGTCGAGTTCTGCGGTACGAGGATGGTTTTTGGTTGGAATATAGGTGATCGGGTCCGCTGAAGGGCTGGATTGCAGACAATGGCGTCGTCAGTGCAATACCCTGGTGTATTGTGCGGTCGGCGTTTTTTTTTGCCTAAAAAGAATTCATCAAAACGGAGCTACATACTATGCAAATTCGACTACCTGGGGCGTGTCTGATAGCGGGGTTATTTGCCAACCCGGTCTACGCGGATTCGATTACGAAATCTGTTGAAGATGCGCTCAAAGGGGATTGGGGACAGATCAAGTTCAACGTACGATGGCGTTATGAAAATGTCGATCAGGAAGGACGGGGTGTGGCCAATGGGGACCCGATCCGCTTGCGTCTTGGATACTTGACACCTGAGTTCTACGGATTTCAGGCGTACGGGGAATTCGAGGGAAATACTCCGGTATTTGCGCACCAATACAACAGTCTGGTGAATGGTAAAACCCAGTACCCGGTCATCGCTGACCCGCAGGCCGCGGAAATCAATCAGGGCTGGCTGTCGTACGCTGGCATACCGGATACGGTTGCCAAGGTGGGGCGGCAGCGCATCAAGTATGACAACGTGCGCTGGATCGGCAACGTTGTGTGGCGTCAGATGGAACAGACTTTCGACTCGGTTTCACTGGTGAACAAAAGTATCGGTAACAGTGAACTCCAGGGTGCTTATATATGGAATGTGCGCAATATACTGGCGAAGGATGTGAATATGTCTTCGGGAATATTCAACCTGTCGTACAAGTGGCCCGAGTTCGGAAAGCTGACCACCTACGCTTATCTCCTGGACTACAACGGTAGCGGAGCCGCGGCAAGACGCAATTCCACGCAGAGTTACGGGATCCGTTTCAATGGAAAAACCGGTGTTTTTGACAATCTCAAGGCCCTGTATACAGGAGAATATGCCTATCAGAGGGATTTCAAGACCAATCCGGCCCGCTATGACGCCAATTATATGCACTTTGTAGGCGGGTTGATGATTCCGGAGGTGGGCTGGGGGTTTTCCAAGGTGACCGGAAAAATCGGCTGGGAACAACTGGGTTCAGACAACAACGTGGGGTTGCAGACCCCTCTGGGTACCAACCACAAGTTCAACGGTTGGGCGGATCAGTTTCTGGTAACGCCGCCGCAGGGGATCCAGGATCTCTACGGTGTGATTTCGACCAAGTTTTATGGGGTGAAACTCGGCGCTATTTATCACCAGTTCGATTCTGCGGTCGGTGGTGTGGATTATGGGCACGAAATCGATGCCATAGCGGTAAAGAACTTCGGAAAGCATTACCAGGTGATGTTCAAGTACGCCAACTACTGGGCACGCAATTTTGCGACCGACACCCAGAAATTCTGGATTCAGCTGACCATGGATTATTGATCCATCGACCCGCGTAATACTGCTGTCAATGCGGTGAAAGGGGTCAATTTACCGAAAATCAAGTTAAAAAACTGAAACTATTTTGGAGCGATACATGAGATATACAACAGAAAGCCTGCGAAAATCAGGAGCAGACACACTACTCCATCTGTTGGGGGGTGCCGTACTGCTGATGTCAATGATATTTGTATCGGGTGCACAGGCGGTGGAGAATCTGGAAAAGGAAGATCTGAAATTCGGTTTTATCAAGCTGACCGATATGGCGCCGCTCGCAGTCGCCTATGAAAAAAGATATTTCGAGGAAGAAGGACTGTTTGTCAATCTGGAGGCCCAGGCGAACTGGAAGGTGCTTCTGGACCGGGTGATTAACGGCGAACTCGATGGCGCGCACATGCTCGCCGGTCAGCCGCTGGGTGCGACCATAGGATTTGGTACGCAGGCTCATGTGATCACCGCATTCAGCATGGACCTGAATGGAAACGGTATCACTGTGTCGAACGATATCTGGAAGCAGATGAAGCCGAATGTACCGCACGAGAATGGAAAGCCCGTGCATCCGATCAAGGGGGATTACCTGAAACCGGTTGTCGAAAAATACAAGGCTGAGGGTAAAAAATTCAATTTGGGAATGGTCTTCCCGGTTTCCACGCATAACTACGAGCTGCGGTACTGGCTGGCTGCGGGCGGTATCAAGCCCGGCTACTATGCACCTCCTGCCGATATCAGCGGACAGATTGATGCAGACACCTTGTTATCGGTGACGCCGCCGCCGCAGATGCCGGCAACGCTGGAAGCGGGAACCATCTACGGGTATTGTGTTGGCGAACCCTGGAACCAGCAGGCCGTGTTCAAGGGTATCGGTGTGCCGGTCATTACAGACTATGAAATCTGGAAAGATAACCCGGAAAAAGTATTCGGTGTCAGTAAGGCCTGGGCTGACAGGAATCCCAACACTCATCTTGCGGTGGTGAAGGCGTTGATCCGGGCTGCGATGTGGCTGGATGCGGAAAACGACAAGAACCGTCCGGAAGCCGTGAAGATTCTCGCGCAGAGCCAATATGTTGGTGCGGACTACGATGTCATCGCAAACAGCATGACGGGGACCTTTGAATATGAAAAGGGTGACAAGCGTCCGTTGCCGGATTTCAATGTGTTTTTCCGCTATTTTGCAACCTATCCCTACTACAGTGATGCGATCTGGTATTTGACACAGATGCGTCGCTGGGGCCAGATCCCCGAACAGAAACCTGATGAATGGTATATGGAGATCGCCAAAAAGGTATACCGTCCTGATATCTACATGAAAGCCGCTCAGGAACTGATTGCCGAGGGTAAGGCTAAAGCCGCCGATTTTCCGGGCGTGGACGAGGATGGTTTTCGTGACCCACAGACCCATTTTATCGACAACATTGTGTATGACGGCAAAAAGCCAAACCAATACCTGGAGAAGTTTCCGATCGGGCTGAAAGGCAAGGATACTGTAAGCGGAGGCGCCGTCAAAAAAGGCTGATAGTTAATCGACAACAAGCGGACAGATTCCCCCCCCGGAAAATCCGGGGCGGGGGAGACAAAAAACGCAACAGTCCGCAATGACCCGCATAATTGTGTTACTGCCGAAGGTGCAAGAGTATGAACAGCGTGATCAGAACTTTAAATGTTACCGGAATGACCTGGTTTATTCCGATCGTGAAATTGTGTTCCGGAGACAATCCCCGGCAACAGATCAAATCCCTATGGTTAATGGCCGGGATTCCCATTCTTGCTTTTATGGTTTTTCTGATGTTATGGAATGTGTCCGCAGCTCGGATTCAGACCAGTCTGGGCGCCATTCCGGGACCAGCCGATGTCTGGGATGAGGCGGTAGGACTCCTGGAGGATCATACAGCGGAAAGAAAAAAGGAAGAGGCTTTTTTTGAGCGTCAGCAGGTTCGAAACGAGAAAAAACTGGCGAAAAACCCTGATGCCCGAATCAGTATTCGACCATATACCGGCAAACCGACGTATCTGGACCAGATCGTTACCAGTCTGTATACGGTATTCGCCGGATTTTTACTGGCCACCCTGGTTGCGGTTCCGGTCGGAATGATCTGTGGAATGAGTCGAAGCTTCAACACCGCTCTCAATCCTTTGATACAGATATTTAAACCGGTATCTCCACTGGCCTGGCTACCGATCGTTACACTGGTGGTCAGCGCCGTGTATGTGACCACGGAGGATTCCTGGTTTGAAAAATCCTTTCTGACTTCGGCGATTACGGTAACATTGTGTTCATTATGGCCGACCTTGATCAATACGGCGGTCGGCGTTTCATCCATAGACCCGGATCTGGTCAATGTTGGGAAAGTTCTCCGGCTGGACTGGTTGACCCAGGTCAGAAGAATTATTCTGCCGTCCGCGCTACCGTATATTTTTACCGGCATGCGTTTGTCTCTGGGCGTGGGCTGGATGGTTCTGATTGCGGCCGAGATGCTGGCTCAGAATCCGGGACTTGGTAAATTTGTCTGGGACGAGTTTCAGAACGGCAGTTCACATTCTCTGGGGCGCATTATGGTCGCAGTCTTTACCATAGGGATTATCGGTTTTCTGCTTGACCGCGTGATGGCCTCGTTGCAGGGATTGTTTACTTTCGGTCGTGAACTGTAAGTGGAGAATCTGAAATGACAGCCCTGGCGAATCAAACCATGAATGTAGTCTCAGAAGAATGCAACGAGGAAGGTGGAAGCAAAACAGCGATTTTTCCGGTTAAGGGTTCGGAGTCGCGACCCGGCGAATACCTGATAGAAATGATCGGGGTCAGCAAGAGCTATGCGAGCGGCAATGAAATAACGCCGGTACTCAGCGACGTAAATCTTGGCATCCGTGAAGGAGAGTTTGTTGCTATCGTCGGTTTTTCCGGCAGCGGAAAAACCACGCTGATCTCAGCGATCGCCGGATTGATCCAATCGGATTGTGGAGAAGTGTTGAAGAACGGCAAGCCGATCACCCAACCTGGCCCCGATCGCGGCATTGTGTTTCAGAGTTACTCGCTGATGCCCTGGTTAACGGTGTATGACAACGTGGCCTTGTCGGTGGATCAGGTGTTCAAGCACTGGCCTGCCGAAAAACGCAGGGCGCATACCGAAAAATATATTGAAATGGTTAATCTGACTCCGGCATTGATGAAGCGGCCGGCGGAACTCTCCGGAGGTATGCGTCAACGTGTATCGGTGGCCAGGGCATTGGCGGCAAGTCCGGATATTCTGTTACTGGACGAGCCGTTGAGTGCACTGGATGCATTGACTCGAGCCAATCTTCAAGACGAAATCCTGCGTATCTGGAGTCAGGAAAAGAAGACTGTCGTTTTGATTACTAACGATGTCGATGAGGGAATTATCATGGCGGACCGGATTATTCCGTTGAACCCTGGACCGAATGCGACGCTGGGTCCGGATTTCCCTGTGGACCTGCCACGCCCCAGAGAACGGGCCGCTCTGAACCATGACCCGGAATTCAAAAAACTCAGAGGCCA
>Ga0209992_10002859_pt1 | contig 15233 bp, 8 predicted proteins | sample 2SBtaG_2_FD_182564 | JGI IMG/M metagenome (GOLD analysis project Ga0209992, IMG submission 182564) | Deep subsurface microbial communities from Kolumbo volcano to uncover new lineages of life (NeLLi) - 2SBTROV12_ACTIVE470 metaG (SPAdes)... | ecosystem: Environmental > Aquatic > Marine > Volcanic... | reverse complement strand
GAGCGCGGCCTGCGCGTCCTCGGCAGCCTTCTGCGCCGCTTCGAGCTCGCCAGCAGCCGTCGTAGTGGCCTCTTCAGCAGCCTTCTGTGCCGCTTCGAGCTCGCCAGCAGCCGTCGTAGCAGCCTCTTCCGCAGCCTCTTGGGCAGCTTCAAGCTCTCTGGCAGCCGCAGCAGCCGCCTCTTCCGCAGCCTTCTGAGCGGCTTCCAGTTGGCCCCAAACCGCAGCTGTCTCCTCGCTCGCAGCCTTCGTCGCGGCCTCGGCCTCGTCCAGCTTCACCTGCAACGCGGCGACCTCGCCACCCGCGGCCTCAGAGGCTGCGGCTTGCGAAGCTTTTTCAGCTTCAAGCGCGGCCTGCGCGGCTTCGGCAGCCTTCTGGGCGGCTTCCAGTTCGCTGGCGGCCGTCGCGGCGGCCTCTTCCGCGGCCTTTTCGGCAGCCGCAGCGGCCTTCTTCGCAGCGCTTACCTCCCCATGGAGGGAGTCGATTTCGTCGGCGGCCTCCGCGGCGGCTTTCTTCGCGGCGTCGAGCTCCCCGGCGAGCGAATCGGCGTCGCTGGCGCCAGAACGGGCCGCCTCCAACTCGGCGGCGGCAGCAGCGGCGGCCTCCGCGGCGGCGGCTTTGGTCTTGGCCAACTCCTCCGCGGCGGCGGCGGCTTCTTCTTCCGCGGCCGCGGCAGCCTCTTCGGCGGCCTTTTTCGCGGCGGCGAGCGCGTCGTTTGCGGTCGCCGACTCTTGTTGCGCAGCGGCCGTCGCGGCCTCGGCTTCGGCCAATCGGGCCGTCAGCGTCTCGAGCTCACCTCCGGCGGCAGCGGCGGACTCGGCGCGCGCGGCGCGTTCGGCATCGAGCTCGTCCTGGGCCTTCTCGGCGGCCTTCTTGGCGGCCGACAGCTCGGCGTGCAACGCATCGATCTCGTCGGCTGCCGACGCGGCCTCCGCGGCGGCCCCTTCAGACGCTTTCTTGAGCGCTTCGAGCTCCTCAGCGGACGCGGACGAAGCTTGCTGCGCGGCGGCGAGCTCTTCTTTGCCGGCTTCGATCGCGGCCTGCGCAGCGGCCAACTCATCGCGGACGGCCTGGAGCTCGTCGGCGGCCTCGGACGCGGCGGCTTCGGACGCAGACGCGGCGGTCGCAGCGGCGGTCTTGGCCTCTTCGGCGGCGGCGGCGAGCTCGGCAGCCTGGGCGTCGAGTTGCTCCTGCAGCCCGGCGGCCGACTTCTTCGCCGCTGCGAGATCGGTGTGCAGGCCGTCGATTTCGTCTGCATGGGACGCGGCGGCTTTCTTGGCGGCTTCGAGCTCGGCCAGCAGCTCGGTGACCTGGCCCTCCGCGCCGCTCTTGGCGGCTTCGACCTCGGCCAGCAACGCGGCGACCTGCTCTTCGGCGGCGGCCCGAGCGCTGGCGGCCTCGGCAACTTGCGCTTGGAGGTCCGCGACTTCCCCTCCCGCCGTCCTCGCAGCTTCGGCCTGCGCGTCCTTTTCGGCCTGCAGCGCGGCGACCTGCTCTTCGGCGGCGGCCCGAGCGCTGGCGGCCTCGGCAACTTGCGCTTGGAGGTCCGCGACTTCCCCTCCCGCCGTCTTCGCAGCTTCGGCCTGCGCGTCCTTTTCGGCCTGCAGCGCGGCTTGCGCGTCGTCGGCGGCTTGTTTGGCCGCTTGCAGCTCCGCGGCGGCGGCTGTAGCCGCGTCCGCACAGGCTAGCCTGGCCTGTTCGAGCTCTGCCTTGAGCGCTGTCGCTTCGTCCTGCGCCGCCTGCAACTTGGTGGCCAGCTCGTCGGCCGCAGCCCCGGCGTTGACGCTCGCTTCCTGGGCTTTGTTTTCGGCGGCAGCGAGCGACTCCTTGAGCGATTCGAGCTCGGCAGCAGACGCCTCAGCACCGGCTTTGAGCGCGTCGATCTCGGCTCGGAGCTTCGCGCCCTCTTCCGCGGCGGCACCGGCGGCGACCGCGTCAGCCTGGGCGCCTTCGAGCGCGGTCTGCGCTGCTTGGAGTTGTTCGCGCAGCGTGCTCGCTTCGGCAGCGGCGGCGTCCTTGGCCATCGACGCCTGCTCGCGAAGCATCTCCGTAAGGGACTCGGCGTTCTTGCGACCGGCGCGAGCCTCTTCCAGCACCTCTTCGGTGTCAGCGAGGCGCTCCTTGACCTTCTCATGCGCCGTTTGGAGCGCTGCGAGTTCGGCGACCGTCTCCGGATCGGGGCCTTGCGGAGCTGCCGCGAGTTGAGCCTGCGCGGCGACGGCTTCTTCGCGCGCTGTATCGGCGGCGGCGGTGGCCTGCGCGGCGGCCTGCTGGCTGGACGCGAGCTCATCTTTGAGCGCGGTCACCTCGCCATTGAGACGCGCAACCTCGTCGGCCAGCGACTGCATCGTCTCCAGCTCTTCTTCGAGGCGAATCCGCTCGACCGACGCATGTTCGAGGCCGCTTTCGGTGTCCTTGAGCTTCTTGCGCAACGACGCCATCTCGTCGCGCACGCGAGCGAGGTCTTCGGCACCTGGAGTCGCAGGGATCTCGTCTGTTGTCGCGCTGACAACGAGCGCGGGCTGGCTCTGGGACGGCTGTCGCGTGGCGGGGATGGCATCGGGCAGCGGCGCGGCACCGGGCGGGGGCGGCGGGGGCGGGGCCTTGGGCGGGGGCGGAGCTGGGGGAGGAGGGCTGCTCTGCAGATCGGCCGGCTCGAGGTCGAGGCGCAGCTCGAAACTGCCGCACAAGAACACCTCGCCGTTGTCGAGCGGGACTGGGGTACGAGGCTGCAGGCGCCGGCGCTTGTAGTAGGTCCCGTTGCTCGAGCCGAGATCTTCGAGCAGGTATTCGCCGCCCGAGTGAAAGATCCTCGCGTGGCGCCGGGACACGCTGGACCCCGCCGTCCGCACCGCGCAAGAACTGTGCCGTCCCACGATGATCTCGGCCGTGTTGTGGCCGACATGCACCTCGTGCAGCTCACCGTCGTCGCCGTAGAAGCTGATCCGTGCCACGGATGCCCTCCAAGCCTGTCGCCGAAATGATGATGTGGCTCGAAAGTGCACCACGGCAGCGCCCCGACCGCAAGGGACCAGCCCAGGGGTAGAAGCGAGCAATCACGGGGCGTTCTTGGCGCCCGTCAGCCGATCTTCTTGTCCGTCTTGTGCAGCGCTGATTTGCCGTGTTCGACATAGAGAGCGGTGGCAAAGGCGGGCTTGGTCTCCTTCTTCTTGATGTCTTTGTAGAAGTACCAGTCGGCCTGGGCGCGTTTTTCGGTCAGCTCCAACACGATGAATCCCTTCGACCCGAGCTCGAACCACCGGATGTGCGGGTTGGATTTCACGCCGGTTTCGACCACGGATTCGGGGATCGAGTCGGGAAAGCTCGACGTGATCCCGGGCGCCACGAATTCCACGCCATGCGCCTTATTGGAACCGGCCGTGTAGCCCTTCGGATCGCCGACGAGCTCGTTCGCCCACGACGAGTGGATGTCCCCGGCCAACACGATGGCGCTCTTGGTCTTGCGACTGTCGAAGGCATCGAACATGCGTTTGCGCGACGCAGGGTAGCCGTCCCACTGATCGGGATTGAGCACGAGGTCACCAAGTTTGAGCGGCGCACACATCACCTGCTGACCAACCACCACCCAGCGGCCTTTGCCCGTGGTCACCTGTTCGGCCAGCCACGTCTCTTGGTCGGCGCCCATCAAGGTCCTCGCCGGCGCGTTGATCTTCTTCTTTTCGTCGCGCGTCTCTTGCCTCTGTCGGCCCCAGTAGCGGGTATCCAGCATGACGAGGTCGAGCAGGTCGCCGTATGAAAACGCGCGCCAAATGCGCCCATCGGCTTGGTCCCGCACCGGCATCCACTCGTGCCATGCCTGCATCCCGGCGGCTTTGCGCTTTTCCCACGGCCCATGCGTTTTTTCGTCGTGACCGAACTGCGTGGCGCCGGATTTGTAGCCGTTGTTCGCTACCTCGTGGTCGTCCCACACCGCGATCATGGGGTGGCGCTGGTGCATGACTTGCAGGTCGCCGTCGGTTCGCTGCCGCGCATAGCGCAACCGGTAATCCTGCAGCGTCGCGCAGGCGTGGGGCGGGTCGTTGGGTCGGAAGCCGCCGCCGCCGTCCGACTCGTAGATGTAGTCGCCGAGGTGCAAGACCGCCGCGATGTCGTCGCGTGCCGCGATGGCGCCGTAGCCGATGTAGTAGCCAGAGCTGTAGCGCGCGCAGGAGCACACCGCGAACCGCAGCTTCTCGCTGGGGCCTGTTGGTGTGGTCAACGTGCGCCCAATATCGGAGCTGCGACCCTGCAACCAGAACCGGTAGTGATAGCGCGTGCCGGCTTGCAGCCCTTCGGCGTCGACCTTGACGGTCCAATCGCGCTCGGCGCTTGTCTTGGTGGTCCCGGCCGCCACGCGGTCAGCGAAATCAGCGTCCTTGGCGACTTCCCAGAACACCTCGACCGCCTCGGTGGGTGGTTTTGCGAACGTGACACGGGTCCAGAGGATGACCCGATCGTGAAGCGGATCGCCGCTTGCGACGCCGTGACTGAACAGCGTCTTCGGGCCGATGTCGCCGGTGTATTCGTACTTGGCGATGGGTTTGGGCTGCTCTTTTTCGTCGCCGCCCGCGCCGTCGTCGGTCTCACAGGCGGGCAAGATCCCCGCGGCGGCCACAGCGAGGGCGCCCTTTTTCATGAATTGACGGCGTTTCATCGCGGAGTCCTCTTGGTTATGTCGTCGCCGGTTTCAGGGCGCGTGACGGGAGCGTCGGTACGTTCGCGCACAAAGTCGAGCGTGACATCGGGCGCGAGCTGTACAGCGACAAAGCCATCGCCGGCCGGATCGAAGACGCCCAGCTCGGTGATCACGCGGTTGACGGCCCCGGCGGCGGTGAGCGGGAAGGTGCAGCGGTCGACCAGCTTGGCCGCGCCGCGTTTGCTCGTGTGGGTCATCAGCGCCACCACGCGTCTGCATCCGGTCGCCAGGTCCATCGCGCCGCCGATCCCCATTGTGCGACCGCCTGGGATCGACCAGTTGGCGATGTCGCCGTTGCTGCCGACCTGCATCGCGCCGAGCATCACCACGTCGAGGTGGCCGCCGCGGATCATCGAAAACGACATCGCGGAGTCGAAGAACGCGCCACCGGCGACGACCGTCACGGTTTGTTTGCCGGCGTTGATGAGGTGCGGATCTTCGTCGCCCTCGAACGGGAACGGGCCCATGCCGAGCAGCCCGTTTTCGCTGTGCACCATCACGCCGCCGTCGGCACAGATGTGGCCGGCGACAAGGGTCGGCAAACCGATCCCGAGGTTGATGGTCGCGCCCGGCGGCACTTCCTCCGCAGCACGAGCGGCGATCTGGTCGCGGGTCCACGTCATCGTCAGCTGGTCCCTTGCGCCGCGGGCGCCGATGCGGGTCGCGGGCGTGACATCCTGTATTCGAAGGGATCTTCGTGGTCGGGCACGTGCACGATTCGGTCGACGAAGACGCCGGGCAGGTGGATATCGTCCGGACCGATGCCGCCCAGCGCCTCGAGGTGGTCGCATTCGACGATGGTTGTGCGCGCGGCGGTGGCCATGACCGGGGCGAAGTTGCGTGTGGTGGCCCGGAAGCGAACGTTGCCGTAGGGGTCGGCCCGGTCGGCGCGGATCAGGGCGTAGTCGGCAAACAGCGCGGTCTCGAGCAGGCAGGGGCGACCGTTGAAGATGCGCGTCTCTTTGCCTTGAGCAACGACGGTTCCGGCCCCGGTTGGCGTGAAGAACGCGGGGATGCCAGCGCCCGCTGCGCGCATTCGTTCGACAAAGGTGCCTTGCGGGTTGAGCTCGACGTCGAGCGAGCCATCGGCCATGAGCCGGTGCAGGTCTTCGTTGTTGCCGATGTAGGTGCACACAACCTTCGCCACGATGCCGGCGCGCAGCCATGTCGCGAGACCCTTGCCGAGGTTGCCGGCATTGTTGCTGATGATGGTCAGGTCGCGCGCCCCGGTGTGGAGGACCGCCTCGATGAGCGCCTCGGCGTTGCCGCACAGGCCGAAGCCACCGACCATGATTGCGGCGCCGTCCCGCAGGTCAGCGAGCGCGTCGGCGGCGGTCGGGCGCAGCTTCTGCCAGGGTCCTGGATCGGTCATCGCGGCTCCGCAGTCATGTGCGTGGGGCGCGGAAGGTAGCAGAGGGTCGGGGTTGACGTCGTCCATAAGGGTCGTCTCCCGCGTCGACGCGATGGCGGCGAGTACGCCGGCAACACCACCGAGAACAACGCCTACGCCGAGCGAGATGTAGGGCAGAGATGACGAGGCGGGGGCGGGCTGAACCGGCTCGGGCGTGGATTTGGCGGGCCGCTTGGCGGCGGCATTCTTCGTGGCTGCAGCGTTGACGCACTTGCCCTTGGCGCCGCACACGCCGCCGGTTACGCCCACCTGGACGCATTTGCCCATGCCATCTACGGGGAGGCTACTGCAAGCACGCGCCAGCTTCCAATCCGCCGCGCGTTTCGCGCGCTTTTCACATCGGTGCGGCAGCTCTTTCACAGCAGCGACGCGCCGACTTCAAGGGGGCCGCCGATGATGCTGTCCACGCGGCACGAACCCGACCTACCGGTCCAACCGCCGCGAGGAGTTCACCATGTTTACCGACACGATCTTCAGCGCCTGCACCGACAACCTGCCGCTCATCGACGACGCGCAACCCGCCGCGATGACCGCCGAAGCCGGACTCGCCAACCTGGTCGGCCGCCTGGTCACGCCCCTGCTGCTCGCGCCGGCGACCCTGTTGACCGTCATCGGCTGGCAGACCGAAGCCCAGCCCTCCGAAGCCCGGCCTACCGCAGCCCTGCCTACCGAAGCCCGGCCTGCCGAAGCAATGCAGCCCGAGCCAAACGCTGCTTAAAGCTGGCAACTACGTCTGCACGGGGCGCATACAACCGCTGTCCCAGTAGGCCCGCATCGTCGTGATGCGCGCGGCCTCGTCGAGCTCGAACACGTCCACCACATCGACCGCCATCCCCATGCCGGCGTCGTTGACGGTGTTCATCGTGAACACGAGCACGCCCTGGCCGCCGCACACGACGATGCGCTCGATCTCGGGGCGCATATTCATGCCGAGCCCGATCACACGATCCCAGAACGCGCCGATCGCCGCTTTGCCGGTGTTGGCGTCAGTGCCAACCGGATCAATCAGCGCCGCGCCGTCGGCAAATAGCGCCATCCAGGCATCTTTGTCACCGCTCTTCCAGCCGTCGATATACGCCTGCAGCGTTGCGCGAATCTGCCTGTCGTTGGCCATTGGAATCTCCAGTTGAGTCTTGGTGATGACGCCGGTGTAGGCCGGCCGTGGTTGCGCTTTCGTCGCTGGTGTCACGCGCGGTCGCAGCGGCATGGCAACGGCGGCGGCCGTCCAGTTCAGCGGCCACCCGCAGCAGGCTCAGCTCGTCGCCGTCCCAGGTCGAGACGAAGGTGAGCGGCTTGCCCTCGAAAAAGCGCGCCGACACGTGCAAGAGCCCCGCCTGGCCGCCCGTCCACCAGCCGAAGATATCGGGCGTGATTGATCGAGGGCGGGCGAACGGTCCGCCGTGCGCATGGTCGCGATTCCAGGTCCCGTCCAGCGCCAACAACGGCACATCGAAGTCGGTGCGAATCTCTGCGAGGAGCGGCCAGAAGTCGGCGGGAATCGGCTTGCCGGAGCGTTCTCCGCGCGGGTCGACGGCGATGCAGAGCACAGCTTGGGCGCCGACACCTTCGAGCACGTCACGGAGGATCTCGGCTGCGACCTCGGAGCCGACGTCAGCGGGGTGGGGCAACCGGGGCCAATCGCGCCAGGCCGGACCCATCTGGTGCACCGCAGGATCGCTGAGCGAGCGGGCGGCGGCGGTTGTGTGTCCGAAATACGAGCCGTCGAACGTCAGCGCGACCGACGCTTCTTTGCGTTGCCAGCGAAAGACGCGGAGCGCCTTGTCGACCAGCTCATCGCGGCTGCTTGTGAGGTACAGGTGGGGCAATTCGGGCACGTGGGCGCAGCACATCTCGACGGCGCGGACGGTCGCCGGTGTCAGGTAGTTGCAGAGGGTGAGCTTGGTGACCGCGGCGTGCTCCATCGCGGAACGGGCGGTGAGCGGAACCGTGTAGTAGACGGCGTCACCGTCGCCTTCGTATTGACCGCGCAGTCGCTGGGTGACGACCCCGCCAAGGCTGCGGACAAGCCGGGTCATGGTGTCTGCGGCGCCGACGCGATTGCGGCCGGTGACGAACTTGTAGCGACCTCTCGCTGCGGCGAGCTGAGCGGTTTTCATGCGGCGGCCGACGCCGAGGCCACGGAAATCCGGATGTACCGTCGTCGCGGTCGAGTAGAGCGTAGTGCCGTCACCGATGCGCGGATCCTGGGCGCAGCCGGCGACGTGGCCGAAGCGTTCCAGCGGCGCGCCGAGGCATGAACCGACGATGTAGCCCTGCTCGTCCTCGGCGATGATCGCGATGCCGCCTTCGAGAAATGCGGTCGCGAGGTGTTCGGGATCATCGCGGCGCGCCTCTTCGTAGACCTCGGCTTCGAGGCGCACGATGGCGGTGATGACGGCGGCGATCTCAGCGGGATCGACCTCGCGGACGCGGATCGCGGACGAATCGACGGGCGCGGGTGACGGGGCCGGGTCATCCCAGGAAGGCGGTGTTTTACCGGGATTGGCGATGAGCCACGCGGCGGTTTGGCGGATGGCTACGAAGAGGCGGTCGATGGCGTCGTCGGAGAACGCGCGGCTGAGCCGATAGCGCACGGTTTTGCTGCCGGCTGCAAAGACCACAGCGCCGCGCCAAAACCGCTGGCCGATCCAGCGCGGGAGGTATGCGGAGGCGGGCAGGTCGAAGGCGAAGGCGAATCCGTCCACGCGCGGGTTGGCGACGAGGTCGGGGAACTGGGCGGCCAGCACGGCGAGGTGTCGGGCGACGCGCGCATGGACACGATCGGCGGGCTCGGGATCGGCGCAGAGCACCGCGTGAATGCGACCGCGCACGAGCGATGCCGCGTGGCTCGATGTTGGCTCGGGATCGGGCCAGTTGCTCATCACCACGCCGACCTGGGCGCGCTTGGCGAAGGTCACGGCGTCGGGCACATCCGGGTTTCCGGCGGCGTCGATGTAGGCAAAGCGGCTGTGCCAGGCGAACGGTCCGGACAGGCCAAAGCCGCACTGGACCTCGTCGACGATGAGCGGGACGCCGTGGGCGCGAGTCAGCAAACGCAGGCCGCGGTGAAAACGCGCGGTCGTGTAGCGGTCGCCACCTTCGGATTGCATCGGTTCGACGAGGACTGCGGTGTGCGGTTGGCCGGCGAGCGCGATGTGGACGGCTTCGAGCACCGCGATCTCGGCGTCCCACTGGCGGTCACGGCCAGCGAATCGGGAACGAACGGCGGCAAGATCCCTCGCGCCGAGCGCTTTCCAATACAGGTTGGGCGCGTCCAGCACGTCGTCAGCGTCGGCCGCGCGCACGGGGAAGGGCGCAAAAGTGGCGTCGAACCCGGCGATGGCGAACGGCTCGCGCTTTTTCGGGTTCCAGGTGGCGTGCAGGGCGAGCAGCGTGCGGCCGTGAAAGCTGCCTTCGAAGGCGAGCACGCGACGCGCGTCGGTGCGGCCGTGAAGCGCTGCGAGGGCGATGGCTTTCTCGTTGGCTTCGGCGCCGCTATTGGCGAACGCGACGTGATCAAGGCCGGGCACGATGGCGCGCAAGGTCGCGGCGTAGGCGTCGGCCGTGACGTGACCATCGGCGGTGTCGGGGGCGTCGTCGATGGTGCCGTCGAACTCTCCGCGGAGCAGCGCCGCCACCACCTCGTCGGGCGCAAAACCGTCGGCCTGGGTCGCCGTTTGGCTCATGCCATCGAGCACGCAAAGCGGCTGTTCGTCGACCGAACACATCCACGGGCCGTGGCTGCGGCCGTGATCGACGACGCCGGGTTTCTTCTCGCGCGCAAACCGGCCGCCGCCGTAGAATCGTTCCAGCCAATGGGTCGAGATCGGGAGCTTGCCGCCGGCGGGACGTAGCACGCGCATCGGGCGCGGGTTTTCGAGGCGGTCATCGCGCGAGGCATCGGCTCTGTCTTCCGCTTCGTGGCGCGCGGCGAGGGCGGCGAGATCGGGTTGTGGCAGCAGGGGCAGCAGGCGCGAGTCGGCGGTAAACGCGCCGGTTGGGTTGGCCATCGCGGCGACGGGATATGCGACGTTTCGAGGCGCAAAGGAGCCGGCGGGTCGGAAGTTGCCGCTGCGGCCGACGCCACCGAAAGGAAGCGCCCCCGATGCCTGGTTGGTGGTGCGGTTGTGGTGGACGAGGCCGGCGTGCACGCGCGCGGCGACGGATCGGTACCGCTCGCTGTCGGCGGTGAAGACGCTGGTGACGAGGCCGAATGGGTTGGCAGAGAGCAGCGCGACGGCTTCGTCGGGCCCGTCGACCACGCGCAGGGCGATGTCGGGACCGAAAAGCTCGTCGTCGGTGTAGCCGCGAATGTCGGCGGCGACTTCGTGCAGGGTCGGCCGCGCGAAAAACGGCCCGTCGGCAGCGGCCCCGGCGGCGAGGCGAGTCGCGCCTCTGTCTTCAGCGTGTTTGATGGCGGCCACGAATCGATCGCGACCTGCTCGCGTCGCCATAGGTCCGGCGAAGACGCCATCTTCGTCGGGATCGCCGTAGCGGATGCCCTTGACGATCGGAACAAGGGCGCCGCGCAGGGCATCGGCGACCTTTGCGTCGACCAACACGGACTCGGTGCAGGTGCAGCGCTGACCGGCGGTGAGGTAGCCGCCGACCGCGATCTCGTGGGCCGCCTGGCGGATATCCGCGTCGTCGAGCACCACGGCGGCGTTCTTGCCCCCCATCTCGAGCGCGCAGAGCAGCTCGGGCCGATCGAGGGCGGCTTGCAGGATACGCCGACCGGTCGCCCAGGACCCGGTAAAACAGAGCCCGCGGACGTTTTCATCGGCGACAAGCGCGGCGCCAGCGGCACCGGACCCGGCCACGACGTTGAGCACACCGGGCGGTAGTCCGGCTTCGGCGGCGGCTTCGGCGTACAGGCGCCCGCACAGCAGGGTCGTTTCGGCGGGCTTGACGACGACCGTATTGCCGAGCAGGAGCGCGGGGACGACGTGCGCGTGGCACAGGTGCAGCGGGTAGTTGAACGGCCCGATCACCCCGACGACACCGTGGGGCCGCCAGGTGAGCGCGGCGCCGGGCTTGGACACTGCGGCGGCTTCGGCCCCCATTGCGCGCACCTGTTTACGCACCAGATCGAAGCGCGAGATCAGCGCGCCGGCCTCACCAACGGCTTCGGAGCGGAGCTTGCCGGTTTCGCGCACCAGCGCTTCGGCGATGTCGGCTTTGCGGGCGACAAGGGCGTCTCGAAAACGGGTGAGGGCGTCCCAGCGGTCGTCGATTCCGAGGCCGGACCAGGCAGCGGAGGCATCGTGTGCCACCGCGCAGGCGATGGTGATGTGGCCGGGATCGGCGCGTGTTTGTGCGACGACGGCGCCATCACGGCTCGGATCGACGGACTGCAGCGGCTCGCCGGACGCGTCGAGGAAGTCGCCGGCGACGAATGCGGATTTCATGGGCTGCTACCGACCGGCGAGGGCTGAACGCGCGCGGGTTGCGGCGTCGAATTTCATGCGCTCGCGCTCGACCGGGTCGGCCCACTTGGCCTGCACTTCGGGCCACAGCTGGCTGATCGGGTCGTAGTAATAAAAGAGCCGATCGGGATCGACGTTGGGGCTGCGGAAGACGGCGATTCCCGTGATGCGATCGTAGTGTTCGAAGCTGTGTACATCGCGCTTGCCGCCGCCGCCGAGGGTGTCGACGACGAACGTGGGCGTGTTGAATCCGGCGGTGAGGCCGCGCACCTGTTTTTCGAGCTCGACCGCGGTGTGCAGCGTCGTGCGCAGGTCTTCGATGCCTTCGACGAGATCGCACAGGTAGACGTAGTACGGGTGCACGTTGATCCACGACAGCCGCTTGACGAGCAGCGTCATCGCCTCGACCGAGTCGTTCACGCCGCGCTGGAGCACCGATTGGTTGCGGACGACGACGCCCTTGGCGGTGAGCTTGTTGATCGCGTCGCGGGTGATCCAGGTGATCTCGGCGGGGTGGTTGAAGTGGGTGTGCAGGGCCACGTCCTTGTGCAGCTCGCGCGAACGTTCGCAGACGTCGACCAGGGCGGTCGTCCAGGCGTCATCGGTGAGCAGCTTTTGGGGCATGACGGCCGGCCCCTTGGTCGCGAACCGGATGCGGCGGATGTGCGGGATCTCGAGCAGGCGCATGCCGAGCTCGCGCAACAGGCGGCCGTTGAGGTTGTAGACGTCGCCGCCTGAAACCACGATGTCTTCGAGGACAAGCGTTCGTTCGAGGTATTCGAAGACGCGTTCCCAGCGTTTCTTGTCGACGCCGAGCGCCACCTTGTCGACCGTCTCGGTGTCGAGGCCAACGGCATAGCTGCGCGTGCAGAACCGGCAATAGACCGGGCACGTATCCAGCGCGAGAAAGAGCGCCTTGTCCGGGTACCGATGGGTGAGGCCGGGCACGGGCATGTCGCGCTGTTCGGCGAGGCTGTCGAGGGTCAACTCGGGGTGGTTGCCCGTCTGGCGGCTCGCGAGCGGGATGAACTGCGTGCGGATCGGGTCGTTGTAGGGGTCGGTCCAGTCGATCAGGCTGAGCAGATACGGCGTGACCCGCACGGACATCGGCGCGCTTCGAAAGCCTTCCGCGGCGTCCTTGATGAAGTCCCGCGGCGCCACGTCGGCGATGATGTCGAGCAGCTTGCCGTAGCGGGTGATCGCGTTGCGGCCCTGCCAGCGATGGTCGAGGAAGGTGTCGGTTGGGATCTCGGACCAGACCGGGATCGCCTTCCAAAACTCGCCTTCCCGCAGATCGCGGTGGCGCAGCTGCCGGGTCAGGTCACCTGTCGCGTCGACGCGAGCGAGGTTGTCGTTGAGCGTAGTCGAGTCCATGGCGGGCAAGCCTGGCATGACGGCCTCCTCGGGCGCCGTCGCCGCGGCCGTTGCGCTGCGACGATAGGGAACGGCCACGGATGGGAACGCCCCGCAGCGGGGAAATCAACCCCCAGTGTACGGCCTTTCAGTTGCGCGGTTCGAAAGGTTTTTGGCGGATCGGCCGATCACTTGTCGGTGATTTCACAAAATCGGCACACAGGGGCCCGAGGAGATGAAGATGCAAATGACCGAAGTGATCGAGGTGGTCGAAGAGCTCGCGATGGGCCGTGATCCAGACACGGGTGAGCTGCTACCGGCGGACACCGAGTTCGCCCAGCCGCGGGCGATCCGTGCGTTGTTCCTGGCGCTCGATGTGCTGCGTGCAAGGGCGCGCCGAGGTGCAAGGGCGGGGCAACCATGGTCGGTTGAAGACGAGGCGCGGCTGGCGGCGTCTCATGCTTCGGGCAAGTCGCCCAAGGAGTGCGCCCGGCTGCTCGAACGGACCCCCGGGGCGGTCAAGGCGCGGCTGGTGAAGCTCGGCTTGCTCGATGCGTCTGAAGCGGCGGGCCTGCGTTACCCGGTTTAGCGAAAGCGGAAGGCGTCCCGGCGATCGCTTCTCCGCTGACCGGTGGAGACGGTCGCCGGGACGTTCCGCATTCATCAGCAGCGATATAGATCGATTCAGACATTCAGATCGATTCGGATCGCGGCGCGTCCCATGAATACGGGGTCATTGCGCCGTGACGCCGTAGGGACGTCGAATTCATGCGCAAGCGCGACGAACAAGTTGCTATCGGGCCGCGAATTTGGGCGTCTTGGATGCTCGTCGCGCTGACCCTGGTCACGATCGGGGTAGGCAACGGCTGTGACGACGCCGCGGCGGGCTCACCGGCGCTTTCTGCGAGGCGCGGGCCGGTCACATTCACCACCGACGGACCGCTGCACGCCAAGCGCGCAACGTTGACGTTGTACGAGCGCTCCCACGCCGTCGTGATCGGTATCGACCGGTATGGCGACATGCCGCGACTCAAGGGCGCCGTTCGCGACGCGGAGGCCATGGCCAGGGAGCTCACGTCGCGCGGATTCACGGTCCACCGATTGTTGGATGGCGAAGCGACGCGGGCTCGGATCGCGTCTCTGCTCGGCGACGTGCTCTCGAAAAAGACGCGGCGCGACGACCGCGTGCTCGTGTATTTCGCGGGTCACGGTGTCACGTCCGGTGCCGGGCCGGGCCGGGTCGGGTACCTGATGCCGGTGGATGGCGACGCCAAGCGTCCTGCGGCGACCGGCGTGCCGATGACCGAACTGACGCGGTGGTTTGCCGGCTACGAGGCCAAACATGTGCTCTTCCTGGCCGACGCCTGCTACGCCGGGTTGGCGCTGAGCACGCGCGCGGTCGGGTTGCGACCGGCGATCGAACGGTACCTGCAGGCGATCAGCTCACGGCGGATACGGGTCGTGGTCACCGCTGGCGGCGAGCAGGAGCAGGCCAACGAGTTTCGCGGTCATGGGCTGTTCACACACTTCCTGCTGCGCGCGCTGGCGGGGGCGGCAGACGGCAACGGCGACGGCGTCATCACATCCGACGAGCTCGTCGCGTACATCAAACCCGAGGTCGGTCGCACCGCGCACGTGCACTGGGGCGTCGAACAAAACCCGCAGTCGGCGCGATCTGGCGAGGGCGAGTTCGTTTTCCTGAGCCCCCTGGGCCGGACACGCAAGGTCGAATCCTGCAGGTCGTCTGCGGGGCGTCGCCACGCCAGTTCAACGCGCGGCGCCGTCGATCCCGGCCGCTTCGTGCGTATCGGACCCGGGCTCGCTCGAGTCGGCACCGAACCGGGAGCCGCGCGCCGTGATGCGGATGAAGAGCGCACGGATGTGCCGATCCAAGACGCCTTCATGCTCCAGACAACCGAGGTCACGCAGCAGCAATGGCGGCGCGCGATGGGCAGCAGTCCGTCGACGTTCGCCGGCTGCGGGGGCGATTGCCCGGTCGAGGAGGTGACGTTCTGGGACGCACTCGCCTACTGCAACGCGCTGTCGAAGGCGGAGAGGCGTCCGGCTTGCTATGAGCTCAAGGGGTGTGATCGCGTTGTTGCTGGCGGCATGCGATGTGCGAGCGCCCGCCTGGTCGACGCCACATGCACCGGCTACCGGCTGCCGACCGACGCCCAATGGGAATACGCCGCACGAGCGGGAACACGAGCCGAAACGCACAACGGCGATCTCGCCCCCACGGCCCGGCGCACGAGCGAGGTGCTGGACGCGATCGCGTGGCACGGCGGTCACAACGCCGCGGACTATGCGGGCGCCATGGACTGTTCGCAGTGGCAGGGCCGTCGCAAG
>Ga0209992_10002858_pt1 | contig 15239 bp, 16 predicted proteins | sample 2SBtaG_2_FD_182564 | JGI IMG/M metagenome (GOLD analysis project Ga0209992, IMG submission 182564) | Deep subsurface microbial communities from Kolumbo volcano to uncover new lineages of life (NeLLi) - 2SBTROV12_ACTIVE470 metaG (SPAdes)... | ecosystem: Environmental > Aquatic > Marine >... | reverse complement strand
TTGCCAGCGAGTCCGGGTCGCGGGCCAAACCAACCGAAGTTGCCACCAGCGAATGATTGGCATCAAAGACATATACTTCCACGCCGGTTGCCAACTTCAGATTAGCCAGCGTTTTTATCGGCGAAATTCCGTCGCTGGCGGCCAGATCAACCGGGCCAACTGACGGAAGTTCCGCTTCAAACACCCGGCTCATCAATTGCGCCTCGGTCAGCAGGCCCTGTTCACGCTGCCCAACCAGACCGTCGCGGGACTGGTTCAAATACAATACTCCGCCCACCAGCACCACCAGCGCCAGCAGGTTGATTGTGATAATTTTGCGCGCCAGCGGCGAGGAGTTCAGCGAGACCCAACCCCGCCGGGCCTTGGGCGGGTCTTCAACACGCACGCTGGACTGGGCCGGCTCATCCCAGTCTTCGCCCAGTATTATATCCGGCTGATCGGGCGGCCGGCCTGTTTCCGTGTCGATATTCGCCACAAGACTCATGCCTCGGTGTACCTGTATCCTATGCCATACAGTGTTTCGATTGATGAAAAATCGTCGTCAACGGCGCGCATTTTCTTGCGCAGGCGTTTGATGTGGCTGTCGATCGTTCGGTCATCCACATAGACCTGATCATCATAGGCCACATCCATCAGCTGGTCGCGGCTTTTCACAAACCCGGGGCGTGTGGCCAAGGCCTGCAACAGCAAAAATTCGGTGACCGTCAGTGACACGCTGGCGCCTTTCCAGCTGACTGCATGACGCAGGGGGTCCATTGTCAGCGATCCGCGCTCGATCAGTTTGCTTTCCGCCGGATTGTCACCGGAATCAGACGCTATCGCCTCCTGTCGACGCAGAATGGCGCGGATGCGTTCCACCAGCAAACGCTGAGAAAACGGTTTGCGCACATAGTCATCGGCCCCCATACGCAGGCCAAGAACTTCGTCGATTTCGTCATCTTTTGAAGTTAGAAAAATCACCGGCATATCAGTTTTCTGCCTAAGGCGTCCCAACAAATCCATGCCGTCCATTCGTGGCATTTTGATGTCCAGCACCGCGATATCGGGCATTTTCTGGTTAAAGGCATCAAGCGCCGATTGCCCATCGTTATAGGTAAGGACGTTGTATCCCTCTGCCTCCAGTGTCATTGAAACCGATGTTAGAATATTCCTGTCGTCATCCACCAAAGCGATTGTAGACATTCGCTTCCCCTTTTCACTGCTCAATTTTCGTTCTTATTCTTTTGCGTCTTTTTCCGCTTTATAGCGCTTAGAATCAACCAATAAGTTACTGTTTGGGTGCTGTTGGATTCCGGTAGCCGGTAAAGGTGTGGTAAATTCGACTCAATTTTCACTGGTTCTTTTCCGGTTTTTAGCCAAAAAAAACCAATTTCTACCTTTTCCATACGGTATATCATGGTATACAGTTACAACTTACCGAAAAGGTATCCTTGCAGTCTTCGCCGGTGTAAAATGACAAAATCATTCTGCAGATGTTTGGAATACCTGATTGCTTGCAACTAGTCCCGGAGTGCTTTGATGATCACTGGACGTGTTAACCCTAACCAGACTTTGGAAATCGCCGGAGTCACCGGTCTTGGGACGGTCGCATATAACCTGACAGAACCCGACCTGGTGACACACGCAATCCAGCGGGGCGAGGGAGAGCTTGGCCAGGGTGGCGCGTTGCTGGTGACCACGGGTGACCACACCGGACGTTCACCAGATGACCGCTTTGTCGTCAGAATGCCGTCGGTGGAAAACGACATTTGGTGGGAGAACAACCACCCGATGGACGCGGCTGCTTTTGATGTTTTGCACTCAGATATGCTGACGCATATGAAGGGTCACGATTATTTCGTCCAAGATCTGTTTGGCGGCGCTGATCCGGAGCATCGGCTGGATGTGCGCATTATTACAGAGCTGGCTTGGCACGGGCTGTTCATGCGCCACATGCTGAGGCGTCCCGATCGGCAGGAACTCGATATATTTGTGCCGGAATACACCATCGTTAACTGCCCCAGTTTTCAGGCGGACCCGGAAAAACACGGCTGTCGCAGCGGCACTGTTATTGCGTTGAATTTTGACAGCAAACTGGTGTTGATTGGCGGAACTGCCTATGCCGGTGAAAACAAAAAATCGGTTTTTGCGATATTGAATTACCTGCTGCCTGCCAGGGGCGTTATGCCGATGCATTGTTCGGCCAACCACGCGATTGACCGGCCCGCTGACACCGCAGTATTTTTTGGACTGTCCGGCACCGGCAAAACCACGTTATCCGCGGATCAGGGCCGTGTTCTGATCGGCGACGACGAGCACGGGTGGTCGGATCGTGGTACGTTTAACTTTGAAGGTGGGTGCTACGCAAAAACCATAAACCTTTCTGCGGATGCGGAACCCGAAATTCACGCCACCACCACCAAATTTGCCACCGTGGTCGAGAATATGGTTTATGACCCCGAGACCAAGGAACTGGATTTCAAAGACAGCAGCCTTACCGCAAATATGCGCTGTGCCTATCCGCTGCATTATATTTCCAACGCCAGCGCTTCGTCGCTGGGCGGGCAGCCAAAAAACATCGTCATGCTGACCTGCGATGCCTTTGGGGTTTTGCCGCCGATTGCGCGACTGACGCCAGCCCAGGCGATGTATCACTTTCTGTCAGGTTTTACCGCCAAGGTTGCCGGAACAGAACAGGGCGTTTCTGAACCGCAGCCAACGTTTTCCACCTGCTTTGGCGCCCCGTTCATGCCGCGCAGACCAGAGGTTTACGGCAATCTTTTGCGCGATCGCATCGCCAAATCCGGCGCCAAATGCTGGCTGGTGAATACCGGTTGGACGGGTGGGGCTTACGGCACCGGCGCACGAATGCCGATCCACGCCACCCGCTCTTTGTTGCATGCGGCGCTGAGCGGTGCCCTGGATTCAGCCGATTACCGGATCGATGCAAACTTTGGCTTTGCGGTTCCCATCGCCGTGGACGGGGTGGCCAATGTGCTGCTTGATCCGCGCCGCACCTGGGACAATCCAGTGACCTATGATCGTGACGCGGGCGTGTTAATCAAAATGTTTGCCGATAATTTTGAGCAATATCTGCCCTTTATTGACGAGGACGTCAGGGCTGCGGCCATAGGTTGACAGGCTATGGGCGCGCCTCAAAGACGTGCCCCTGCATCTTCGCCGAAACAGCCCCGCTGCCCCAGCGGTTTTGGATGTCCCGTGCGGCCAGTTCAGTAACCTGTTCCAGAACGTGCGGGTCACGCGCTTCAATTTCGTTGCGCAGGGGTGTGCCCTGACAATAGGCAACAGCAGGGATTCGCGGCGAAGCGGCAGTGCATTCATCTGTTATTGTTGATACCTGCACATTTGAAAATCCAGCGCCGCGCAACTGCGCCGTGATTTCTTCAATATCGAAGTACCCGTGTGGGATCCGCGCTAAAAACCGCGGCGGATCATCGGGAAAAAACCGTCCGGCCGCCTGCGTGACCGCGTCGGCAAACTCGTTTTGGATTATACTGTCCCAGGTGTTGAAAACAAAAACCCCGTCATCGGCCAGAACGCGGTGAACTTCCCGAAAAGCACTCACTTTATCGGGAAAGAACATCACGCCAAACTGGCAAACAACCGCGTCAAAACTATTGTCGTCAAATGGCAGGTCCATCGCGTCCGCCGCCAACCACGAAATCCGTGTATCATCTGCCTGAACCGCCCGGGCACGGTCCAGCATCGGCTGGTTGAGATCCGTTACCTGATACCGGGCGTCCTGCGCCATATTGGCCGCAAGGCTTCGCGTCACCACTCCGCTGCCTGCCGCAGTTTCCAATATCCGCGAGGGTTCTGCCCGCACCACCCGATCGGCCAAATCATCTGCATAGGATTCAAATATCAAAGGGACCAACAATGTGTCGTAAATGTCAGGAATTGATCCCACGAAATCTTTGTCACCTGCTTTCATGTTTCGGCCTCCTGCTTGTATAACTTTATGATATTGTGATGTTTTTCGAAATTGTCAATCTCCCTGCGCGCCAAATACCTATCCTAACAGGCCCCGTCGCAGCAGGTTCAATCCAACGATGACCAGCACCATCAAAGTTATCCGGCGAAACCGCGCCTGATCCAGCCGGTCCTGCAAACGGTTGCCTAAAAACAGGCCTATCACCGCTGGCAGAGCCAAAACCGCCGAAAACGGTATGGTCACCGCATTCAGGACGCCGGACTGAACATGGGCGGTCACCAAAATGACCGATCCCAGCAGAAAGGTGATCCCAAGTGCGCGCACCTGTTCAGCTTTTGGCACATCAAGGGCCAGTAGATACAGGATCAGCGGCGGACCCCAGACACCTGAAAGGCCGCCAAACAATCCCGAAGCCAGCCCGAACGCCGCCTCGGACAGGTTGCGGTACGCCAAATTTAACCGCGGTTGCCAACCCAGCCCCTGCATAAGTCCAAAGCTGACGACGGTGGTGCCCAGAATGACAAACAACACCCGCTCAGGCACCAAAACCACCAGCTGCGCCGACAGGGCAATGGTCACCGCAAAGACAAGATTGAAGCGCCAGTATTTTTGCAACGCGCCTAGCGCCAGCAGGCTGCCACCGCGAAAAGCCTGAATGAAATTGGTGGTCAGCGTGGACAGAATCAATCCGGCAACAGCAACTTCAGCAGGCAAAAAAGACCCCAGCCCGCCAACCATGATCATCGGCAAACCAAAGCCGACAACGCCTTTGACGAAACCTCCGAAAATCACGGTTACCAGCGATGCGATCAGCGCAAAGGCGCCAAAATTCTGGATCAGCTCGCCTGTCATAGCCGTGAATTTCCCCCGCGTTCCCGAGCAAACTGCCAGCCGGTCGGTTGGAACGCAACGCTCATTATCTATCGTTTTTATGTGTTATTTGGTATTTATCTTGCGCTGCACTGCAGCATTGACTATGTGGTGGCCAGTTCAAGCGCTGCTATTTCAGGACCATACAATGCCCAAAGATACAACCGTTCTATCCGATTTGATTACCTCGTGCAGCGATGCGTTGCCCGCCGTTGATGCGCTGTTGGCACAGGCAAAGTCATCAGTTCAAAGTTTGGTTATGGCAAACGGCCGGGTGTCAGGCGCAAAAGTGGAAGCGCATCAATATGCGGTGCACGCGTTAAGCTGGGTTGCCACGTACCACGAAAGCCTGCACCAAATGCGCGACTGGGCCCAAAGGCTGGACGCCGAGGGCACGTTCGGCGAAATGGAAGCGCTGATCCTGCAGATCGGTTTTGGCGAGTATCTGTGCCAGTTGTCCGGTGGCATTCCCATGAGCCAGGGAGAAATCGCGCGGTTGCAGGACACCGGTCTGGGGGCCGTTGATTTTGGCGAGGCCGGGCAATCCCTGATGCGCCACGGCAATACCGAACCCGCGCGCACGCGGCTTTGCGTATTGATGCAGGAACGCGCCGGTGTGGCCAGTTTTGGCACCACCGGACTGGACGAAGACATGGAAATGGTGCGTGACCAGTTTCGCCGGTTTTCTGATGACAAGGTTGTACCTTACGCCCACGAATGGCACCTGAAGGACGAATTGATCCCGATGGAGATCATAACACAGATGGCCGACCTTGGCGTCTTTGGCCTGACAATCCCGGAAGAATTCGGTGGTTTTGGCATGTCAAAAACCGCCATGTGCGTGGTCTCTGAAGAGCTGTCGCGCGGCTATATCGGCGTGGGCTCGCTTGGCACCCGTTCGGAAATCGCGGCGGAACTGATCCTTTGTGGCGGCACCGACGCGCAAAAGGAAAACTGGCTGCCCAAAATCGCCAGCGGCGAAGTGCTGCCAACAGCGGTATTTACCGAACCCAACACCGGTTCAGACCTTGGTGCGTTGCGCACAAGGGCGGTGAAGACCGGGGACACCTATACCGTGACCGGCAACAAAACCTGGATCACCCACGCCGCCCGCACCCATGTGATGACATTGCTGGCGCGGACCGATCCTGACACCGATAATTACAGCGGCCTGTCGATGTTTCTGGCCGAAAAAACACCTGGTGACGACGCCAACCCGTTTCCCACGGACGGTATTTCCGGTGGCGAGATCGAGGTGCTGGGCTACCGTGGCATGAAGGAATACGAACTGGGCTTTGATGGCTTTAAAGTCGACGCGGACAACCTGCTGGGCGGGGTGGAAGGGCAAGGCTTTAAACAGCTGATGCAAACTTTTGAAAGTGCCCGGATCCAAACCGCCGCGCGGGCCATCGGTGTGGCACAGGCCGCGTTGGAAGTGGCGATGAAATATGCCCAGGACCGCAAACAATTCGGTAAAGCCATCATCAAATTCCCCCGCGTGTCGTCCAAACTGGCGATGATGGCCGTGGAAATCATGATCGCCCGCCAGCTGTCTTATCACGCCGCACGAGAAAAAGACGAAGGCCGCCGCTGTGATCTGCAGGCCGGCATGGCCAAACTGCTGGCCGCCCGCGTGGCGTGGGCCGCATCTGACAACGGGTTGCAAATCCACGGCGGCAACGGCTTTGCCCTGGAATACCCGATTTCCCGCATCCTGTGTGACGCAAGAATACTGAATATCTTTGAAGGGGCGGCAGAGATACAAGCGACCGTAATCGCAAGGCGGTTGCTGGACAGCGCCAACTAAGCCCTTTCATCTTTGCAAAAAATACTCTCGCCGAAGGCATCTGAACCTGCCTTGGCGCCACTGCCATTTGCCTTGCCACCAGCAAAGCCGTAGCCTCTGACCCAAATTGGGGAGGCCATGCCATGCTGCGGATAATTTTTGTATTCATTTTTCTTGCCCTGCCCGCCACAGCCCAGGAAGCACAGCAGCCCGAGGAAACAACGGCGCTGGCGGTGCGCACTTCTGTCACTGCCAACCGATACATGGTCGCCACCGCCAACCCACTGGCGGCCGGTGTCGGGCGCAAGGTGCTGGCGGATGGCGGCAGTGCGATGGATGCGGCGGTTGCCATCCAGATGATGCTCAATCTGGTAGAGCCGCAAAGTTCCGGCATCGGCGGCGGGGCGTTTGCGCTTTACTGGGACGCAAAAAACCACAGCCTTTCAAGCTGGGACGGGCGGGAAACTGCGCCGTTGGCGGCCACGCCTGACTATTGGTTGGACGATGACGGTAAACCAGTCGGCTGGTTTGCAGCAGTCGTTGGCGGGCGTTCGGTTGGGGTGCCGGGCACGCTGAAACTGCTGGAGGAGATGCACCGCGAATTTGGCCGCAAAGACTGGGCGTCCCTGTTGCAGCCAACGATTGATCTGGCCGGCGCAGGGTTTGCGGTGTCACCGCGCATGGCGGCCTCGATTGCCGGATCGCAGAAATATGGTTTAGACAAATTCGCCCCCATGCGTGGTTATCTGTTTGACCCGGACGGCCAGCCGCTGCGGGCCGGGCAAATACTGAAAAACCAGCCTTTTGCTGACGTGCTGCGCCGCATTGCCCGCGAGGGTTCGCGGGCGTTTTATCGCGGCGGGATCGCGCAGGACATAATCCACACAACCCGCACGGATACGAACACCGGTATCCTGACGATGCTGGATTTTGCCACTTACCGCGTGAAACAGCGCCCGCCGGTTTGTGTAAGCTATCGCGGTTATGACGTCTGCGGCATGGGGCCACCGTCGTCCGGCGGGCTGACTGTTGCACAAATTCTGAAGCTGTTGGAGCCTTTTGATTTGGGCACAGGCGCAAGTGCGCACGCCTATCATTTGTTCACCGAGGCCAGCAAACTGGCCTTTGCAGATCGCGGGCAATATATGGCGGACAGCGATTTTGTGGACATGCCAACCAAAGGCCTGTTGAACGCTGCTTATCTTAAATCCCGGGCCAAACTTATTGATCCTGGACGCGCGATGAAACGGGCGCGCGCGGGTCAGCCGCCCTGGGACGAAACCCGGCTTTACGCGCCCGATCTGCAGGCAGACCTGCCGGGCACGTCGCATTTTGTGGTTGTTGATTCAGACGGAAACATGATTTCCATGACCACAACAATTGAAACCGGTTTTGGTTCACGCCTGATGAGCCACGGATTTATTTTGAACAACGAGCTGACCGATTTTTCCCGCGCACCGGCACGCGGCGGAAACCCGATTGCCAACCGTGTGGAGGGCGGCAAGCGCCCGCGTTCATCTATGGCACCGACGATTGTATTTAAGGACGGCCAGCCGATCCTGCTGACGGGTTCACCCGGTGGTTCGCGGATTATTTCCTATGTGGCGCAGTCTATTGTTGCCATTCTGGATTGGCGGATGGACCCGCAGGCAGCGATTGATCTGGGCCATGTGGTCAACCGCAACGGGGCGACCGATCTGGAGGAAGGTTCAGACGCGGCGCCCCTTGCAGCGGCGCTGCGGTCACTGGGGCATGAAACCAAAATTCGCAATCTGAATTCCGGTCTGCATGTGATCCTGATCAAAGACGGGGTGCTGATCGGGGCGGCAGATAAACGCCGCGAGGGGGTTGTTCTGGGCGAGTGACTTAATCCGGCACGGAAACCGCCAGCACGCGGCTGATGACCGCAAACGGCAATCCACTTTCGGCGTGCCATTGGTTAAACGCGGCCTGTGCCTTTTTCAGTGCGCCTTTGGATGTTGCCGCGCCGTCAATAACCCCCGCCCCATTCAGGGCCACCACCACAGAGCGCGACAGGATAAAGGCGTCAAACCCCATAAAACGAAGCGAATACTGGCCGGTCATCCCACCCAGCCTTGCGCCGCGCGTTTTCAGTAAATCCAGCAGGCCAATCAGATCATCCGGTGGCCAGTTGCCAATATACTGCGCCGCAGAACCGTGTTCGCGTGCCAGATCGGATAGAAAAATTGCGTTGTCACGAATGGTCAGAATTTTTGCGCCGTTGCGCACGATATCTGTGTTTTTCAGGTGCCTGTCCAAATCCTCGTCAGTCATCATGGCGTTGCGCCCCACGTCAAACCCGTGAAACGCCGCCTCAAACCCCGGCCATTTGTTTTCCACCACGGACCAGTTGAACCCGGCCTGAAATATGCGCTTTGAAAATTCAGACAGCACCCGGTCGTCGGTCATCTGCGCCAGCGGTATAACCTCCGGCGGCCCGAGTGCCGCCACAAATTCTTCACCCTTTCGGTCCACCGCCATATCTCTGATCGCCGCGAAAGATTTCATGATCATCCTCTCCAATTGCGCGACAACGCCGCCACCAACCGACCCCGCGCCGCAGGCAGCGGGCGATTGCCCAGCGAATGCGCCAGCCAGTGTTCCATAAAATAGCCTGTCGTTTGCAGGCCTGTCAAAACCTCAGAGGTATCCGCCGCGGGATTACCCAGCATGACCGGCGGCAGCGGCAACAACCGCTCTGCCCATTGTCCGGCACCTTCGGCGCTGACCGCCCGTCCTGATTTGGGCGAGACATAACACAGCCCCTCTGTCGCGCCGGTGGTTGCACAACTGCCGAGGTCCAGACCAAATCCAAGCCCCCGTAGAACCGCGATTTCCCATTGCAGATACATTTCAGGCCAGTTTTCTTTGTGGCCCAAAATATCCAGCAGTGCCTCAGACAAATCATAAATCCGTGGATGCGGCTCGCGGTCCGGCAGGGAAAAACCCAGCAACCCGCAAATGGAATTCAACCCCGCCAGCGCCTGTCTGTCCGCCAGAACCTTTGCCATACGAGAGCGGATCGGCTCTACCCGAAACGCGCCCAGATGATCCTCCAGACGGGCCCGCCACTCCACAGACACCTGTGCGCCGGGCTGCAGGACAGGCATCATTTTTCGTGATCCGCCGCCCCGAACGACACCGGCATGCCGCCCGTGTTTAGGCGTGAAAACTTCGATAATCGCCGATGTCTCGCCAAAGCCTTTGACGTTTAAGATAAATCCGTGATCGCGCCAGTCCATATGCGAAGGCTAATCCGAAAGGCCCGCTTCGCCAAGCAGATGTCGCCCCTGCTTGTCCTCGACCTCGATAATCCACAGGTCAGGATCAAACCCGCGTTGTCTGGCAAGGCTTTGGTCAACGTCGGTTTCAGCCCCTTCCGTCAGGATCACCCAAATGCGGGCACCGTCAGCGTTAAAAGAACGCTGAAAAACCCTGGCCTGCCCGTTCAGCGTGTTGTTCTTAACCAGCACATTGCCCGCGGTGGCGTCACCCTTGGAGGTTACAAAGGCCGGAATACCTTTCAGCCGCAGACGGTTCAGATAGGCCTGCACCCAGAATTCTGCGGTCAGGCGCGGCACGATCTAATTGCCGTCTTTAAATTCTAGGCCCATTTCGGTGTAGCGTTCGCTATCTTCCTGCCATTTCGGGCGGACCTTGACCTGCAGGAACAAATGCACCTTGCGGCCCAGAAACACTGCGATTTCCTGTCGGGACGCCATCGATACACCCTTGATCGTCTCTCCCTTTGGCCCCAGCGCAATGCCCCGATGGCCCTCGCGGGTGACAAAGATCATCTGGTCGATCTTGACCGATCCGTCCCTGCGCTCTTCCCAGCCTTCGGTTTCCACAGTCAGCTGGTAGGGCAATTCCTGATGCAGGCGCAGGGTCAGCTTTTCGCGGGTGATTTCAGCCGCGATCTGGCGCAGCGGGGCGTCTGCAATCTGATCCTCAGGATAATGCCACACGCCTTTGGGAACCTCGCCCGCCAGCCATATGCGCAGGTCTTGCACCCCGTGGCCCCGTTCCGCGGAAATCATGAACGTTGAGGCAAAATTGTAAGCAGCATTCAACTCTGTCGTCAGCGCCAGCAAAACCTCGCTTTTCACCCTGTCAATCTTGTTGATCGCCAGCGCAACTTTCTGACCCTTTGGCGTGCGGTCTTGCAGCGCCGCCAAAATAGCGGCCACACCTTCAGTGATGCCGCGATGCGCTTCAACCAGCAAGACGACGATATCCGCGTCCGCCGCCCCGGCCCAGGCTGCGGAAACCATCGCGCGGTCCAGCCGTCGGCGTGGACGAAACAGACCCGGAGTATCCACAAAAACCAGCTGCGCGTTGCCTTCAATCGCGATGCCGCGTATGCGGGCGCGGGTGGTTTGCACTTTGTGAGTTACGATAGAAACTTTCGCGCCCACCATCTGGTTCAGCAAAGTCGATTTTCCGGCGTTTGGTTCGCCGATCAGGGCAACAAAACCACAGGCGGTTTTCTCAGACATCGACGCTGACCTTTTCCAGCAGCGCGGCGGCTGCGGCCTGTTCCGCCTGACGTTTTGAACTGGCGCTGGCCTCTGACGCCTCGCCTGACTCAAGCTTTGCTTGAATTGTGAAAACAGGCGCGTGGTCCGGCCCGCTGCGGCTGATTTCCGTATATTTGGGCGGGTGCTGGTTGCGGGCCTGCGCCCATTCCTGCAGGGTGGTTTTGGCGTCTCGCGCGTCGGCTTTGGCAGCGTCAACCCTGTCACCCCACAGCCGCAATATCAGGCCCTGCGCCGCGTCAATACCGGCGTCCAAATAGACCGCCGCGATCACCGCTTCCATTCCATCACCCAGAAGTGCCTGTTTGCGCCGCCCGCCCGACATGGTTTCAGACCGCCCAAGTTTCAGAACATCGCCCAGCCCGACAGAGACCGCCACATCGGCGCAGGTTTCCTTGCGCACCAGCGAATTAAACCGTGGTGCCAGCACGCCTTCGGCGGCATCTTTATCCGCCAGCAACAAAGCTTCTGCCATCACCAGCCCCAGCACCCGGTCGCCCAGAAATTCCAGCCGCTGATTGTCAGGTCGCGTTGGCGAAGACAAAGACGGATGGGTCAGCGCCTCGATCAAAAGCGCGGGTTCTTTGAATTGGTGGCCAATACGATCGGCAAAGGCCATCAGGTCCGACGAAAGCTTCAATTGATCGCTTTGAAATAACGATCAGAACGCCAGGTCCAGAACGCCAGTATCGAGCGGCCGGCAGAGGAAAAGACAATCCTGTCCGCCCGTCCGACGATATTGTCGATGGCCACGTAACCGACACCGCGCGGGGCGCGAAACCGGCTGTCCAGCGAATTGTCACGGTTGTCACCCATAAAGAAATAGCGCTCGGCGGGAACGGTAAATACGGCAGTGTCATCACCGGGCAGCCCCGAAGCAATATTCAGGATGTCGTGCTTTACGCCGCCCGGCAGCGTTTCGGTGCTTTTTGATTTGGTGCAGGCATCGCCCAGCTCGCGCGCATCGTTTTCACAAGACGGCCAGCCGCCCACCGGTCCCTGCGGACCGGAAATCTCTGTGAACAGGCCGTTGCTTTCAACGCCTACGGCTTCGTCGTTGATGTAAAGCCGCCCGTCCTTCATCTGCACGCGGTCCCCCGGCAGACCGATCAGGCGTTTGATGTAATCTTCCTGTGTTGAGGGATGTTTGAACACAATAACATCGCCGCGCTGTGGCTCGCCACCAAACAGCCGACCGTCAACATCCTTGGCAAAGCCGCAAAAATTGATGCCGCGAATGGTCGGGCAAGACGCCCAGGAATACCCGTACGCCATTTTGTTGACGAACAGAAAATCACCAACCAGCAATGTGTCTTTCATAGAGCCCGTGGGGATCCAGAACGGTTGAAAAAACACGGTTCGGATCACACCGGCCAACAGCAGCGCGTACACCAGTGTTTTTGCCAGCTCTGAAATGCTGTTCGGATTTTTTTCAGTTTCCGGATCGTCTGCCATGTTCCTGCTGGTCCTCGGGTTTATTTGTTTTGGGCTACATGACTATTGGGTTGGGTGAAGTCAACCTTCAGACCCGTCCTTTGGCAGAGCCTCGATCATCACAATGGCTTGTGCCCAGGGGTGATCGTCGGTCAGTGTTAAATGAATATGCGCGGTCATGCCGTTTGGCGTCATACTGTCCAACCGCTTGGCGGCCCAACCGGTCACGTGCATTTGCGGTTGCCCGCTGCGCAGGTTGGTTACCGACATGTCTTTCCAGACAATACCCATGCGAAGACCCGTGCCCAGCGCCTTGGAGCACGCCTCTTTTGCGGCCCAGCGCTTTGCATATGTCTCGGCGGTGTTCGCCCGGCCCTCTGCCTTGCGCTGTTCGATGTCCGTGAACACACGTCCGCGAAACCGGTCGCCGAAACGCTCAAGGGTTTTGGCGATCCGTTCGATATTGGCCAGATCGGTGCCGATGCCAAGGATCATGACTCACTCAAAATCAATTATTCCGGTGGCCTGATTGATCCGAATGCTGACCAGCGTTACCGGAGAGCTGTCCGTGGTGCCGGTCTCGTTGTCGTAAGCCTGCACCGGAATATCCAGCCGCAAACCTTTGCCTGCGTTGTAAGTGGCGTTGATCCCGCGCCAAATCAGGGCGCCAAAGCCAAGGCCGGGTTGATCTGATACCACGGTACACGCGCGGCCCAGTTCCGGATCGGGATGCAAAACCAGAAGGTGAAACGCACAACACGCGGGCTCTGCCGTGTCCAGCAAAGCAATTCTGATGTTCCCGTTTGAAAATGTTTCCGTATGGACCGGCCAGGGTTCCACAACATTATAGGCGCTTGCCACCCAATCGCAGGCGTTCAGGGACTGCGCCGCCGCAGTAGCGCCTGTCAAAACCAACAGGGCGAATGTTGCAAAAATACGTTTTATCATGATCCAACTCCAAATGCTTCGGTTCTGGCCTCCTCCATCAGGCGGCGCATTTCACAGATCGAGGCCTGAAGCCCCGTGAAAATCGCCTCGCCAATCAGAAAATGGCCGATGTTCAGTTCCATCACCTCGGGGAACGCCGCAACGGGTTTCACGCTTTCATATGTGAAACCGTGGCCCGCATGTACCTCCAGCCCCAGCGAGTGGGCAAATTGTGACATGTCGCGCAGTTTTATAAACTCTTCTTCCGCTTCAGCCACCCGGCCCTCCTGTAGCGCGTCGCAATAGGCACCGGCGTGCAGTTCAACCACCGGCGCGCCGATGCGTGCAGCGGCTTCAATCTGGCGGGGGTCAGCGGCAATGAAAATGGACACCCGGCACCCGGCATCGCGCAGCGGTGCCAGATAATGCGCCAATTTGTTTTCTTCGCGCGCCACGTCCAGCCCGCCCTCGGTTGTACGTTCTTCACGTTTTTCCGGAACGATACACACCGCATGGGGCACGTGGCGCAGGGCGATGGCTTGCATTTCTTCGGTGGCGGCCATTTCAAAGTTCAGGGGCACGCTCAGCGTTTCCATCAGCGCCTCAATATCGCGGTCGGCAATGTGGCGGCGATCTTCGCGCAGATGCGCGGTCACGCCGTCCGCCCCGGCTTTTTCTGCCAGCAGGGCCGCGCGCACGGGATCAGGATAGGCACAGCCACGGGCGTTTCGCACTGTTGCCACGTGATCGATATTTACGCCCAGCCGCAAACGGCCAAGGGGTTTCGTCAGATTTTTCGTCATGAACGCCGGCCCGATATCAGTGATTCGTCGGCAAACAGTACGGCAGTCATTTCTTGCCGTCAGCCCCGTTCTCGGATTTTTTGCGGCGGTTTTTGATAAGCTCCAGCAGCCGCCCCTTGCGCCGGTGCTGATAGGCGTTGATCAGCGGTTTTGTTAGAAAATAAAAGAACGTTGCGGTTACAATTCCAGGTACGATACCGCCGACGGTGTAAGGCACCATCACCCCATAGAAAAAATCAACAAGGTTTGTCAGGTCTACCGGCGCAGAGGTAAACACTGCCTTGAAATTCTGCCACAGGTCCAGAAAAGCATCGCCAAACAGTTGCAAAACGGATTTGGCCTGCTGGGCTTCGGCGTGTGCGCCGTCGCCGGTATCAAGCAGCCAGTGCCCGATCCTGAAATTGATCGTCGCGATCACAAAGAATGACGGTGGATTGCCAAAAAATGTGCCCAGAAATGCGGCCAGAAAATTCGCTCTGACGATCAGTGCAAGCAAGATAGCTGTGGCGACGTGAAATCCAAAAAACGGCGTAAAGCAGGCGAATACACCCACTGCGATGCCCAGTGCAATTTTATGAGGCGTGTCGGGCAATCGCCGCAGCCGGAGACCGATATACCGGAACACCCGCGACCAGCCTTTTGGCGGCAGCAGTGCTTCGCCGACGGAACGCCAAAACGGCAACTTATCGCGCCGCTTAAAAACCATTTCGCCTGGCCCCGCACAGTTTCATCCGGCCTTGGCCAATTCTCTTTTGCGGGTAATGTCCGCCACATCAGAATCCGCTTCCACAGCTGTCATTACGTTGTACAAATGCTCGATATCACGCACTTCGATTTCCACAATCATCCGAAAGAAATCCGGCTTGCGGTCCAAAAATTTCAAATCCGAAATATTAGCGTTCTGTTCGCCGATCAACGTGCAGATG
>Ga0209992_10002855_pt1 | contig 15250 bp, 15 predicted proteins | sample 2SBtaG_2_FD_182564 | JGI IMG/M metagenome (GOLD analysis project Ga0209992, IMG submission 182564) | Deep subsurface microbial communities from Kolumbo volcano to uncover new lineages of life (NeLLi) - 2SBTROV12_ACTIVE470 metaG (SPAdes)... | ecosystem: Environmental > Aquatic > Marine >... | reverse complement strand
CCGGCAAAGTTTCCCCTGCCGGTCTTTGATTGTCCAGTGTGACGTGTGGTTATCCGCGATTGCCAAACAGATGCAGCAGGAACATGAACATGTTCAAAAAGTCCAGATACAGGTTCAATGCGCCCATGATTGCCGCTTTGCCCAGCCACTCGGTCTGACCGGCCTGCGCCATCGCAATATAAGTGCCTTTGATTTTCTGGGTGTCATAGGCGGTTAAGCCCGCAAAAATCAGAACGCCCAGCGCGGAGATTGCAAACATGATCGCTGCGGATTGCAAAAAGATGTTGACGATCATCGCCACGATCAGGCCGATCACGCCCATCATCAAGAACGTGCCCCAACCGGACAGGTCTTTTTTGGTGGTATAGCCATACAGCGACAGTCCGGCGAACGCGATTGCAGTTACCAGAAAGACCTGGGCAATCGAAATTCCGGTATAGACCGCGAAGATATAGCTGATCGACAGGCCCATAAGCCCGGCAAAAACCCAGAATACCAGTTGCGCGGTCGCCTGACTCATCTTGTTGATCATCGCACCAAAGGCAAAAACCACGGCCAACGGGGCAAACATCACCACATAGCGCAAGCCGCTGTTGAACATCGCGTCAAGCAGACCCAGCGGGATGATCAGGGTTTCCTCGCCTGACACCGCCCGGTTCAGGTCCATGCCAAACACATAGGCAACAAGGCCGGTGATCACCATTGCGATGGACATCAGCCCGTAAACTTTATTCATATGGGCGCGCAGACCCACGTCGATTTCAGAGGCGCGCGTGCCGACGCCGGAGCGCTGGATTGTCTCAAATTCGGCCATTTGACCCTCCTTAAGGGGAATTGGTTGTTAAACTGCCCGGATCGCGCAATTTACGCGCCGTTAAACAGCTATATCGGGTAAAAACGTTGAAATTTCAAGAGAACAAAACCCGAAAAACGCGAAAACCCGCGACACTTTTGCGCGGGTTTTCTGATTATTGCTGTGATTTTTGATTGGACGGCTTAGCGCAACCAGTGAGGCGGCACGTTCCAGATCGGCTTGCCAGACTCTGCTTTGGCTGATTTGTACGATTTGCCGATGTCACACAGCATGTGGCCATCGAGGGTTTTCAGGGCCTGCCGCTGACGCCATGTGTCCATCGTGCCGGTCAAAAACCGCAGGACCGAAGGACCCCGGTTTGCTTTGGTTGCGGAAGCTTTGATTTCGAAATGTGCCATGTGATCGATCCTTTCTGGTTTGTGATGTGATTCGTTCGTTTCATCAATTTGCTTGATCTTAATGTCAGACTGTGATCCATATTTAAAATGAATGTTTTTGCGATGAAGTATAAGGAAACGTGATATGCCAAGAAACATCGACATGACGGCTCTGCGCTCGTTCGTGGCCGTGGCCGACAGCGGTGGCGTGACCCGCGCGGCGGGATTGTTGAACCTGACGCAATCGGCGGTTTCCATGCAGCTGAAGCGGCTGGAGGATAATCTGGGGCAGATATTGCTGGACCGGTCGGCGCGGGCCATAGGGTTGACGGGACACGGCGAGCAGCTGCTGGGTTATGGGCGTCGGCTGCTTTCGCTGAATGATGAGGTTTACGCCCGCATGACCCATCAGGCGTTTGAGGGCGAACTGACGTTGGGTGTGCCTTCGGATATCGTGTATCCGCATATTCCGGGTGTGTTAAAACGCTTTGCCGCTGAATATCCGCGGGTGCGGGTGCAGTTGATCTCGTCTTATACCAGCCGCCTGAAACGGCAGTTTGCACGCGGCCAGTGTGATTTGATCCTATCCACTGAGGAAGCGGTGGAAACCGGTGGAGAGACCCTGAACACCCTGCCGCTTGTCTGGGTCGGGGCACCGGGCGGTTCGGCATGGAAATCACGGCCTTTGCGGCTGGCCTTTGAAACCGCCTGTCTGTTCCGGCAGCGCGTGCAACAGGCGCTGGAAGCGGCTGGCATTGACTGGGAAATGGCGGTGGAAACTGACAGCACCCGCACGGTGGAAGCCTCAGTTTCCGCCGATTTGGCGGTGCACGCCTGTATATCCGGTTCTGCGCCACCTTATGTGGAGGAAATCGATCACGGGGGTGGGCTGCCTGCCTTGGCTGAAATCAACACCAACCTTTACGTGGCCAAACGCGAACAGGCAGAACTGGCGGCAAGGCTGGCGGAAATGGTTCGGCAGGCTTACGGCTAGGGCGCACGCTCGGCGCTCGCTTTGCGTCGCTTCTCGCTGGGCTCCTGACCCTGCGTTGGGTGCGAGGTCGGGAAGCGAAGAGCACAGCGATGAGCGCCGCCCGGCAAAGCTTAGTTGATCGTTACCACAACTTTACCCGTCGATTTTCGAGCCCGCAAAAGCTCCAGCGCGTCGTTCGCCCGCTCCAGCGGCACCATATGGCTGACGTGCGGCTTTAGTTGCCCTTTTCCATACATGTCAAACAATTGCGCAAAACTGTCCATCAATACCTGCGGCTTAAACCGGGTGTAACCACCCCAGTAAAATCCAAGCACGGAAATATTCTTGACCAGCAGGATATTGGCCGGAATCTGCGGCACTTCGCCGGACGCAAAACCAAGCGGGATAATCCGCGCCTCCGGATTGCAGGCCCGAAGCGCCGCCTTGAACTGGTCCCCACCGATAGGGTCATAAACCACATCGGCCCCGCCAAGAGATCTGACCACAGAGCGGATATCGTCGGTATCTGAGTTGATCAGATGGTCAGCCCCGGCCGCTTTGCACACCGCAAGCTTGTCCTCACCCCGCGCACAGGCAATCACTTCGGCCCCCATCAGCCTGCCCAGTTCTACCGCCGTCAGACCAATGCCGCCGGATGCCCCAAGCACCAGCAGGCGTTCGCCCATTTGCAGTTGGGCGCGGTAGTCCAGCGCCACATGAGAGGTTCCATAAGCGATCAGAAAGGCCGCGGCGTCAGTCGCGCTCATCACATCCGGAATGGGCACGCATCGCGTTGCATCAAAACACCCGTAATCCGCCAGTCCGCCAAGCCCGGCAAAGACCGCCACCCGCTGGCCGGTCTGCAAATGCGTTACGCCTTTGCCTAGGCCTGCAACAGTGCCGCAAATTTCCATGCCCAAGGTAAAAGGCAGCGGCGGTTTTTCTTGATACGTACCTTTGACCAGCAACAGATCGCCAAAATTCATGCCAACCGCATGAATGTTCAGCAAAACCTCGCCAGCCGCCGGTTCCGGCACATCGATGTCCCGCATTTCCAGCGGCTGACCGTTTTTGATTACCTGCATGGCACGCATTTTTGATCCGTTCGAATTTGTTAAGCTTTTGTTCAGTGGTAGATGTCGGCGCACGGTTTGTCACGGTCACCGAACCGATATTTGCCAAACGCGCAAAGTTTCCAATAGCTGACGCATGTTCTGACTTGCCAAGTGACCCTACGTTTTGAGGTTGATGGCGTATGGTCGCGGCCGGCCCGGCAACCGCATGGGAACCAGCTAAAAACCAATGGCCTAATTCAGAACTACTAAACCGGTTTAGTAGTTTTGACGCGGAAATCACAAACTGCTGATAATAAACAATTATAACCCGAATGTTTGCCATTTGAACAACTCTGATATTGCCCTTTGCCAAGTCCGCTAACCGGTCCGCCACCGCTTGCGTTACTTTGCCTCTGGCCAATACGGGCAGTCTGGTCTATGGCCGCGCCAAACAATTCTCTTATCAGGACGGCTATCGCTCATGCAGCTGCGCAATATTGCGATCATCGCGCACGTTGATCACGGAAAAACCACTTTGGTGGATGAACTGCTGAAACAGTCGGGCGTCTACCGTGACAATCAAGCGACGGTTGAGCGTGCGATGGACAGCAATGATCTGGAGCGCGAGCGCGGGATCACCATTCTGGCCAAAGCCACATCGGTGATGTGGAAGGGCTCGCGGATCAATATCGTTGACACCCCCGGCCACGCGGATTTTGGCGGTGAGGTCGAGCGTATTCTGTCTATGGTGGATGGTGTGGTTCTGCTGGTTGACGCCGCCGAGGGGCCGATGCCGCAAACCAAATTCGTCACCTCAAAGGCACTGGCGCTGGGATTGCGCCCGATTGTTGTTCTAAACAAAGTGGACAAACCCGACGCCGAGCCTGACCGGGCGCTGGACGAGTGTTTTGATCTGTTTGCCAATCTGGACGCCACCGACGAACAGCTTGATTTTCCGGCGATGTATGCTTCCGGCCGGTCGGGTTGGGCGGATATGGAGCTGGACGGACCACGCCGGGATCTTTCAGCCATGTTTGATCTGATCGTTGACCACGTGCCAGCACCGGACCAGCAAACCCAAAACAACGATCCGTTTTCCATGCTTGCAACCACGCTGGGCGGTGATCCCTATCTGGGGCGCATCCTGACGGGTCGCGTTGAAAGCGGCAGCCTGAAGGCGGGCGAAACGATCAAGGCAATCGCCAGAGACGGCTCGCTGATCGAAAATTTCCGCGTGACCAAAGTGCTGGCCTTTCGCGGCCTCAGTCAGGCACCCATTGATCTGGCTGTTGCCGGAGACATCGTTTCAATCGCCGGAATGAGCAAAGCGACTGTTGCCGATACGCTGTGTGCACAGTCTGTGACGACGGCGATACCAGCGCAACCCATTGATCCACCGACGATTACTGTAACATTTGGCATCAACGACAGCCCTTTGGCGGGGCGTGACGGTGATAAAGTGCAAAGCCGGGTGATCCGGGCGCGTTTGCTGCGCGAGGCCGAAAGCAACGTTGCTATCAAAGTCACAGACGCGCCGGGCGGGGATGCTTTTGAGGTCGCCGGTCGCGGTGAGTTGCAGATGGGCGTTTTGATCGAAAACATGCGGCGCGAGGGCTTTGAATTGTCAATTTCGCGCCCGCAGGTTTTGTATCGCCTTGATGGTGATACAAGGCTGGAACCCATCGAAGAGGTCACCATAGACGTTGATGATGAATATTCGGGTGTGGTGATTGAAAAACTGGCGCTGCGCAAAGGCGAGATGACCGAAATGCGGTCCGGCGGCGTGGGCAAGACCCGCATCGTGGCCCATGTGCCTTCACGCGGGCTGATTGGTTATCACGGTGAATTTTTGACCGATACCCGTGGCACCGGTGTGCTTAACCGGGTGTTTCACGAGTGGGCGCCCTTTAAGGGTGCGGTTCCCGGACGTCGCGCCGGTGTGTTGATTTCAATGGAAAACGGCGCGTCAGTGCCCTTTGCCCTGTTCAATCTGGAGGATCGCGGTCAAATGTTTATCGGCGCACAGGTGCAAGTATACGAAGGGATGATCATTGGCGAGCATTCGCGTGGCAATGATCTGGAGGTAAACCCGCTGAAGGGCAAGAAGCTTACGAATGTGCGCGCAAGCGGCACCGATGAAGCCGTGCGTCTGACCACACCGATCCGGTTTTCGCTGGAAGAGGCGATTGCCTATATTGATACGGACGAGTTGGTGGAAGTCACGCCCAAGGCCATTCGCCTGCGCAAAAGATACCTGGACAAGCACGAACGCAAACGTGAGAGTCGCAAAATGCAAGATTAAACCAGAAGATGTTTAGTAAAATGCAATGCATTTTGCGAAACATCTTAAGATTGTTTTTACATCGTGGTTAATACACTGTGGTTAGAAATGGATGTCTGAGGCCGGGAATAATAAAATGCAATAATAACAACCGAGTATATAGGTTTACGTGGCGTTAAGCAAAAGAAGTTTACAAAAAATGAATTTTTGGCACGGTTATTGCTTTATATACTATTGAGGGAACCGAAGGAGTAGAGATATGAAACACCCTGTAGATGTCCATGTGGGCAAACGTGTGCGCCACCGTCGCTGGATGGTCGGAATGACGCAACAACAACTTGGCGAAGCTGTGGGCATCAAGTTCCAGCAAATCCAAAAATATGAAACCGGCATGAACCGCGTCAGCGCCTCCCGTCTTTGGGATATCGCTGAAGCGATGGAGGTTCCGGTGAATTTCTTCTTTGAGGGGCTGGAGGCCGGAGGTGTGTCAACCGCGCCCCAGGGTGATCTTTTGGCCGACAAGGAAGCACAGGAACTGGTGCGGTCCTATTACGCCATACCGGAAAACCAAAGACGCCGGTTGTTTGATCTGGCCCGGGTGCTGTCAGACGCCGCATAAAGCGGTATTTTGACCCGAGGACAGGCCGTCGTGTTGACGCGATGATGGCGATGTGAAATCTCCGGTGGCAGACAGGCTGTCGGAGGTTTATTTTGGCCGATTTCGATTTCTCTGATAAGGCGCTGCAAAAGGCACTTGTCACCACTGCCCATATGATGGCGGATGCGGCGCGTCCAATCACGCTGCGGTATTTTCGCAGCGATAAACTGGCGACATCCAACAAGCTGTCCTCGGGGTTTGATCCGGTTACCCAGGCCGACCGAAATGCCGAGGCCGCCATGCGCGAGGTTCTTGCACAAAGTCGCCCGGATGACGCGATTGAGGGTGAGGAATTTGGATTTGCTGCAGGCACCAGCGGGTTGTCGTGGGTGTTGGATCCCATCGACGGCACCCGTGGCTATATCAGCGGCACACCCACCTGGGGCATGTTAATTGCCGTGAACGCCGGGGCCGGGCCATTGTTTGGCATCGTCGATCAACCCTATATCGACGAAAGGTTTTCCGGTGGATTTGGCGTGGCCGAAGTGTCTGGCCCCCGTGGAACCTTTGGTTTAAAAACAAGGTCTTGCGATGCTCTGAAGGATGCGGTGATATACACCACTTTCCCGGAAGTGGGGACCAAAGCAGACGAACAGGGCTTTGCCGATATTGCCGCAAAGTGCAAACTTAAACGTTACGGAATGGATTGTTACGCCTATGCGTTGCTTGCCGCGGGTCAGATTGATCTGGTGGTGGAAGCGGGGTTAAACAGCTATGACATTCAGGGGCCAATGGCGGTGGTGACAGCAGCCGGTGGCGTGGTGACCGACTGGAAGGGCAATCCGGCGCATCGCGGTGGCAGAGTGCTGGCCGCAGGATCGGCCGCATTGCATGCACAGGCGCTGGAAATTCTGACGAACTATTAGCGCCGTACAAGTTATTGGTCAAACGGCCCGGCTCTAAGCGCCGAAAAACCCATCAATCAGGTCAAACGCCCGCTTCCTTATGCCCGGGGTTTCCATCAGGATTTCATGGCGTGCTGCTTTGATCGTTTCAAGCCGACCACCCGGCCAGCTTTCCATGCGTTGCACGACATCGCGGCTGTCAACCACGGACTCGTCGGATCCCAAAAGGCAAAGCGTTTCCAACGCCGGTGGATCAGAGCGAAGGATATTTCGGGTTTCGGTCAGGGCTTCATACAGCCAGTGAATGCTGGGTCCACCGATGACCAAACCCGGATTGTTTTTCATTTGACGCTTAAGATAAGCAAAGGATTCCTTGTCTGAGGTCAGCGAATTATCCTCAAAACCGTTTGAGATCACATAGTTTTCAGGGCCGGTGCCCGGTGCGAATTCCGTGCCCATGCCAACCGATCGTGTACCGGCGGCGACCGCCTGAACAATTGGCCGGATCAGCGGATCAATATGCACGCCCCACAATGGTGCGGTGAAGGCTGCCTTTTTGACCGGCAACACCCCGCGAATGGACCGAAAGCCAATGGTGCCGCCCATAGAATGGGCCAGCAGGAAATAGGGCTGCGGCAGGTTCTGTTCAATCGCTTTTGTCAGCATCGCCGCCACGTCCCGCTGATAATCCTCAAACGCCTGGACATAGCCAAGCTGACGGTTGGGCACCAAACGATCCGACAACCCCTGACCGCGCCAGTCGATGATGGCGCAGGCATATCCACGATTTTGAAATTCCCCGACCACGCGACCGTATTTTTCGATAAATTCTGTGCGGCCGGAAAATATCAGAATGGTTCCTTTGCTGCCCTTTTCCCAAGCGGCAAAGCGCAAACGCACACCATCGCTGGCTTGTATCCAGCAGGCGTGTCCACTTTTTGGTGCCTCTGCGACGTCAAGATAAAGCGGGGCAGAATTCATGTCAGGCGAGCAAGCCCCCAAGTTTCATCGCCATTCCCATGTCTCCGTCTACGGACAGTTTTCCGGTCATAAAGGCCGCCGTGGGATTGGTGGAGCCGTCCATGATGCTTTGGAATGTTTCAGCATCGGCGCTTAGGGTGCAGGCGGCTTCGTCATCACCGGCACGAACTCCGTTTTCGTCGATGATAATCGAACCCTCACCGGAAATATCAAATTTGACAGTACCGTCAAATGTGTGGTTGCCCATTTTGTCTGCCAAAGCGGCCACCGCTTCTGAAATGACATCACTCATGCGTTATCCTCCGGGATTTAATGTTGCTTGGTCTCGCCTTTTAGGGCGAAATGATTACGATGAAAACCGATATGACAACTATTTTGCAGTTTCCAAGTCGTGCCGTTGCGGCAGCGGCGATTATTTTGTCACTCATACTGATTGGCGTGCCGGTTGCGGCGCAAACCGAAGCGCTGGACGCCTTGTTTGTTGAACTTCGGAACCCCGAGGCTGACCACGCCGCAGTTGAACAGAAAATCTGGATCGAGTGGGGGAAATCCGGGTCAGATGCGATGGACCTGCTGCTGGAGCGCGGCCGCGCAGCCATGCAGGCGGGCGATCTGGACAAGGCAATTGAACATTTTACCGCTCTGACAGATCACGCACCGGAATTTGCCGAAGGCTGGAATGCACGCGCCACGGCGTTTTTCCTGGCCGACGAGTATGGCCTTTCTGTCAATGACATTCAAACAACGCTGGTGTTGAACCCCCGTCATTTTGGCGCATTGGCCGGGCTTGGTATGATATATGAGCGGCTTGAGGAAAATGAGAAAGCCCTGACCGCTTATGAAGCTGCGTTGGCTGTACATCCCTTTCGTCCCACTTTAATTGAGTCGGTAAAACGACTGAAAGAAAAGACCGACGGTACTGAACTTTAGGCCGTCGTTTAGGGATTGCTTTATGAGCCTGTCGCGGGCCGGGGTCACAGCGGTGCTGGGGCCAACAAACACCGGAAAAACCCATTACGCCATTGACCGCATGCTGGGGTATAAAACCGGCGTGATCGGTCTGCCGCTGCGCCTGCTGGCCCGCGAGGTTTACGACAAGATCGTTGCACTTCGCGGCCCGTCCGTGGTGGCGCTGGTGACGGGTGAAGAGCGGATCGTTCCACCGCGCACGCAATACTGGGTGGCCACGGTTGAAGCCATGCCGCTTGAAATCGGTGCGGATTTTGTGGCTGTGGATGAAATTCAGCTGTGCGCCGACCCTGAACGCGGGCATGTGTTTACCCAACGACTGCTGGCGGCGCGTGGGTTGCACGAAACCTTGTTCTTAGGCAGCGACACCATGCGCAGTGCCATTGCGGAACTGGTGCCTGACGCCAGTTTCACCCGGCGCGATCGGTTTTCAGAGCTGACTTATGCCGGAGCCAAGAAAATTTCCCGCCTGCCAGCGCGGTCCGCCATTGTCGGGTTTTCGGTGGATAACGTTTATGCCATCGCCGAACTGGTGCGCCGCCAAAAGGGCGGTGCGGCAGTGGTGATGGGGGCCTTGTCACCGCGCACGCGCAACGCCCAGGTCGATCTGTTTCAAAACGGCGATGTGGATTATCTGGTGGCCACAGATGCCATTGGTATGGGCCTTAATCTGGATATCGGGCACGTGGCGTTTTCAGCGCTGGCGAAATTTGACGGCCGACGCATGCGCAATCTGGCACCCAACGAGCTGGCACAAATCGCCGGGCGCGCGGGACGGTATTTGCAGGATGGCAGTTTTGGCGTGACCGGCGAGGCGGTGACGCTTGATGCTGAAACGGTGGAGGCAATTGAAAACCACCGCTTCAAGCCACAGAAAAACCTGCAATGGCGCAACAACCGGTTGGAATTTGGCACGCCGGACACGTTGATTGCGTCGCTGGAGGCTCCCTCTGCCACCCAAGGATTGACCCGCACCCGCGAAGGTGACGATTTGCGGGTTTTGAAATCTTTGGCCCAGATGCCCCAAATTCAGGACGCGCAGCCAACCGGCGCTGCGGTTCGCCTGCTGTGGGATGTCTGCCAGATCCCGGACTTTCGCAATGTCACCGACGGCGAGCACGCCGCTTTGATCAGCAGATTGCACGATTTTTTATGCGGCGGTGGGGTTATTTCAGACGATTGGCTCGCTGGCCAAATCAAAACCATCGACCGGTTGGATGGCGACATAGACACAATTGGTAAAAGATTGGCCTATATACGCACATGGACCTATGTATCTCAGCGCAAGTCATGGCTAAAAGACCCCGAATATTGGCGCGGTCAGACCCGCGCCGTCGAGGACCGCCTGTCAGACGTGTTGCACGAGCGTCTGCAGGAAAGATTTGTCGACCGGCGCACATCCGTTTTGATGCGCCGGTTGAAACAGAAGGAGAGCCTGGTGGCAGAGGTGAACGATAAAGGTGAAGTGACGGTTGACGACCAGTTTGTCGGCAGGCTGTCTGGATTTCGCTTTCAACAGGACAAGTCTGCCGCCGGAGCAGCAGCGAAAACCCTGCGCAGCGCCGGGGTTCAGGCGCTGGCGCCAGAGTTCAGCCTGCGCTCTGATCGGTTTTACAACGCACCGGACACAGAGATCGATATCACCGAACAGGGCGGGCTAATGTGGGGCGCGGATGCGGTTGGCAAGCTGGTCGCGGGGTCTGATATTCTGTCACCTGCAATCGAAGTGTTTGTGGATGATGAAGCCGGCGCTGACATTGCGGAAAAAGTGCAGCGGCGGCTAAGCCATTTTGTTGACCGCAGGATCACCGCGCTGTTTGAACCGCTGTTGGCGTTGCGCGATGACGATGCGCTTACCGGTTTAGCCCGTGGCGTGGCGCACAGGATTGTTGAGGAACTGGGGATTTTGCCGCGCGCGGACATCGCTGAGGATGTTAAAAATCTGGATCAGGACGCAAGGGCAACCCTGCGCAAGCACGGGGTTCGCTTTGGCCAGTACACGCTGTTTCAGCCGCTGATGTTAAAGCCCGCACCAACCCGGCTGCGACTGGTGTTATGGGCGCTGGCCAGGGGTTTGACGGAATTTCCGGAGTCACCACCTGCCGGGCTGGTGACGGTTCCCGGTGCTTCTGACGCGCCGGAGGGATATTATGAAAAAGCCGGTTACCGTCTGGCCGGTGCCCGGGCCATTCGCATTGATATGCTGGAACGGCTGGCGGATATGACCCGCGTTGAAAACAGCCGAAGCGGGTTTGAAGCCAAGGCGGATATGCTGTCCATCACCGGTATGACGCTGGAGCAATTTGCCGACCTGATGCAAGGGCTTGGCTACGTCGCCAAAAAAGGCGAGCGTCAAAAAGTGAAGGTGGTTGGTGCTGACACAGAAGTGGCCGACGCCCCGGATGCGGCCCTTGAAGAAGGCAAAGCGCAGGGCGCGGGTCAGGCGGTAAAACAGGCTGACGGGGTCGCTGAAGATACGCACGCGGTGGTTGATGCGGCAGATGCAACAGAGCCTGAAACTGAAGTTTTTTACACGTTCACATGGGCTCCGGTCGTACGAAGCCGTGGCGGTGACAAATCCAAACGACAGGAAAGCCCGGCAAAACCGCGCCGCGAGCGGGGACCCAAGAAACAAAAACCCAAACAAACATCAGCAAAGCCACCAAAAAAAGATGTGCCGGTTGACCCTGACAGCCCGTTCGCGGCTCTGCTGGCGTTAAAACAGAATTCCTGAATTATGAGCGGTCCGCCGCAAAGTCTTCGGGTTGACAAATGGCTGTGGTACGCGCGGTTTTTCAAAACCCGCGGCGGGTGCAGTCGTTTGGTGACCGGCGGCAAGCTGCGCCTGAATGCTGAAAAAATCAACAAAGCAGCGCAGGCGGTTCGTGTGGGGGACACGCTGACTTTTCCGCAGGCCCGGGCAATCCGGGTGGTGCGGGTTGTGGCTTTGGGACAAAGGCGCGGTCCGGCACCGGAGGCGCAAACGCTTTATGAAGACCTAAGCCCGACAGATGAAACCGCAAAGGACACGCCGGACCCAAAGCAGGGGCGTCTCGGGCGACCAGACAAACGGGACCGGCGGGCCGCCCGCGCATTTCGAAGATCGCCTCTTGAATGATCAGCAAATGGAAAATAAATATGCGCCGACAAGACCGCATACCTGGCCGTAGAATTCAACATATCCGAAAGCGCTCATGACCTATATCGTCAACGACAATTGCATTGCCTGCAAACACACCGACTGTGTTGAAGTCTGCCCGGTGGACTGTTTTTACGAAGGCGAAAACATGTTGGTGATCCATCCCGATGAATGTATCGACTGCGGCGTTTGCGAGCCCGAATGCCCGGTGGATGCAATCCTGCCCGACACAGAGCCAGATACAGAAAAATGGGTTGAGTTTAACCGCAAATATTCAGAAATGTGGCCGGTTATTATCACCAAAATTGACGAATTGCCGGACGCCGCCAAACACGACGGCGAAAAAGGAAAGTTGGAAAAATATTTCTCAGAAAAGCCCGGCGAGGGCGGCTGAGAAATGATTCGCCGTGGACGGCGGAAAAACCTCGGATATGCAGCCAAATAATCAGCAGAATTTCGTCATAAGTTGCTGATATTAAACCACGAACAGGTGATGCTGCGCTGCAGCACTTTGAAGCCGGTGATTTTTGTGATATACTGGGCCAAACAACACGAAAGAATTTCATGGCCGTTGGTCAAAAGATCCCGTCATCCCAGCCTGTATGAATCCACCTAAAAACCGATGCGGACACCAAGCCATTGGACCCGCACCGAATTTTTTGCCAGGTTCTTATTGGCCCATAAAAGGAAGCCCTCTGCATGAGTAAATCAAAACACGCCGCCGCTTTTCGCCCCAATGATTTTGTGGTGTACCCGTCTCATGGCGTGGGCAGAGTTGTGTCTATCGAGCAGCAGGAGGTTGCCGGGTTTGATCTGGAACTGTTCGTGATCAATTTTGAAAAAGACAAGATGACGCTTCGGGTGCCAACCGCCAAGGCTACGGCCGTGGGCATGCGCGGACTGTCAAGCCCGGAGGTTGTGGCCAGGGCGATGGTCACCCTGAAAGGGCGCGCGCGGGTGAAACGCGCCATGTGGTCGCGCCGTGCGCAAGAGTACGAGCAGAAAATCAATTCCGGCGATTTGATTGCCATTGCCGAAGTGGTGCGCGATTTGCACCGCAACGATGACCAGCGCGAGCAATCCTATTCAGAGCGTCAACTTTATGAGGCAGCCCTTGAACGGCTTAGCCGCGAAGTTGCGGCAGTTGACGGTGTGGAAGAAGGCGAAGCGCAGGTCCGCATTGACGAGGTTCTGATGAGCCGTGCGGCGGCGGCGTAAGATAGAGTTCCGTAAATCTACCTGGGCTGGTCTTGCGGTTTTAGGTGATCAAGAACTGCAGGTCCTGCTTAATGCCGTATCCTTTATGTCAGCGGAACGGCTCTATCCTTTTGATCTTGGGCGCAATTTATTCCGAAAGCCGGTGCCCGGTTTTCGGATTGCGCTTTAGGTGACAATGGCCAATGCGGCTGCCAAAGCCGTTATTTCCGCGCATTGCTGCGCCCCGCCCAGTACATCGCCGGTTTGACCATCGACCAGATTGTTGGCCAAAACAAGCAGGGGCAATGCGCCGACAAAGGCCCAGAACAAAACCGAAATGCCGCCAAAGCCCAGCGCCAGCAGGCAGATCAACAGGGCAAGACCGACGCTTGCAGCCAACGATGCAGGCGGCGGCAGGCCGACGTTTGCGGACAGGCCATCGTCTTTGGCAGGCTGCATGAAAAACATTGCGGCCACCATCGGTGCGCGCGAGGCGGCACCGACGGCCACCAGCGGCCAAAAAAGCGCTTCGTTTACAGCCAGCCCCTGGATGCCGCTCCAGCGGGCGATCAGTGCAATGGTTAGGGCAACCGCACCATAGGCCCCGATGCGGCTGTCTTTCATGATCATCAGCCGCGTGGCTTTGGCTTTGCCACCACCCAGACCGTCGGCACAATCGGCAAGGCCGTCCTCGTGCATCGCGCCGGTGACCAGCACCATCGTTGCCAGCGCCAGTGATGCCGAAAACACCTCTGGTGCGCCCAGAAAGCCGGCAAAGGCGGCCATTGTTGCCGCCAGTGCTCCCACCGCTGCGCCCACCAGCGGATAGGCCCATGTTGCCGCAGCCGCGCGCACGCCGGAAATGTTGTGATCCACCGGCACGGTCAAGCGGGTCAGCAGGCTGAAGGCGGCAAGTATATCTGCCGCTTGAAAGCCCTGTTGTGATGGCGCGTCGCTCATGGTTCCTTTGCCTGCGCAATTGCCGCTTTTCATTTGCATCATTGGCGCTAAACAGACGCGACTTCAATTCCTATCAAAGGAATCGCCACATGACGGCTGCGATCACGTTTTCCAACCTCCCTGAATTTTGCGCTGTTTTGGCCGAACTTCCGGGTGCTGACGACACCGCAATTGCGGCAGCAAGCCAGCGGAACAGCCAGTTGACCAAACCACCGGGAGCGCTTGGGCGGCTGGAAGAGCTGGCGATCTGGTATGCCGGATGGCGGGGTGAGGCCGCGCCAACAATTGAGAATCCGCAAGTTGCGATTTTCGCAGGAAACCACGGGGTGACAGCGCAGGGCGTTTCAGCCTTTCCGGCGGAAGTCACCCAGCAGATGGTGTTCAATTTTCAGGCAGGCGGAGCGGCGGTCAATCAGTTGTCGCAATGTTTTGGGGCGACGATGACCGTGGAGGCAATTGATCTTGACCGGCCCACAGAGGATTTTACAAAAGCGGCGGCGATGAGCGAAGACGGGCTAACCACGGCGCTGCGGGTTGGCTGGAACGCCGTTGATCCAAAGGCCGACCTTCTGGTGATAGGCGAGATGGGCATTGGCAACACGACCTCGGCCGCGGCCATTGGCAACGCGCTGTTTGGGTTGGACGCGGTGGAATGGGTTGGCCGGGGCACAGGCGTTGACGCTGCCGGCATGGTGCGAAAAACCGAAGTGGTGCGCGCGGGGCTGGCGCGACACGCAGGCATTTTGAGCGATCCGCTGCAGGTGCTGCGTTGTCTTGGCGGGCGCGAGCTGGCAGCTATGGCCGGGGCGATTGTGCGGGCCCGGGTGCTGCGCATTCCGGTGATTTTGGACGGGTTTATCTGCACCGCAGCGGCTTCGGTGTTGTACAAATGCAGCGCAGATTCGCTGGACCATTGTGTGGCCGGGCATCTGTCAGGTGAAAATGCCCACCGGCTGATGTTGAAAAACCTGAATATGGATCCGCTGTTGTCACTGGGCTTG
>Ga0209992_10002854_pt1 | contig 15251 bp, 16 predicted proteins | sample 2SBtaG_2_FD_182564 | JGI IMG/M metagenome (GOLD analysis project Ga0209992, IMG submission 182564) | Deep subsurface microbial communities from Kolumbo volcano to uncover new lineages of life (NeLLi) - 2SBTROV12_ACTIVE470 metaG (SPAdes)... | ecosystem: Environmental > Aquatic > Marine >... | reverse complement strand
TCTGTCTCAGAATAGATTACCTCAAGTTGAGCCTTGTCAAGATCCTGAATTGAGATTATATCCTTATTGAAGAAATCGTTCATCCTTCAACCATTTATAGAGCCAGATATACAAACCATACTAATGGAACAGTCTGACCTGATTGTTAGGCGTATCAAAGATGGTACAGTAATAGACCATATCAACGAAGGTAAGGGTCTCCAAGTGCTACAAGCCTTAGATATTGATGGTAGAAGGGGAAATGTCATTACTATTGCTCTAAACATGCCTAGTGGAAAGCTGAAAAAGAAAGACATGATAAAAGTTGAGGGAAGATTCCTTGAAGACGATGATACCAACAAACTTGCAGTAATTGCCCCATCATCAACTGTCAACATAATCAAAGACTACAAACTTGTTGAAAAGAGACGTGTCTCATTACCAAATGAAATTGATAGAATTTTTAGATGCTCCAATCCTGATTGTGTCACAAACAGCAATGAACGTATTGAATCAATCATGGATGTAATGGATAAAGAAACTCTCATACTAAAATGCAGATACTGTAGCAGATTATTAGATGTCAGTAAGATAAAATACCAAAATCAATAGAAATTTTTTAAGATAATATTTTCTTAGTTGCTGATTCTAAATATTAACATTAATTGTCTATGGAAAACTTGGCTAATTATTGTCCTAAAATAATAAACATCATTACAATACCGTAAATAGCAATTGATTCTACCATTCCGATAAAGATGAATACTTTGGATTGTAATGCTGGGTTTTCAGTAATTACTGCTAAACCGGCAGAACCGACATAACCCAAGCCAATTCCTGCACCCATTGCAGCAAGTCCAAATGCAAGACCAGCACCAATAAGTTTTGATCCATCAGATGACCCTAAATCACCAGCGGCTTCTTCTGCATATGCTACACTTGCTAAACCTGAAATTGATATTGCTAGTGTTGCAAGAAGTAAAACCGGGAGTATTCTCATTTGCATTTTTTGCTTTTTTCAGACTATATTTAAATCAACAGTTAATTCGTCTAGATCTGATCCAGAGTTTTCTTTTTGAATCCGTCAAGGTCTTTTTTTATACTTTGAGAAAAATCATCATGTTCTTTTTCTAAAGCCTTTTTAGACTGATCTAATAGTTTTTTAATTTCATCTTTACCCATTATTCTCTCTTCTCCATTGAAGCCTTTACTTTTTTTAATCTTGCGAATTCTTCTCTTTCCCTCTCCTCAAGAGTTGCCAAAATGTACCTCACCCTTTGGGTATATTGAGGAATTATGATATTTTCTAATGCATTCAGCAATTTTTGGGTCTTTTCAAGTGCCTTCGCAAGGCTAAAAATCGAGTTTTCAAATTCAGCTGCCTTGCAAATTTTTGGTAGTAATTCTTTGATTTGTTTCGCACCACGATCAATTGATGCATTAGTATCAGCAAATCCATATGGCATTGATTTTGTATCTTTTTCAGTAACACTAAGAACAGGAATTGTAACGTCAACAACTCGCTTTATTCCTGATTCAACTTGCATTACTGCTGGAGTTGTCTGTGCAACAGAATCTACCGTAGATACTCCTAATGATAAATAGGACTCGTTTACTGATTGGTAAATATCTTGTAATGGATCCCAAATACCACCTCTAGTTTTCTGAGCTTCAGTTATCATTTCTTCAATATTTTTTAGCAGTACTTTTCGTTTATCATCTAGAATTTTCTGTACCATTGTTGCAACTTGTGTTGAACGTTTGTATTTGAATAATTCAATCTTTGTTGCAACAACATTTTGCCCAAATGACATTAGAACTATTACTCCTTGTAGTATTGTTCTATGAACTTGTCTTTTACCTTAGTAAGCTCGTTTTTAGGTAGATTTGAAATAGTGTTCCATTGCAATCCTAGTGTTTCTTCAATAGTACGATTTTCGTCTATTGCTTGTGTTAGGAATTTATTTTCAAATTCATCACCAAAATTCATATAGTTTAGATCAACCTCAGTAAGTCCTGCCTTGCCTACAATTCCTGCTAGTGCTCTAACTTCTTGTGCTCTAGAATATGCATCATAATTTTGGTTTGAAATTTCTTGATGGTCAGCACGAGTTCTTCCCTCACCAATTCCATCTTTCATAATTCTACTAAGACTCATCAAAATGTTAACTGGTGGATAAACTCCCTGTCTGAACAAATCTCTTCCAAGAACAATTTGTCCTTCTGTAATGTAACCAGTAAGATCTGGGATTGGATGAGTAATGTCATCTGATGGCATTGACAAAATTGGCATTTGGGTTACACTTCCATTTTTACCTCTTAGTCTTCCTGCTCTCTCATAAATTGTTGAAAGGTCAGTATACAAATATCCTGGATATCCTTTTCTTCCTGGTACTTCTTCTCTTGCAGCACTAATTTCACGTAGTGCCTCGGCATAATTTGTCATATCAGTTAGTATTACAAGCACATGCATTCCTAGATCATATGCTAGATATTCTGCAACTGTCAAGGCTACACGAGGAGTGATAATTCTCTCAATGGCAGGATCATCTGCCAAATTCAAGAAAAGTACGCTTCTTTTTAGTGCGCCAGATTCTTCAAGGCTTCTTCTGAAATATTCTGCTTCACTAAATTGTACGCCAATTGCTGCAAAGACCACCGCAAACTCATCACTTGTTCCAACAACAGATGCCTGTCGTGCAATTTGTGCTGCTAAAATATTATGTGACATACCAGAACCAGAAAATATTGGGAGTTTTTGTCCCCTTACCAGAGTAAGCATTCCATCAATTACTGAAACACCTGTCTGAATGAAGTCTTTTGGATATTCTCTTTGTTCAGGGTTCATTGGAGCACCGTTAATATCTAAAAATGAAGATGCAACAGGATCTGGTAATCCATCCTTAGGTCTACCAAGTCCATCAAAAACTCTTCCAAGAACTTCTTCAGAAACTGGCATTTCCATTACTTTTCCAACAAATTTTGCGTTTGTTCCAGAAACAGATAGTCCAGTTGTGCCTTCAAAGACCTGAACAATTGCTTTACCATTTCCAACTTCAAGTACTTTTCCAAGTCTCTTTTCACCGTCGTTTGTTTCAATCTCAACTAGTTCATCAAATGCTGCATTTTCAACACCGTCAACAATTACTAGTGGACCTTTAATTTCTGCAATCTTACTATATTGTACTCCGCCTTGTGTACTCAATTTGAAACCTTTACTCCTGTAACATTTTTGAATTGTTCAGCCATTTCGTTTTGTACTTTTTCTAGTTTATCCATTTCATCATCCTTTACTTCCATTCTTGCTTTTAGTAAAGAAGCAATCACAGGCATTGCACGGATATCTGCTAGTGCTGCACCATCTTTTAGTGCTTGTTGTCCTTGATTGTAAAAGCCAACTAGTAATTTCATAAGTTTGAATTGCTTTTCAGGGCTACAGTATGTATCTACATCATCAAATGAGTTTTGTTGTAAAATTCCAATCTTAATCATTCTTGCAACTTCTAAGATTAGTTTTTCTTCATCTGGAAGTGCTTCTGGTCCTAAAAGTCTTACAATTTCTTTTAGTGTATCTTCTCTTTGTAAAATTCCATAAGTTTCACCCCTCAATTTTAGCCAGTCCTCACTGATATTCTCAGACCACCATTTTGCAATATCTGCAAGATATCCCGAATAACTGTTCATCCAGTTAATTGATGGATAGTGCCTAGAATACGCAAGTTTGGCATCAAGTGCCCAGAAAGTTTTGATGAATCTCATTGTATGTGTTGTAACGGGTTCAGTAAAGTCACCACCAGATGGAGATACTGCACCTACCAGTGATACAGAACCGTCACGTTCTGGACTTCCTGATGCTCTAACTCGTCCTGCTCTTTCATAAAATTCTGCTAATCTAGATGCCAAATATGATGGATAACCTTCTTCTGCTGGCATTTCTTCTAATCTACCAGACATTTCTCGTAATGCTTCTGCCCATCTACTTGTTGAATCTGCTACAAGTACAACATCATATCCCATGTCTCTATAATATTCTGCAATTGTAACACCAGTGTAGATGCTTGCCTCTCTTGCAGCTACTGGCATGTTTGAAGTATTTGCAACAAGAACAGTTCTGTCCATTAGAGGTTTTCCTGTACGAGGATCTTTTAGTTCTGGAAATTCTACCAATACTTCAGTCATCTCGTTTCCTCTTTCACCACAACCAATGTAGACTACTACTTGGGAATCAGCCCATTTTGCAATCTGGTGTAAAGTAACTGTCTTTCCAGTTCCAAAAGCACCTGGAATTGAACCAGTACCACCTTTGGCTAATGGGAAAAATGTATCAATGACTCTTTGACCAGTAAGCAATGGAATTGTTGGATCATATCTTTTCAAGTATGGTCTAGGTGATCTTACAGGCCATTTGTGATACATCTTCAATGGAGCAGATTGACCATCTTTTTCAACAACTGCAATTTCGGTTTCAAGATCATAATCTCCTTCACTAACAATTTTTGTAATTTTTCCACCTGCATGATTTGGTGGGACAAGAATCTTGTGTTCAATTAATGAAGACTCTGGAACAGTTCCAATGATGTTTCCTGGTTCTACCTCATCACCAACTGAGACAGTTGGATTGAAATGATATTTTTTTGTCATATCTACAGGAGTTGTAGTAATTCCGCGTCCGATAAAAGAACCAGACTTGTCTGCCAAGTCTTTTAGTGGTCTCTGAATTCCGTCATAAATCTGACCAATGATTCCAGGACCTAATAGAACACTTAGTGGATTTCCTGTGCCTACTACAGGCTCACCAGGTTTTAGACCACTAGTTGATTCATAAACTTGAATGAATGCTACATCACCTGTAAGACGAATTACTTCACCAATTAATTTTGCATCACCAACAGATACAGTTTCATACATTTTTGCGTCAGACATTCCATCAGCTTTCACCGCTGGACCGCTCACCCATACAATTCTACCTTGTGCTACCATTTTAATTTCCCAAGTTGAATTTTGCTGCGATGTTTTTCCTTATTAAAGGCTTCATTCTTTCAAATCGTGCATCGATCGTGTTATCAAAAGTCATCGAGCCATCTTTTGAAGTGATCTTGACACCACCCATGCAATCAATCTGTTCTGAAGATAGATCTGCTCCAGAAATTTTTGAAATTGCTGATTGAACAATATCCTTATCCGTTGAATTTGTGAAAACTGTAATTTCAGATGTACCTAAAGCTTCTGTGGCTTCGGTGAGTAATGTAGAAATCAGATTTGAATAATTGGAATCTCTTTTGGTATTTTTGATTTGTTCTTTTGCCTTTTCAAATACCATGGATGTATGTTCTTCCACTAGCAAAAGTGCCTTGTTTCTTACTTCTAGATCCGAACTCCCAACTATCTGTTTTTCAATTTTTTCTGCCTCTTTTTGACCCTCAGATAGGATTCTCTCATATTCCTTTTCTAATTCAGGTAAAGAGTCAGATAGTTTTTGTTGAGATTCAGAAAATGACAGTTTTAGAGATTCAAGTAGTTGCGATCTATTCTTTTCTAGAACCTGATCAACTGTCTTTTCAAGCGATAACTCAGCCAATGATGGCATTTTTTTGCAAGCAGATTTTAATGTTTGTTACCAAAAAAAAATTTCGGAACATTTTAAACCCTATTTAAGAACGGAAGATTACTTTGGCAGTAGCAGATTTAAAATTTGGTACAGTAATTCTGCCAAGATCTGATTCTACCAAGGCCATTTCTCAGCTAGCAAAATTTGAGTGGTTTCACAAAATTGAGCCCCAGAATGATACGATTACGCCTGAAATAGATGATGTTTTGTTAAACGCTCAAAAAACATTTCAGGCAATTGACGAGGTTGTAAAGGGACTTGGAATACCACTTACTACAGGTATTATGGAGATTCTTTTCAAGGGAACTGTCATCAAAAAGGATCAATACCAATTGGATGACCTAAAATCAATGGTAATCGATCTGGAAGAAAAATACTTGTCAGTAATTGAGGAACCAACAAGGCTTCTCAAAGAAAGCGAAGATGTCAAGAGATCATTGGCTGAATATCAGACAGTTAAGGAAGCACTGTTACTTGTCAAAAAACTTGACATCAATATTGGCAATCTAGGTTCTATGACTCATTTTTACACAAATTTGTTTATAATAAAAAAATCTGATTTTGAAGAGATTTCAAAGACTTTGCAGAATGTAACAATTTTCAAATATGAATTAGATAGTAAAGATGAATCTGCAATCATGATTATTGCAGACTCGCAGGATACAGACAAAGTTCTAAAAGTAATGCGAAGTTTTAATTCAAATCCATTTACAATTCCGCAAGGAGTTTCTCAAGTACCTAGTAAAGCATTTCAATTTTCAGAATCAAAAATAAAGGAACTTGTTACACAACAAAAAACACTGACAAAAGAGATTCAAAATATCACAAAGAAAAAAAGAGCAGAGATATTATCAATTCATGAAAAGGCATACATAGCCAAAGAAATTCTTGAAAGTTTACGTAAACCTGGCGGTACCAGAAGTTTTTCAGTAATACAAGGATACATTCCAGCAAAAATGGAAAAACAGTTCAAAAGTGCTACTGGTGAATGGATGTCAGTTGTTGAAAATATTGAAGATACGAAACTTTCTGCACAAGTACCAGTTCTAATGCAAAATCCAAAATTTGCAAGAACATTTGAAGTAATTACAGAAAGTCAAGGAATTCCAAAACATGGAGAATCAGATCCTACTCCAATGATTGCTATCATGTGGCCAATATTTTATGGCTTGATGTTTGCAGACGTTGGTCATGGTCTATTGCTTATGGGATTAGGATTAATTTTCAAATTAAAAGGACAAGGAAACCTTTCAAGATGGGGAATGCTAATTGCAATCTCTGGTGCAGCAGCTGCAATAGCAGGTGTTGGGCAAGGTGAGGCGTTTGGATTCCATATTCATTACTTTGAACCATTTGGGACACTTCTAGATGAAGGTGGAGCATTATACCCGATATCATGGATTGTAGGCGTCATTAGTGTTGCAGAATTAACATTTGACCAAGTAATCACTATTCTCAAAGTTTCACTCTTCTTGGGAATAGTGCATCTTCTTTGGGCGTTTGCACTTCGAATTAGAAAACTAGCAAAAGATGGACACATGCTAACAGTGTTTACAGAAGCAATTCCAAATGTTACTCTCTATGGAGGAATTGTTGTAATCATGATGTGTGCAATTGGTTCGGGCTATGATGTCATGAATATGTATGCATGGTATCACACAGAACCAGTTCCATGGGTTACTGTGTTCCTTGGTGAATGGGCTCAAGTCTGGATAATTTCTAGAATTGCAATAATAATCACAATAGCATCTATTGTAATAATGATGATTGGTGGAATAATGCATAACAAAAGACATCCAGAAGAAGGTGGAAGTATGGTTAACGTAATAATCGAAGTTTTACTTGGAAAATCAATTGAATGTTTAGCACATACCATAAGCTATGCACGGATTGGAATCATGCTGCTGGTACACGCTGCACTTTTACTTACAGTTAACAATTCATTTGAAAGTATGGGAGGATGGAGTTCTCCAAGTGGAGCCGCATTAATTATTGGTGGAAACATTGGTATCATGATGATTGAAGGATTAATTGTCTTTATTCAAGCGCTAAGGCTTCATCTTTACGAGTTCTTTACAAAATGGTATGATGGTGGTGGTAAACCATTCAAACAACTAGTCCCAGAGATGCTTTACAACCAGCTTTTGTGGAAAAAATAATCATTCAACAGGAAGTTCTAGGTTATTTCCCCATTCACCCCAAGATCCCAAATAGACCTTTACATTTTTGAAACCAATTTTTTTTAATGCAAGAAAACTGTTTGCTGCTCTGTATGCCCCCTGACAATATGTGACAATCTGGGTTTCTTTATCCATTTTGTAAAGATTTGACAATTGTTCATCACTTTTGAATAATTCTTGTTCTAGATTTTTGTTCCAATCTATGTTTATTGCAGTGGGAATGTGTCCACCACGTGCTGCCCTAGGGATGGTCCCATCAAATTCATCCTTTGAGCGTGCATCAATAATTGTAATTTTTCCAATATTTTCTTTGATGTATTCAAAGCCTGTAATTATTGAGGTATCAATAGGAGTGGTTAGATTTGATGGTGCATACTTTGTTGGTTCTGTTTCAGTAGAATATTTTTCATCTGTCCATTTTGTAAATCCGCCATCCAGCATCCAAACATCATGGTGTGAAAAATATTGGCAAAGCCATACACCTCTTGCTGCTAACATGCCAGAAACATTATCATAAAAAACAATTTTCTTATTTTCATCAATTCCTGCAAAAGAAAGAAGTTTCCGAGTTTGTGCACTAAAACTGCTTATTCCATTTTGAGATGTGTCAAACCAATGAAATGCAAAAAGATCCAAGTTTACTGCGCCGGGAATGTGGCCTTTGGAATATTCCCCAAATGAGCGAGTATCAACTATCAAGACACTCTCATCTTGGAAAATCTGTTTTAGATTATCAGTACTAATCAGCATCAGACAAATTACCAAATCAAACTAAATGAATGTTAAATTTTAGCATCCGCTCAGGTTCGAAATTAAAAAAAAGAAAAAAGAAAATTTGGTTTTTCTTATTCGTTTACGTATGCTCTTTCACCGTTTTGTGCAAGATCAAGTCCAATCTCCTCTTCTTTAGGAGTGACTCTGATTCCGCCTGGCCAAACTGCATCCATGATCTTCAAGATTACAATTGAGATACCAAATGCATATGCAACTGACATCAAAGCACCAACAATGTTGATTGCTTGTTGTTCGTAACCTTCTGGTGTACCTGTCCATGCTCCGATACCATCGCCAGTATCCCATATGTGTGGGCTAGCTAGTGTACCAGTTAGGATAGCACCTGTTAGACCGCCCATTCCGTGGACTCCCCAAACGTCTAGGGCATCGTCCCACTTTCGAGCGTTCTTGAATGCAACACATCCATAACAAACTGTACCTGCAGCAATGCCGATGATTATTGATGCCATTGGTCCAACCCAACCAGATGCTGGTGTGATTGCAACCAGGCCTGCAACGGCTCCTGTTGCTGCACCCACAATACTTGCTTTGCCTGTGTGTGCCCAGCTCATTAACAGCCACGTTACGGAAGCCATACCGGTTGCCGTGTTTGTAACTGCCCATGCGCTTACAGTGATTCCATCAGCTAATACCTCACTTCCTGCATTGAAGCCGAACCAACCGAACCATAGTATTGATGCACCAAGTACTACCATAGGTACATTGTGTGGTTCCATTGGAACTTTTCCATAGCCTAATCTTCTTCCGAGGACTAGTGCTCCAGCAAGTGCTGCAAATCCTGATGAAATATGAACTACAGTTCCGCCTGCGAAGTCAAGACCATAACTTGGTGATAAGTCCGGATCGAAATCCATGTTGCCTATGTATCCACCGCCCCATACCCAATGACAAATTGGATCATAGACGAATGTTCCCCATAGGAGGACAAAAACTACCAAGGCGCTAAACTTCATACGATCAACGAGACCACCAACAATTAGTGCTGGTGTGATGATTGCGAAGGTACATTGGAACATAGCAAACAATAGGTGTGGCACTGTGCCAGGCCATGCTGTACTACATACATCTCCTTCTTTCATCTCTTGCATTTGGTAATAGTAAGACCATGTGTCAAAGCATGAATCTGGTTCACCTAATGGTGCCCATTGTGAAACCATATTTAGTCCCACATAATCCAAGTTGCCCATGAACATGTTTGCGTCTGAATCTACTCCACCAAATGACAATGAGTATCCCCACAAAACCCATTGAACACTCATCAGACCCATTACAATGAATACCATACCAACTGTGTTGGTTGCATTCTTTGATCTTGCTAATCCTCCGTAGAAGAAAGCAACACCAGGAGTCATGAAGAGTACCAGTGAGCTAGCGGTTAGCATCCAAGCTGTATCACCTGTATCAATCATACAATACATGTCAGGGACGCCGTCATCATCAGTGTCGTACCAACATTCGTTTGGATTTCCAGTATAGATACTGTAATCCGCACCCGGCATGCCATCACTGACTTGCTGAGCATACGCTGCTGATATGGCACCTGTTGCCGTCATAGCGACTGCAGCAATAAGTATTAGAGCATACTTATTGTTTCGAGATTTCATTGATCAAAACCGCTGGATGAATATATTTAAGATTTAAGATACAAAATGTAACTAGAGTGTAAATTGATATAATTTTATATATTATGATAATAACATAGAATAATGAAATTATGTTATCAAAATTGTGGTCAGGATACAAGAAGGTGAAGTGATACTTGGCAGAAAAAAAGACAAAATTATCAATATTTGATACATTCAAGACCAAAACAGAGCAAATTACTGGTGAGGCAGCAAGGCAAAGATCTATCATTCAACACTTGACAAATGCGAGTAGCTCTACAGCAAAAACTAGAACATCAATATCTCAGAAAATTGCTGAAGAGAATGGCATAAAATGGAAGAATATCTATTCTGGAGTTTTTAGGGATCTTGACGAAGTTCTAATTCCATTAGGATTAGTAGAAGAAGAAGGAAGACTTCCTTTGAAAAGAGGTCCTAAGGCACTTCAACAAAATGGAATGCCATTTTATCATCTAACAAATCAGGGATTACTTGTTGCATTATCACTAAGAGAAGTTCAAAGCAGGGAAACAATTTTGCAAGAAATCATTTCAGATACAGAAGGTGAGGAAAAACAAATTCTTATGATAATACAGAAACTCATTTCAGTTGCTCCAGCGTTTGGGTATTCACTTTTTGAGAGATATATCAAGACTTTTTGCCAAGGCAAAATTTCAGACTTGCGTCCTTTTACAATTACAAATCTCAAGAAATCAGCTGATAATTCAACTAAAATCCAGATGGAACTTTTAGAAGGTTTTTCAAAGCTTCAAAAAATTGAACGTGAAGATGCCTTGCAATTTCTGAAAAAGATTGAATAGGGTTCATGAGAAATTTCTCGCAAACATTTAAAATTACTTGGAATTGACAGAAATCAAATGGGTTCTGGAAGTTCACAAAAAATCTTTACCACTGTAAAGTCGTTTAGCCAAAGAGGAAAACTCCTCTCAAGGGCAGATCTACAGACTTTGGCAGAATCAAGGGATTTAGATGAGCTTGTCACTAGAGTGAAAAATACGAAATACTTGGATTCTGTTTCAAGTATCACAAAACCTTACACAGCTGAAAAAATTGAGGCTGCAATGCGAATGCACTTAGCAGATGTTCAAAACTCGATCACAAAGTCTTCAGGTGGAGCTAAGGTTCTAACCGCATATTTTCAAAAATTTCTCATTACCGACTTGAAACTGATTTTGAAAGGAAAGGCATTGGGAAAATCACAAGAAGAGATTGAATCGTATATCAACTTGCACGCAGAAGAGTTGGTCAAACAAAGAGATGTAATTTTAAAGGCACTTATGGCTAAGGATTTGGACGAAGCAGCCTCAAATCTGGGCTCACTTGAATTTTCTGCGGATATTACCAAGGCAGTTACATTATACAATGAGACACAAAACATCCAGGTTTTTGACGCATATTTTGACAAAATTCTATATCAGAATATCAGCAACGCTGTAAGAAATTCTGGTGATCAGGATGTGAGTCACATCTTTGGAATGGATATAGATTTTTACAATATAATGAGTGTTCTAAGAGGACATTTCTGGGATCTGGAAGATACAAAAATTGAAGATCTTTTGGTTACACCAACAGTAACTACTCCAAAACATCTCTTGGAAAGGATGGCTGCTACTGAAAATATCGCAGATGCTTTAGATGAACTCTCGAGTACAAGATACAAAGACTTGATTCCAGAATCAGAAGATGATACAGAGATGATTTCCAAATTTGAACATTCCTTTGAGATGGCAACATACAAGGCAGTAAATGGTTCATTTTCAAAGATGTTTAGTTTTGCAACAACTGTTGCAATTTCAAAATTAATTGCATATGAAATTAGGAATATTTCGGCAATTGCATTTGCAGTTGAGCAGAAGATTCCAATTGAAACTACTATGGCCAAATTGATTATTTCAGAAGATTGATGTTTTAGATGACGAGAGTTTTACACCAAAAAAACTTGCTTACTTATGACGTACTTGTAAACACGTTTTGGGTTAGTACCACACTGGCCTTAATTCTGACTTTGCCATCAATTGGAATTTTCCTTTTTGCCTTCTTGGAAACTGGTAACTGGATAACTGGGGCATTACTTGCATTTGGGATTCATTTTGTAATTTTGGCATTTTCAGAAAAAATCTCTAATTTTCTCTTAAGGTTTTCGTTTTTTGAAGAAAGTAAATGCATATTTTCAGATTCGTTATTTCCAAATGATTATTTGACATTTGAAACAGATGATGAGGAGATTAAAATTATTACAAATAAGAAAAAGGGGAAAAAACAGGTTCAGATTCACAGTTATTTGCTTGATCATCAATTATTTCATCAGATTATCCACAGTAGGTCAAGCTGTGTTTCTGACTACTCTCTTAGTCGTGTTTTCTAGGTATTCCAATAAGCAAGTTTAAAACAGCGTGCTTGTCCATTTTATCCTATCATGATGGGAGATCGAGATTTTAGAACAGTCATAAAAAATTCTATAGAATCAGTTGGTAAGGAACTTGACTATAAAATTGATTTAGAAAATGTGAACAAAATTCATGTTAATGAAGTTACTAAATGTATGAGAAGATCATATTATGATAGAACGGACCCAGCAGAACCAGAAAGAACAAGATTTTCTGACCTTCTAGGAGGAATGTTCCGTAAGTTAGACTATGGCTCAATACCTGCCACTTATGATCTCAAAAATGGAATTAGTTTGGAGGCTCAATCAGATATGATTGCAGACGACGTTGTAATGATATTCAGATCTGTCTCGGAATTTCCTGAAGATCCATTTGCAAAGGACATATTGTACCTAAATGCCTGCCTTTGGATTTACAATAAAGTTGACGGCATCATAGTCTATATTGATGGAGTTGGAAATGAGGCTTCATTTGCCCTTACAAAAGACAAGAAAATGTTTGAAGAACTTGTTAGACGTGTTCAGACATTTCGTACACTTGTAAATGAGAAGAAAGTACCACAAGTTGAACCATCCACTGAATGTTCAACATGTCAATATTATGAAAGATGCTTTGGTAAGAAGAAAAGAAATGAGAGAGACCTGGTGCAACAAATACTAGGTAAGGACTTTAAGTAAATCTATTACTAACGTTAAAGAAATTTTTTAAAGATTCATTTTTGTTTTGGAGGCTTATTCAGCTGAGTCAGGGTGTCCTTTGCCTCTAAGAGCAAATGTGACTACTGCGAGTGCAATTGCTACTCCGATTGCTGAACCATATGCTGCCATTCCTGCTTCTGCCATTGGACATCTGGATCGAGATATAGAATATAATGATGATGACTGGTTTTTTTTATTTTTTACAAAATATCATAATTTTAAAAAATTGTGTAAGTATACACTAGTAAAAATAAAAATAAAAAAGAAAAATTCTTTTTTTTGTTTTGTTGTTTTACTCAGCTGGGTCAGGGTGTCCTTTGCCTCTAAGAGCAAATGTGACTACTGCGAGTGCAATTGCTACTCCAACTGCTGAACCATAAGCTGCCATTCCTGCTTCTGCCATAGAAAAAATTGATCTGGGGATAGAATATAATGATGATGACTGGTTTTTTTTATTTTTTACAAAATATCATAATTTTAAAAAATTGTGATACAATCATTTGTCGTAGTCAAACTCAAAATATGCGTCATTTTCTTGCCCGGCAGTCATAGATGACAGATTGTAAAAGGTCTCTGCAGTAACTCTCCATTTTACAGAGTCATTTTGCATGTTTTCCCAGAACTCTGGTGAATTTCCAGAATTTTTGATGGTAAACTCGTCTTTAATTTTAGTTGGTCTGTCATTTAGAATTGTGTAATAATTGGAAGCACCAGCAATTATAACGTCACTCTCTCTTTCGCCAATGCTTTTTGAGCCAATCTTCAACTCGTCACCATATACAGTGTATTTTATCGTTTGAAGTAAGATTGATTTGTTGTTTGGATTAGTCACTTTGAATGTGATACCCATGTATGCTGTGTTATCTACTATCTCAACTATTGTTACATCATCTAGTTCTAAAACTAGTGGAAAAATCTCAGGTGGTGATCCTGATGAAATTAAACTTCCGCCAGAAACATCGTCAATTACCCCACCGCCAATTACTCCACCAGCAATTGCAATAACTATGGCAAAAGCACCAATTATGCCGCCAACCATTATTTTCGGATTCAATAACATTTTAGAATTTTGATATATCTTAAATGTTGAGATAAAAAATCCATATAGTGCCCATCATACAACAAGTATTATGCAGTATTTCCAGGCAGTTCAAGCAGGTAAAAAGCGGGCAAACGAATCCCAGATGAAGTTATTTGATATTGCAGGATTTGCAATGCTTACTTTGACTACCAAGAAAATTGATGGAAAATTTTTCCCAGTTGGCGAGGAAAACTATGCTGCTGCCATCAAAAAGCCTGAGGGATATGTGGTGATTCTAGTTGACGAGGATGGATATACAAAAACTCAATCAAAGGATCTTGAAAAAACTGAAGCCTCTGGAGTTTACAAGAAAGTTCTCGAGTCTGGCATAGAGGAATACTCTGAAAATGAGATTGTCATATGGACTGAGAAATTTCCAGCCGTTCAAAATGAGCTAAAATAGGAACTCTCCTTCTGAAGATTTTTAATTGAAGGAATTTGCACAGATTCAATGATTGTTACTTTTGAGGGCGGCGACCAGGCTGGCAAAAAAACCCAGTCTGCTCTTTTGGCAAAAAAGCTGAAATCGATGAAAATCAAGGCTAAACTGTTCAGCTTTCCTGACTATTCGACTCCTATTGGAAAGGAGATTGACAAGTATCTTCACGGAAAAAGAAAGTTCCCACCACAGACAATTCATACACTTCTTTCTGCAAACCGCTGGGAGAAGGCAGAGGAGATCAAAAAAGCCCAGGAGAAAAATTCTGTTGTAATAATGAATCGATATGCAGAATCTAATTTGGTGTATGGATTGGCAAACGGTCTAAAGCTTTCATGGCTTGAGGGCCTTGATGCGGGTCTACCAAAGTCGGATTTAGTCATTGTCCTTGATGTCCCACAAAATGAATCATTCAAACGAAAAAGGCAGAACCGTGACAAGTTTGAAAAAAATGCAAAA
>Ga0209992_10002853_pt1 | contig 15252 bp, 10 predicted proteins | sample 2SBtaG_2_FD_182564 | JGI IMG/M metagenome (GOLD analysis project Ga0209992, IMG submission 182564) | Deep subsurface microbial communities from Kolumbo volcano to uncover new lineages of life (NeLLi) - 2SBTROV12_ACTIVE470 metaG (SPAdes)... | ecosystem: Environmental > Aquatic > Marine >... | reverse complement strand
CATCCCGCTTTGCGCGATCGCCCATTGCGGGTTGGCCGGGAATTCGACGCGGTCCAGGTACTTCTTGCGCCGCTCGTCGTCGCGGGAAGCGCGGCTCAACGAGAAGGCGCCGATGCTGATCACGAGGCGGCCATCGGCCCGCTTCTTTTCCTTGCGACCCTCGACAAGCATGACCCCGCGCGCCGGCAGCTTGCTGGTCGCGAACCGCTGTTTGAAGCCGCTGAAGATGGCGTCGGCAGCGGGAACAAAGTCGCCCTTGGGGACCTTGCCGCCGGTGGTGTACAGCTTCATGGCACGCAGGTCCGCGACTTTTCGCTGGGCCTTCTCGAGCCGCTTGCCCGCGTCCTTCGCGCCGCCGCCGAAATACGCGGCGATGCGGTAGTTGACCAGCGCTGCTCCCCACAACCGCTTTCGTTCATGGCGACGGCCGAGCTTGTAGTAGTGCTTGGCGGCGCGCTCGGTGAGCTTCTTGTGATGTTTGCTGAGCGCCTTTGCGATCTTGGGGTAGTCGGTGCCCATCGCCTGGGCTTGCATGACCGCTTTGAGCGCCGCGCGCCGATCCTTGGACTTGCCGTGCTTCTTGAGCGCCGCGAGCCGCTCTTCCACGAAGCGACGCCGGGCTTCGCGAGCACCCTGTTTGGCCGCGTAGCTCTTCGGATCGCGCTTGAGCGCCTTCTCGTACGCCTGCACAGCGCCGGCAACATCGCCCTTCTCGAGCTTGTCGTGGCCCTCGGTGGCGAGCTTGTCGGCGGCGCCGCGAACCATCGCTTTGTCCAGCAGCTGCCGCGCTTTGGCGTTCTTGGGCTGCAGCCTCAGGGCTTTTTGAATCTGCACCTGGGCGTCGTCGAACTCCTCGACGGTCATCAGCCGTTCAGCTTCGAGCAGCATGACGCTGGCGGCGGGGGCGGCGACCTTGTCGTAGAGGCCAGTGACCGCGGGGTAGTCGTGGCGCCACATCTGCAGCCCCTCGACGAGCCGGACGAGCTGCTCCCATTTGCTGAGGTCCTTGAGGACAGCGCCGCGCGGTTTGAGCAAGGCGAGCGTCTTGTGCGTCGTGTCGATATCGCTCTCGATTCGCAGCCGCTGTTTGAGCAGGTCGGATTGACGCTGCACGACGTCCTGGGCCGTGGGCGTGTAGCTAGCGGCACGTTTGTAGGCGGCACCTGCTTCACGCAAGCGGCGTCGATCCCGCGCGTTGTCACCGTCAGCGAGGTGATGCTGGGCGGCTGTTGCCCGCGCATTGTTGAGTTTGCGCGTCACGTCGCTGGAGGCTGCCGGGTCGCCTTTCGCGGCGCGAAGGGCCTCCTCGTACTTGGCGATGGCGGCGTCGTGGCTGCCCTTGCGCAGGAGCTCATCACCCTGCTTGGCGATGTGGGCTGCCCCGCACGCTGAGAGCAGGGCCGCGGCGAGAACGCCAACGATTGCGGCTGAATGCTTGCGGACCATGGTGTTGCAGGCTCCTTGAACGAATCACGCAAACTATGTGCGACGATCCGAACGCGTCAAGCCATGCCCGTCTTTCTCACCACGTCAGTCGGTCTGACGTCCAATCTGCGTCGTCCTGCGGCGAATCCTCGGTTTGAAGTGACTCTGCCACTCCTGCACCTCGCCTTCACCACATGACTCGCACCTTGAACGCCATACCTTCCCGCCGTGATGAGAAAGCCGGGCGAGCGGAATACTCTGTACGGAGATCGACCGGCGCTTACTCACCGCTGTTGTCGATGCTGGCATCTGCGGCAACGACGCCTCGCACCACGACGCGTTCGCCCGCATGAATGCCAGCACGCAGCTCTGTGAACACAGCGTTGGTGTCGCCTGGCGTCACTGCGCGACGCTCCAACGCGCCGTCGTTGCGGACCACGACAACGAACGCGCGCTCCTCGCTCGCCAAGACCGCGCTGCTCGGGACCGTCAGGCCCGGCCGGCCAGCACCTGCCGCTACCGCGACTTGCACGGCCATACCTGGCGCCGCTTGCGGATCATCGGCGTTGATCGCCCACATGAGCTCACCTGCGCGGATCGGCGAGCCGAGGTCGCGCGCCTCCGGTCGCTCATTCGAATCGCCTGCAATGGGGCCGGTGAGCAGCCACGCCTGGGTGATCATGCCGAGCCTTTTCTTCGCGTCGGCGGCCGCGGTTACCGCGACTACGGGTCGGCCGCTGCACCCGATTTGCACGAGCCGTTCCCCTTTTTCGACGCGATCGCCGGGGGACCGATGTACCTCGAGCACACGACCATCGCAGCGCGCGCGCAGCGGGAAGACCGCGGCTGTATCGCCGATCATTTTGTCTCTCTGACAGCGCCGGGCCGCTCGGATCCGCTTTTGCAGCGCCGCGTCGCCATCGGGTTGATCGGCGAGAACTTGGAGCAGGGCCGTGCAGTCTTCGTAGCGCGTGCCCACACTTGGCCACAGGCCGTCCGATGAGCCCCCGGATGCAGCGGCGCGACCCACAATGCCCTTGGCGGGCGCCTCGAGGACATCGACATCAGCGGCAAGCACAGTCGCCTCGGCACCGAGGACCACAATGCGCTGGATATCGCCGAGCTCTACCGTGGTCGTTGCGAAGCGCGGCTTGGCCTTGGCTTTTGTCGGCGGTGGCTCAACGGCGGGGGTCGCAGCGTTTAGCGGCGCGGGTTCCGTTGCGCTCAGTTGCGTCTGATCGACTGCGGCAGGGCCTTTGCATGCGCCGAATAGACAAGTGGCGGCGCCTATCGCGGCGACGACGCGCAGGTTCATGGCTCCGAACCAGCGGCCCAATCGAGATCGGCGGCGACGTCTCGCCGAAACGCATCGTCGACGGTCGTATCTGTCCAGCTGGCCACCGCCCCCGCCGCGAATGAGAGCGCGAACGCCGGTGGCAACTCCGAAAGCGCCGCGAGTTGCGAGCCAAGTTCGCTCGGAAACACCACGAACTTGAACAACGGCACACAAACAAACCCGGTGAGCATCGCTGCGACAACGCCGCGGCGCGTCAAACCGCGCCAAAACAGGCTCATGACTATGGTCGGGCAGAATGTGGCCGCGATCCCCGACCAACCGAAGATGACAAACCAAAACACAGTCCGATCCGGGCTGACCGCGGCGACCGAGAGGGCCAGACCGAGCGCCATGCCTGCCAACGCAAGCGTGACGGTGCGTGCCATGCCCGTGAGTTCGGCGTCGGGCAAATCGGGATTTCGGACCTGCTGATACCAGTCGCGCACCGCGGCGCTTGCGGCGACGACGAGCAGCGAATCGACGGTGGACATGATCGCCGACAGGACGACGGCGACGTAGATGCCCACGATCACAAGCGGAAAGAGCTGATCGACGAGCAGCGGCAGGACCTGTTCGCCGCCATCGCCGAGCACGGACACGAGATCATCTCCGGGCTTTGTCAGCAGGTGCCGTCCAACCATGCCGGCAACAACCGCACCACCGTCGGCAAGCAGCGTCCAGATGATCGCGACAAACGTTCCAGGCCGAATCTCGTTGGTGTCGCGCATCGCGATGTAGCGCACGAAAATCTGGGGCGATCCCAAGAAGCCAGCGCCGATCATCGCGCCGCCGATCGCGCTCATCACGGTCGCAGTTGTCCAGCCGCCGCCAGACCAGGTCAGCAGCTTCGGGTCGATCGCCTCCAGCCCCGCGGCGACCTCACCGACACCGCCGGCCGCGACGATGCCAACGATCGGCAGCAGCACGAGCCCGACGAACATCAGCGAGCCCTGCACAACATCGGACCAGGCCACCGCCAGGAACCCGCCCGTGGTGATGTAGAGCAACACGACGAAGAAGCCGACAAACACGCCGACGTAGTAGTCCCACTGCAGGAAGCTCTCGAACGCCTTGCCGGTCGCGTCGATCTGCGCGCTCACATAGATCGTGACGAAGACGACCAGCACAAACGCCGAGATCTTGCGGATCAGGTGACGATCGTCGCGGAATCGACTCTCGAGGTAATCGGGGATTGTGATGCTGTCGTAGCGGTCGGTCAGCCGCTTGAAACGGCGCGCCATCAATATCCACGCAGCGGCGACGCCCAGTGTCTCGCCCAGCACGACCCACATCGCGTGCAGCCCGATCGCGGCGCCCATGCCGGTGAGCCCGAGCAGCAGCCAGGCGGATTCGCCGGTGGCCCGGGCCGAAAATGCGGTAGCCCAAAAGCCCAGCGTCTTGCCGGCGGCGAAGTAGTCACGGGTGTCCGAAACGCGGCGTGATGCCACGATGCCCAGCCAGACAAGGCCGGCCATGTAGGCGATGACGATGGTGAGTTTGACGACCATGGTCGGGCGCGTGCGTCAGGCGGACGCGGGGGCGCTGCCGAGAGCCTCGTCCAGCTGCACGTTCTCTTCGCCGATGCGCACACAGACGCGATTTCGACCGGTTCGCTTGGCCTGGTACAGGCAGTCGTCGGCCATCTTCAAAAGCGCGTCGCGGGTCAATTCCGGGTTGTCGGTCGCGTCGAAGGTGGCGACACCGAAGGACGCCGATGCAGATACGCCACCTTCGCCGGTGTTGACGACGCCGCTGCCGATCGACCGGCGCAGACGCTCAGCAAGGTTGGCGGCGTCGATCACGGTGCAGCCTGGCAGGACGACGAGGAACTCCTCACCGCCGTATCGCCCGACGCTGTCGTATTGGCGCAGTCCGTCGCCGATGCGGTTGCAGATCTCGACGAGCACGGAGTCGCCGACCAAGTGGCCGAACGTGTCGTTGATGTCCTTAAAATGATCGACGTCGGTCATCAGGACAGTGACCGGCATACCGCCGCGTCGCGCCCGATTCATCTCGCGATCGAGGTTCGCCATGATCGCTGCGCGGTTGTAGGCGCCGGTCAACGCATCGTAGGTCGCTTGCTCGCGCAGCGCGTCGCGGGCCGCCATGAGCTCGCGTTGCAGGTCGAGGATGCGCGTGCCGGCGCGCAATCGAACGCGCAATTCGCCGGGCTTGAAGGGTTTGGTGATGTAGTCGTCTGCGCCCGAATCCAGGCCCTCGATCACGTCCTCAGCGAGCTGTTTGGACGTGAGCAAAAGCACATAGACGTAGCGATCGAAGTCCGATTCACGCAGGCGGCGGCACAGGTCGGGTCCGTCCAGCTTCGGCATCATCCAGTCGATGATCGCCAGGTCCGGAGCGGATGGATGTGACAGGATCGCCCACGCCTCTTCGCCATCTGCCGCGACGTCGACGTCATAGCCCCACCGGTGCAGCGTGGCTTCGAGCACACGCCGCGAGATAGGGTCGTCGTCAGCGATCAGGATGCGCAATGCCATCGTGCTACGCCATCGCCTGCAACGGGGAGAGGTCCCCGCTCAATTCGCTGGTCACCTCGGCAGCGATCCGTTCGAGCCGAGCGACCAGTCGCACAACCTCTGAGAAGTCCTCGGCGTGGCCAGCCGCGGACAAGCGCAAACAGAGATCAACGCCGGTTTTCACGTCGAAGATCTCGAATCCGCCTCGAAGGGTATCTGTTGTTCGAACCAGGCGCTTGCCGTCACTGGCGGCGACAGCGTCTCGCACCGCGTCCAGCATGCGTTGTGAATCCCGTAGGAACAAGCCTGCAAGTTCCCGGACGAGGCCATCGTCGTCCGCCATTCGCCGTCGGAGCGCGGAAACGTCGATCAGCCGCCGTCGGCCAAGCGATGCCGTGGCGGAGCTTGTGCGCGCTGTGGCGGCGATTTCCGCGACGGTGACGGCCAGCTGGTCGTCGTCAGCATCAGCGGGGCAGCGGCCGTCGAGAAGATCCGTAAAGCGGCCGCCGTCGACCATTTCGCCTGGGCCCATCGCGAGAACGCCCGGTCGCCGCCCAGCCATCAACGTGTAGCGACGCAGAGCGGCGTCCAGCCATGTCGAGATGGCCCGTGTATCGCCATCGACTGGCACCGCGATGACATCGGGAACCACCGCGTCGTCGAGGAGCGCCACTGGCCGATCGATCGAGCCGATGGTGGCGGCGTGTCCGATGTTTCGCAGGCGTACGGCGAACCCTTCGTTTTCGGCCGGTGAGGCGCCGACCACCTCCACAAGCAGCCGGCCACGGAGCTCGCGCAGATAGTGCCGGGTAAGCAACGAATGCCGCCGGATTTCCGCGGCGAGCTCGGGGTCGAACAGCGCGCGGAGCATGTCGCTGAGGTCGCGATCGGCCACGGGCATCGTGAGGTACCCGGCGACCCCGAAGCGTCGGCAAACTGTCGCGTCGCCCCGTTGACCCTCTGGTGTGATGACCGCAAGGGGAGGTCGCGCGTCCGCCTCCATCGCCCCGATCGCCTCGACGTTGTCGCGGGTAAGCCGGTCGCCCAGGTCGCCGCAAACGAGACAGACGTCGAAGGGCTGGCCGCTCTCGTTGCCGCTGTACAGCGCGGCTCGCGCGGCGGCCTCGTTTCGCACGACCTCCACGTCGGGGCCGAGCCGGCGGATCATCGGCGGTACTGGGCCTGCTCCACCGACATCGTTTTCGACGATAAGCACGCGGCGTGCCTCGATCGCATCGACGGCGATCGCCGGGCTGCTACGCCGCGTTGGCGCGCACGGCTTGACGGTCACGGTGAAGTTGAGCGCGTTGCCGCCACCGGTTGTGGATTCAACCCACGTGCGCCCGCCCATCTGGCTGACCAGCTGCCGGGCGATCGACAAACCAAGGCCGCTTGCGGCTCCCCCGCGCCACATGGCTGCGCCGCGACGCGTGCGTTCTTGGCTGGATATGCGGCGCTTTTCGCTCTGCGATTGAGTGGTGAAACGCAGGACCGCGTGTCCCTCTCGCGTCGCGTGCAGCGTTGCGGACACCAACAAAGCACCGCCGCGCATGGACGCGATTGCGTTGCCTGCGAGGGTGGCAAGCACATGGCGGATGCGGCCAGGATCGCCCTCGACCAGGGCGGGGACCTCGGCAGCGACCGCGTGGCGAATCGCAATGCCGGCGGCGCGGGCGCGGGGTTCGAGGTCGAGCAGGGTAGCAGCGACGCAGTCACGCACACGAAAGCTGAGCTTTTCGGGCGCGAACCGCCCATTGCGCAGCTTCGTCAGGTCCACGAGGTCGTTGACGAGGTGCAGAATAAGCTCAGCGCTGTCTTCGGCGGATTCGATGCGTTCGCGCTGCTCAAGGGAAGCGCTGGTCCCGGCGAGGCGCGCCAGTTCGTCGGCGATGTTGCGGATGGGGCCACGGATTTCGCGCGTGATTTGCTGCAGGACCAGGTTGGACTGGCGGTCTGTGCCCGGGCCGGATTTGCGGCGTTGCTCGCGCTTGAGATGGGCGATCTCCTGGGCGATCTCCGGCAGCGTGAGGGCCAACTCGGCCAGCGGCAGCGTGCGGATATCGATCGCGAGCGGATGGCGTCGCGCGCCGGGGAGGGCGTCGATCAGCTTGAGGCCCGCCGAACGGAGCGCGTCGACGATGGTGCCTTCTTGCTGGCGGTCGAACCCGAATTCCTCGGCGTCGAGGGCGTCGGACGGCGGCGGCACGCGTTCCTGCAATCGTTCGGCGATCGCGAGCAGCTCGTTGTGCGGTTCGCCGGCTCGGATTGCATCGACCAATTCGCCGGCGAGGATGCGCAGCGCCGCATGTTGGCCCGCACGGCCGTCCGGGCCGGTCGCGCGCAGCGGATCTTGTGCCGTCATCGCGCCATCCAAGCAGTCGGCGGTCGTAAGGACATCGACTTTCGCGGCAGGGGTGGTCGCCGTCAAGCGACATCGAACGCCGCAATTGGCCCGACCCCCGGGATGCTGCTAGCTTGATCTCGGCGATGCGGGCATGTGTCGTCGGCGGATCGTTCATGACGCCCCGAGCGCGACCAAACAGCTTCTCTATCGCGATCGCCGTCGCTGCAGCCAGCGTGCTCATCGGCGGATGCTTCGACGACAACGACGCTGCGGTCCAAGACCCGACGACCAGCAGCGACGTGGGCATCGTCGGACAGCTGGATGGCAAAACGACCACGCCCGACTCCGGCGGCTCGCTCAACGAGTGTGTGACCGACAGCAAGTGCGTCGCCAAGTTCCCCGACACCCCAGCCTGCCAAAAGCCGACCTGTGTGCAGGGCAGCTGCAAGCTCTTGTCATCGGCCGACCAGTCCCCGTGCGAGGACGGCGACCTCTGCACGATCGGCGACTACTGCCTCGCAGGAACCTGCCGGGTCGACGAGCTGAAGGACTGCAAAGACGGCAACCCGTGCACCGCCGACAAATGCGATTCGAGCAACGGTGCCTGTGTCTACGAACCTGTCCCCGCCAAGTGCGAGAAGGACGGCTCGTGCGCCGTCGGTGTGTGCGTCGGCACCGCCTGTGAAGCCAAGCCCAAGCTATTCGAGGCCGACGTCACGCTCCCCGGGTTTGCGACCACAACGGGCATCGCGCAGCTGAAGTCGGGCAACCTCGTCTTTGCCGGGACCGTCAACGTCGCTTCCGAAGTCACGCGCGTGACGATCACGACCGTCGATCCGGCCGGCAAGAACGCCAAGTCGACCGAGCTCCTGCCGCTCGTTGCTGCTCATGACGTGGCTGCCGACGGTGACGCCGTCTTGCTCGCGGGTGAGGCGACGATCTCCGGATCAAATCACCAGGGAACCGTGCTCCGCTGGGCGGACAACAAGGTGTCCTGGCTGGGTCACTACGGGGGCAAAAAACACGACGCCCTCTACGCGGTGATTCCCCTCGCCAACGGCGGCTTTGCGGCGTCTGGTGCGACGGCCTCCAAGGGCAGCGGGCAGCACGACGCGTGGTTCATCCGCGGCAACAAGACCGGATTCGCGTTGATGAACTACAGCTTCGGCAGCAAGGACGACGAGCACGCTTACGCCATCGCCCCAGCGGCTGCCGGTGGCTTCATCATCGCCGGCGAACAGCGCGGGCCCCACTCGTCGGACGGCCTGGTCTTTCGCATCACCGACACCGCGGCGTTGCTCTGGATCAAGCATATTGGCGGCGCGTTCAACGACCGGGTTGTTGCAGTGGCCCGGCGCGATGATGGTGGCTATCTCGCCGTCGCTACCGTCGGAACATCGAGCATCGGGGGCACGGCCACGTGGCTGCGCGTGTACGACGGGTCGGGCAACGTCTCGTGGACACGAAAGCACAGCGGCCCCGGTGACCTGACCGCCGTCGACGCGCGGATTATCGCTGCGGACGGCAGCCTCCTCGTCGTCGGTGCTGCTCGTGCCAAGGGTGCCGGGGCGTGGCAACCGATCGCATGGCGCGCCAACGGACTCGGCGTGCACATCTGGAGCCGCCAATGGCCGTCGATCGGCACGGGCCGATTGCAGAGCATTGCACCTCTCAGCGATGGCTTTGTGGGGCTCGCCGACCATCTCACCGCCACCGATGACAAGGCGACCGTCGTCCGCGCGGATGCCTTTGGCGCGACCACCTGCGCCGCTAGCGGTCCGTGCGCCAAACGAACCGACGGCTGCGACGACGGCAACGGCTGCACCGCCGACACCTGCACCGCCAAGACCGGCTGCGCGCACAAACCACTCCCCGACAAGACCCCGTGCTTTGGCGCCAAGACCTGTTCGAAGGGCGCCTGCGGTGGCTGAATCGCGGCGTTGAAAGCGGGCGATTGGTCACGGGGCGCGATTGCCTCTATTTTGTCCGGCCGATAGCCCCAGCGGGGCGCCATTTCGCGCAGCGGTCCCCCGAGAGTCCGCCCTTTGTCACCCGCCGTCTTCGAGGAGCCCATGACCCCTGGCCGCCCCGCACTGCCCCTGCACGTCGTGCTCCCCAAGGGCCGGATCTTCGCCCGTGTCGAGTCGCTCTGGGCCGACTGTGGCCTGCGCTTGCGTCGTTCCGCCCGCGACTACCGACCCCATGTCAGCGATGACCGATTCCGCGTCAAGATCATGAAGGCGCAGAACATCCCAACGCTGATCGATATCGGCTCGCACGATCTCGGGATAACCGGGCTCGACTGGGTGCAGGAGACGTCGTCGGACGTCGTCGAGCTGCTCGACCTGGGCTTCGATCCCGTGCGCATTGTCGCTGCAGCCCCCGATGGCACGACCCTCGACGATCTTGTGACACGCAAGCGGCTCATCGTTGTCAGCGAATACGAGCAGTTGACGCGTCGCTGGCTCGACTCGCTCGGCGTGGACTACCGCTTTGTGCGCAGCTACGGCGCGACCGAGGTGTTTCCGCCCGAAGACGCCGACCTCATTGTCGACAACACGGCAACCGGCGCCACGCTCGCCGACAATGGCCTGACGATCGTGCAGACCATCCTGAAGTCGACCACGCGCATCATCGCGAGCAAAGCCGCCATGGACGACCCGGAGCGACGCCAGGTGATCGACGAGCTGATGCTGCTCATGCGCGCCGTCTTGGACGCCCAACAGCGCGTCCTGCTTGAGATGAACATCGACAACGCGCGCCTCGACGCCCTGATCGCGCAGCTCCCCGCGATGAAATCGCCGACCGTCGCCCAGCTCTACGGATCGAGCGACTACGCCGTGAAAGTGGCCGTGCCTCGGGCGGACGTCGCCCGGTTGGTCCCCGAGCTCAAGAGGCTTGGTGCCACCGATATCCTCGAAACCGACATCCGAAAGGTCATCCTGTAGCGCGCGCCGCCCGCGCGCCGGAGCCACGCCGTGACGCAACGTTCCACGTTTTTGCCCAGCCGCCTCCAACTCGATTCGGTCGAGCCGTACAGCATTGCGCCCTTCGAACGGGCCGGCTTGCTGCGCCTGGATATCAATGAGCGGCCCGACGGGGCGCCGGATTTCGTGATCGACGCGCTCGCCGCGGCCCTCGGGTCCCAGCAGATCGCGACCTACCCCAACTACGCCGATTGGCTTGCCCTCGCGGCAAAGACTTTCGAGGTTCCCCAGGACTGCGTCGCCCAGACGAACGGCGCTGACGAAGGCATCCGGGCGATTATCGACGCGCATTTGTTGCCGGGCATGTCGCTTGTGACCCACGTCCCCGGGTTCGCGATGTTTGGTCTCGCCGCGCGCCTGCTTGGAAACCCGGTGGTCGCATGCCCGTTCGCCTCGGAGCGCCCGGGCCACTTCGCTTTCGACAGCGACGCTTGGTTCAAGGCCCTGCAGCCGGACGAAAACGGCGTCGTTCCCGGCCTCGTTGCGATCGCCAATCCGAACAACCCGACCGGCGCGATGGTGCCCCGCGAGGCGATCGTGCGGACCCTCGAAGCGGTGAAGTGTCCGGTCGTCGTCGATGAGACCTACGCGGCTTTCCTCGGCGAAACGGTCAACGACCTCGTCGCAAGCCACGACAACCTGTTCGTCGTTCACAGCTTCAGCAAGGTGCACGGGCTGGCCGGTCTGCGGATCGGCGCGATCGTCTCCAACGCCACCAACATCGCCGGGCTGCGCCGGGTCCTCAACCCGTACAACGTCAACCGCGCGGCAGTCGCAGCGTCGATGGCTTGCATGGAACACACCGAGCAGACCCAACACCACATCGCGGCCGTGCGCGAGGCCCGCAAGGTGTTCGTCGGCGCCCTCGACCGGATGCAGCTGCAAACCGGCGCACTGCACGCCAACTTCGTCATCGTCCACGTCGGCGAAGACCACGCGCGCATCACCGCGGCCCTGGCTGAGGAAGGCGTGTTGATCCGCGACCGTGACGGCAGCCATCCCGATCTTGCCGGCTGCGTTCGGGTCGCCATCGGGACGGTCGACCAGATGCGTCGTGTCGCCGGCACATTCCGCAAAGTGTTGCGCCCGCCACCGCATATCGACGCGCTGCTCTTCGACATGGACGGCACGCTCGTCGACGTCAGCAAATCGTATCGTCGTGCCATCCGGGAGACGGCTCGGTCGATCTTGCGTGACCACGGTGTTGCGTCGGACGTGCTCGACGCGATCGACGACGCCTACGTGGACTCGGTCAAGGCGCGCGGCGGACTCAACAACGACTGGGACGCGACGGTCGCAATTGTCGAAGACCACGGGGTCAGCATCGGGCGCAACGAGGTCATCAGCGTCTTCCAGGCCCTCTACCGCGGCCGCGATTTCGGCGGTTACATCACCGGGGAACCCTGGCTCCTTTCGGCCACATCCGCGGCCAGGATCGCGGCATTCGGCAACACCGCCGTCGTCACCGGCAGACCCCGGGCGGAAGCGGAATGGACGCTGCAACGCCACGCGCCAAAGTTGTGGCAGCTGCTCGTGGGCATGGAAGACACGGTCGTCGACAAGCCCAACCCCGAACCCGTGGCGCGCGGCATGCGGCTGGTGGGCGGAGAGATCGGCGCGTACATCGGAGATTCCGTGGACGATATGGCTTCGGCCAGCGCTGCCGGCGTCTTTGCGGTGGGGGTGTTGGGGCCCGGCAAGGGATGGCAATCGGGCTGGCCCGAGCGACTTCACGCCGCCGGGGCCGACGTCGTGTTCGAGAACGTAAACGACGCCATCGCGTGGCTGCTCGGCCCGTCGCAGGGAGATTTGGCATGACCGCGACCGCCGCAGCAACCGCCGATCAGAGACGGGCAACCGTGCACCGCGACACCCGCGAGACGCAGATCCGCTGCGAGGTCAACATCGACGGCGTCGGTGACAGCGACGTGCGCTGCGAGATCGGCTTCTTCGCACACATGCTCGAGGCGTTCGCGCGCCACGCCCACATCGACCTGCGGCTCCATATCGTCGGCGATTTGCACATCGACCAGCACCACACCGTCGAGGACACCGGGCTCGTGCTCGGCAAGGCCCTGCGCGACGCGCTCGGTGATCGCAAAGGCATCTGGCGCACAGGCCACTGTCGCTTTCCCATGGACGAGGCGCTCGCCGTCGTCACTGTCGACATCGCCGGGCGTCCGTACCTCGATTTTCACGCCGCGTTCCATCGCGAGAAGGTCGGCGACTTTCACACCGATCTCGTCATCGAATTCTTCCGCGCACTCGCGCAATCGCTGGGCGCAAACGTGCACCTCGAGCTGCCGCGCGGCGACAACGACCATCACAGCATCGAGGCCCTCTTCAAGGCGTTCGCCCGGGCGCTTGAGTTCGGCATGGCCCGGCACCCGCGCGCGGTCGCGGCGGTGCCAAGCACCAAGGGCGCGCTCGATGGTTGACCCGACGTCTCCAACATCGGAGCGAGCCCGATGAAGGTCGCGGTCGTCGACTACGGGGCGGGCAACGTCGTCAGCGTCATCAAGGCGCTTGAGCATGTCGGCGTCGACGCGGCGCTCACCGCTGATCCAAGCGCGATCCTCGCCGCCGATGGGGTCATGTTCCCCGGACAAGGGCATTTCGGACAGGCGATGAAGCGGCTGCGCGCCAGCGGGCTCGACAAAACGCTCGACTCCGCCATCCGGAGCGGCAAACCCTTTCTCGGCGTCTGCCTCGGCCTGCAATTGTTATTCGAAGGCAGCGACGAGGCGCCTGGCGTGGACGGTCTGAGCGTGTTCAAGGGCCGCTGCGAGCGATTCGGCGGCGACGTGAAGGTCCCGCAGATCGGCTGGAACGCCATCGATGTGCAGCAGCCGGGTGTGTTCGGCGCGCTCGATCACGGCCGCCACTTCTATTTCGTGCACAGCTTCCACGCGGTCCCCGATGACCCGTCCGTACTCGCCGCCACCGCCACACACGGCGCCCCGTTTTGCGCCGCAGTCGCCCGCGACAACGTCATGGCGACCCAATTCCACCCCGAAAAATCAGGCCGGGCCGGGCTCGACCTGTTGCGCAGGTTTGTCGCCGACGCCGCGGGAGATCGCTGAATGCTCGCGCGCCGCATCATCCCGTGCCTCGACATCCGCGACGGCCGCGTCGTCAAAGGCGTCAACTTCCAAGACCTCCGCGACGCAGGCGATCCCGTCGAGCTGGCGCGCCGCTACGATCTCGAAGGCGCCGACGAGCTGACCTTCCTGGACATCACCGCCAGCGCAGAGAAACGCAAGACGCTCGTTGACCTCGTGCACCGGGTCTCCCGGGAGCTGTTCATCCCGTTCACGGTCGGCGGTGGGATTCGCAGCCTCGATGACATGCGCGCGGTGCTCGCCGCCGGAGCGGACAAGGTCTCGGTCGGTACCGCAGCCGTTCGCGACCCCGGGCTGATCGGTCGTGCATCCCGGGCGTTCGGGGCCCAGTTCATCATCGTTTCGCTCGATGTGCGCCGTCGTGACGGGGGCTTCTTCCTCACCACGCATGGCGGCCGTACCCCCACCGACATCGAGGCGCTCGGTTTCGCCCGTCGCATGGCCGACGAAGGCGCCGGCGAGATCCTGCTCAACGACATGGACGCCGACGGAACCCGCGCCGGTTTTGGCATCGACCTGTTAGCCGCCATGACAGACGCGGTCCCGATCGCGGTGATCGCCAGCGGTGGTGCCGGTGAACTCGGGCACTTCAGCGAGGCGGTGCTCAAAGGTGGCGCCGACGCCGTGCTTGCGGCCAGCGTCTTCCACGATGGGACATTCACGATCGCGGACGTCAAGAACCACATGGCCGCCGCCGGCATCGAGGTGCGCCCGGCCCATCTGCCCGCCGTCGATCCCGAAGGCTTGACCGCCACCACCCGGAGCTAGCTCATGCTTGTCCCCTCGATCGACCTGCTCGGCGGTTGCGTCGTCCAACTCGAAGGGGGCGATCCGAGCAAGTGCGTCGTGCGCCTCGACGATCCCCTCGCCGTCGCTGAGAAGTGGGCTCGGTACGGCGAGTTGGCCGTCATCGACCTCGACGCGGCGCTCGGCACGGGCGACAACATCGACGTCATCGAACAGATCACAGCGCGCTTCGACGCGCGGGTCGGCGGTGGGATTCGCGACCACGACCGGGCGGATCGATTGCTCCGAACCGGCGCACGCAAGCTGATCGTCGGTACACAAGCGACGCCTGAATTCCTCGGCAAGTACCCGCGCGAACGCATGATTGCGGCCCTCGATGCGCGCCAAGGGCGGGTGGTCACGCGTGGCTGGACCGAGGCCACCGACGACACACCGGTCGCGCGGGCCGTCGAACTTGCGCCCTACTGCAGCGAATTCCTGTTCACCGTCGTCGATCGCGAAGGTGCCATGGCGGGAACGGACATCGACGCCATCGCCGCGGTCGTCAACGCGACCGAAAACCACGTCACCGCGGCCGGCGGCATCACGACCCTGGACGAGATCAAGGCGATCGACGGCCTGGGCGCTTCCAGCCAGCTCGGCATGGCTATCTACACCGGGCGCCTCGCGATGGACGACGCGTTTGTGGCGCTTGTCGACTGGACCAAACACGACGGCCTGCTTCCCGTCGTTGTCCAGGACGATTGCGGTCAGGTCGTCATGCACGCCTGGGCCGATTCGGACGCGCTTCGGGCGACGCTCACGACCGGGCGCG
>Ga0209992_10002852_pt1 | contig 15255 bp, 19 predicted proteins | sample 2SBtaG_2_FD_182564 | JGI IMG/M metagenome (GOLD analysis project Ga0209992, IMG submission 182564) | Deep subsurface microbial communities from Kolumbo volcano to uncover new lineages of life (NeLLi) - 2SBTROV12_ACTIVE470 metaG (SPAdes)... | ecosystem: Environmental > Aquatic > Marine >... | reverse complement strand
GAATCATAAGTGTTGGGTATAATGGCTTTTGTTCAGGTATGGATGATCTAAACCTACCTACTGAAAGACCTGAAAAATATCCATATATGGTTCATGCTGAAGAAAATGCTATAAGTAATATGATCATTAAGCCTGATGGAGATATAACGGCTTATATAACTCATATGCCTTGCTACAGGTGTGCTAAATTAATGTGGCAGAATGGGGTAAGAATTTGGAAAGTCTTAGAAGATAGCTGCGCTACTAGCTATTGTCATGATGACTTACTAATATTCAACGAATTAAAACTAAATGGACTGAAAGTTGATCGGATCACCCCAAGTAGGTCTTACTTGAACAATCTAACAGTAGACAAAAAAAATGGACTACAGGGCAAGTTGTTCTAGTGTATAATATAATGTCGGGATTTAAAGAGTTTAGCCGAAAGCTAAAGCGACACTTTCTCGACACGCATTGTTGCACCAAATAAGTAATTTAATCTTGTTTTCAAATAACCAACTATTTGGTACACATGTGTCGCTTAAAATAAGATAATCATAGGGATATAAATATGTCGGTAAGAGAGCTTCAGGACTATACCTTTGTTGCTAAATATGCTAGATGGATACCAGAAAAGAAACGAAGGGAGACTTGGAACGAAGCTGTCAGTCGAGTAAAACAAATGATGCTCGACAGATATTCTAACGACCCAAAAGTACACGACGATATCGAATGGGCTTACGATATGATGCGTAAGAAGCGTGTGCTTGGCTCTCAAAGGGCGCTGCAATTTGGTGGCAAGCCTATCTTTAAACATAATGCCCGTATCTATAACTGCATCACTTCTTTCTGTGATCGCTTGCGTTTCTTTCAAGAGTGTATGTATCTTTTGCTTTGTGGTTGTGGTACTGGATTCTCTGTGCAAAAACATCACATAGAAAAGCTACCACCACTAGTAAGAAATAGGAACGGAACGAAGAAGTATGTTATACCAGACACAATTGAAGGCTGGTCTGACGCTGTGGGTATACTAGTAGCAAGTTATTTCAACCAAGATGAATTGTTTCCTGAGTATGTAGGAAAGAATGTTACTTTTGATTATTCTGAAATTAGACCTGCTGGAGCTTTTCTTAATTCTAGTGGTGGTAAAGCACCCGGTCCAGAACCATTAAAAAGCGCGCTATCAAATATTAGAAAGATATTAGACAGGGCGCTAAAAGACTTAGAGTTCTGCGATAAATCAATAAGAAGACTTACTTCAATTCAAGCTTATGACATAGTAATGCATAGTGCCGATGCCGTTATTTCAGGCGGTGTTCGTAGAAGTGCAACTATATGTTTGTTTAGCCCAGACGACGAAGAAATGGCTAAAGCTAAGACTGGCTCTTGGTTTGTAGACAATCCACAAAGAGGTAGATCTAACAATTCAGCTATATTACTAAGAGATAAAACAACAACACAACAGTTTTCTGAATTGATGCAGTCTGTTAAGGAGTTTGGTGAGCCGGGTTTTGTATGGTCTGACTCTACAGAACTAATAGTCAACCCCTGTGTTGAGATTGGTATGTGGCCTGTGGACGAAACAACCGGCAAAAGCGGTTGGCAGGCTTGCAATCTAAGCACTATTAATTGCGCAAAGATAAAAACAAAAGAAGATTTTCTTGAAGCTTGCAAAGCCGCTTCAATTATAGGATCTCTTCAAGCTGGTTTTGCTTCTTTTCCTTACTTGGGAGAGACTAGCGAAAACATAGTAAAGAGAGAAGCTCTACTTGGCGTATCCATGACTGGAATTATGGAGAAGCACGAAATATGTCTAAGTCCTGAAGTACAAAAAGCCGGAGCTAAGGTAGTTAAAGATGAAAATAAAAGAATCACTAAAATCATTGGAATCAATCAAGCTGCTAGGACTACTTGTATCAAACCTGAAGGCACTAGCAGTTGCGTGCTTGGGACTAGTTCTGGTATTCATCCTCATCATGCCAAGCGCTATATTAGACGGGTTCAAGCTAATAAGATGGAACCGATTTACAACTACTTCAGAGAAATAAACCCAAGAGCTTGTGAAGAATCTGTATGGTCAAATAATGATAGCGATGATGTTGTAGCTTTTTGTATAGAGGTTCCTGCTGGGGCAAAAACAAAGAACCAAGTTGGCGCTATTGATTTGCTTAGTCATGTAAAGAGTACACAACAAAGCTGGGTAATACCCGGAACTAATAAAAATCTTTGTACACAACCTTGGTTGGTACACAATGTATCTAATACAATTAATGTAAAGCCAGACGAATGGGAAGAAGTAGAAAAATTTATATATAAGAATAGAAAGTTTTTCTGTGGTATTTCTTTGTTACCAATTACTGGAGATAAGGATTATCCCCAAGCGCCATTTACCGCAATCTACTTACCAACAGAACAGGTTCGTCATTATGGAGATGCATCCTTGTTTGTTAGCGGTCTTATAGAAGTTGCTCTTAACCTGTGGGAAGACAACCTATGGGCGGCGTGTGACTCCCTTCTTGGTGTTGGAGCTAAGGTAAAGGGCAACGGCAAAAAAGAATGGTCTGATAGGTGTAAAAAGTTTGCGGAAAGATACTTTAAAGGCGATTTAAGAAAACTAACATATTGCATGAAAGATGTTTACAACTGGAAAGAGTGGGTTGATTTAAACAGGGAATACACCTCTGTAGATTATACCACTGTTATAGAGGAAGAAAACAATGTTAAGCCCGAACAGGAATGGGCTTGCGCTGGAGGAAAATGTGACATTATTTAGGATTAGTTATGACCAACTATAATTTTTTTGAAACCAAACTACTTCACGACTCAGCCAAAAACCCAACTAAAGGCCATGTTAACGATGCTGGATGGGATTTATATTCCTCTGAAACGGTTAGCATACCAGCTGGAGCTACAGTATTAATATCAACTGGCATAGCTATGGCTATCCCTAAACATTACGTAGGGTTAATATGGGATAGGTCTTCTATGGGTGTAAAAGGTGTACATAGGCACGCAGGTGTTATAGATTCTGGATACAGAGGCGAAGTAAAAGTGTGCTTACACAACACAACTAAGGAAACCTATCATGTAGAAATAGGAGATAGAATAGCTCAACTTTTAATACAAGAGGTTCCTGTCTTTAGACAACATATGGTAAACGAGTTAGACTCTACAAGCAGGGGTAATGGAGGTTTTGGTTCTACAGGTAAATAAATGCCAAGAAGAAAAAAACAAGAAACTGGTTCTATTGCACAACAAACAAAAAGAAGAAAAGCACTAAAGCCAAAAACTAAAAATCAAGAAGACTATGTTAGAGCTATAAGTTCTAATGAGGTATGTTTTTGTACAGGCCCAGCGGGAACAGGAAAAACAGCAGTAGCAGTTGGTTTAGCCTGTGACTACCTTTTAGATAAGAGGGTAGAAAAAATAATTGTCACTAGACCAGTTATTGAAAGTGGTAGAGGTCTAGGTTTCTTGCCCGGAACTTTTGAAGAAAAGATACACCCTTATCTTATACCTGTGCTGGAGGAGATGCAGTTTAGGTTAAATACAAACAGGGTTCAGGCTTATAGAGAAGAAGGTAAGATAGAAGTAGTTCCTTTAGAATATATGAGAGGGCGAAATTTCCATAATTGCTTTATGATATTAGATGAAGCCCAAAACGCTACCTTCGAGCAATTAAAAATGTTTGTAACTAGAATTGGCTGGGATTCTAAAGCCGTTATAAACGGTGACATCGACCAGACAGACCTTTTAGTTAAAGATAGGGGTGGCTTGGAAGAGTTTTTAGAACGCCTTGAGGATATTGTTGGTGTTGGAATAGCAGAACTAACTGACGAGGACATTATCAGAAACCCAATAATTTCTAAAGTTTTGAACGCTCTTTATGATTAGAGTTTGACGCTTTTTATTTTTGTGATAAAATACGAGAGGGTATAATGCCAACCTACGATTATTCTTGCAGATCATGTGGAAAAGTCTTTGAACAGACTCATGGATTCAACGACTCTCCTTCTCCTTGTGTTTGCGGAAGCTCAGATTTATCTATAATCATTCATCCTCCTACAATTTTCATCAAGGGCGAAGCTACTACTATCGGTCAGCTCTCCGAGAGAAACACCAAGCAGATGGGAAGATATGAGCTTGAAGATAAGCGTGAGCAGCAAAACAAAGGAAACAACAAAAAGAAAAAGGATACTAGCTGGTATCAAAAATCTGGCTCTGCATCAGCCTCAGAAATCAAAAAAATGACACCCCAACAAAAATCAAATTACATACAAAAGGGTAAAAATGACTGAAGAAAGAGTCAGAAAACCCAAAGTCAACGACCTTGGACAACATGAAATATTATGCGCAGACTGCGAACAAGTCCTTCTAATAATGATGCAAACAGAAGAGAGTGACAAGGTAAATAAAATCAAAGTTACAAATTGTCCAAAATGCGGAGGAGAAAGTTGGGTAAATTCTCTAGTCGGTAAATACTTCATGGCTCAAGCTGACGGTATGATTATTAGAGAAATGGATTTTGACGAGGAAACAAATATTATGAAAGTGAGTATGATGTAATGGACGCTTCAGAATTTATACAAGACAAAAATCTAGAATACTCCTACTTTGGAAAAGATGGAAACCTTACAGAACAAAGGAAGTCATCTCTAGCCTACTATTTAGAGGAAGACGGAACAGTAGGGCAACACTTTGTAAAGTTCTATAGGGGTAGCATCTTTGATCCATACGGAATGGACGCAAATAGAGCAAACTCAAATTCCTCTAATGAGTCTTCATTCATGGGAGAGTTTAGAAAAGTAAACGAGAAAACATTTAAACTCTACATAGATTACCTAAAGACTCGCCAGAGAAACAAATTAGTTTGGGCTGAAAGGGAATACATCAATGTCTAAAAAAGGCAAGCTTACCAAGATAGAAAAATTCTACATAGAAAACAACAAGGGCAAAACCCTTGAAAACATAGCAAAAGATCTAGACAGAACTTTGTCTTCTGTTAAAAAATATGCTGAATCTATAAACGATACAGAGCATGTTACTAACACTAGAGAGGACGAAGAAGAATCTAGCGTAAGTGATCTCATGGGAAGAAAAGAAAAAAGAGGGGTCACAATAATGACCCAAGCTGCTTCGGAACTATCTGATGAGACAAGACCTAATAGAAAACAGAAATCAACTAAGTATAAAGATTCTATTTTTGTCATAAGAAAAGAAGATGAGTAACGTATCTAAATCAATTAATGGTTATGTCAATATATACGCAGACTCTAATCCTATATGGATAGCTGAGCTTAGTAACGGTGAGATGATTTACCAAGATGATGGTAAACCGGATTGTCATCCAGAAAGTGCTTGGCTTAGACTAAAAGAATACTGCGAGCAAAACGACTTATCAATAAAATCAATATCTGTAAAAAATAGATCAATTCAAAAACAGGTTGTCTCAGGTGCAGACTCTTTTACTTTCTGCAAAAGTGCAGGAGCATTAATGTTTGGCGGGCAAACTAGCCACTCTTTTGTTTTTGGTTACGTTAATGATGGGGTGTACAGAGCTAAAAAAGTCAATCTGCCTGAAATGATAATAGATCGTCCTGAAAAAAGAAACATTGAAGATTATAAAAATTTGATCATAAGGGGTTCTGGGAAAGTTGAGCTACAAACATAAAACAACTGGTCAAGATTGTAATGCCGCTGAATATATAGCAGAGATGGTTTGTTTAAGAAAAGCCGAATCAGAAAATGTTGGTAAACCAGCATACGCTCTATGGAATACAGATAAGTGGAAAAGGCAGTTTAGAAGCCAAATAAGTAAGGCTTATAATCTTTTAAAAAAATACAGTGACAAAGCTATAATAAATGCTTTGAATTCTTACAAAGGCAAAAGTATCTATTCTTTGCGTGTAAAATTTCTTGAACCAATTATAAAATCTGAACAAAACAAATTAAATAAGATTGAAACATATAGAAAGCCCGCAAAGGAATACGAAGACTTTACGGATTCTAAACCTAGAAAACAATACGGAAAAAAAAGTCAACTCAACTTCTTGAGGGATTTAGATGGCGAAAAAAAAGACAATGAGTAGTAGTGATATAGCTACGGTAAACAAGCAAATCATAAAAGACTTTGGTGATGTTGTAAGAACTGGTAACGAACTCTTCGACGATATAAAAGATAGAAAACTGCTGCCAATTAGCCCGTCTATAGATTACGCAATAGGTGGAGGTATCCAAGAGGGTAGTTTAGTACAACTAGCTGGTAAACCAAAAAGTGGAAAAACAACTACCGCTATACAATTTGCATCGAACTGTCAAAAAGAAGAAAACGGCTCTAGACCAATAATTTATTTTGATGTAGAAGCTCGCGTTGGTAGAAACCAGCTAGAAGGAATAGAAGGTCTAGATAGAGACAATATCCACTTTATCATTCCTAGAGATGGCGTACTCGCTGCTGAGGATGATTTTAGAATCATGGAACACTACATTAAAAATGTTAAAAACTGTGTAGTGATAATTGACTCTGTTTCAACTATGGCTTCAAGAGACGAACTTGATTATAAGTTTGATAAACAGTTTAGAAACCCTGTGATGAAGATGATGTCTTCTTTTACTAAAAAGATAGCACACATACTTCCACAACAGAGAGCTGTTGTGATTTCTATAAATCATATAATCGCTGACTCTAACCCTCATACTAGATCAACTACTATGGTTGACGGTGGGAACAAATTAAAGTACGCAGCAAATTATATATTACACATTACGCATACTAGACCTTGGGAAGAAAGCAATGAAATAGTAGGCCAAGAGGTCAACTGGAAAGTGGTGACATCACACGCTGGAGGCTTTCCAAATACTCCTGTTACCAGCTATCTCAGGTATGGTAAAGGTCTTGACTGGAGAAAAGAACTAGTAGACCAATGCTGTGAAATACCACCACTAATTGAAAAAGCTGGAGCTTGGTATTATCTAAATTTTGTTAAAAATGAGGGTGAAGAAAGAGGACCAAGTTGTCAAGGTTATAAGAAGTGCGTAGACTACCTAAACGAAAATAACCTTTGGGAAAAACTGAAGAAAGAACATAAAGAAATATTCGGATGAAAGTAAATGGATTTGACGGTCGAGAAAGGTCTATCAACTTTTCTAAGTATTACGTCTATGGCGACGACACTCGCCACAAATCTAAACTTCATATAAAAGCAAAAAAAATCTTGCGGGAAGTCTTTCCATATGATAGTATATATGAAGAGGTATCTCTTCCCGGCTCAAATAAAGGGTCTTCAAGCATCCTCCGCGCGGATTTCTTTATTCCAAACCAAAACTTGGTTGTAGAAGTTCACGGCCAACAACACTACGAGTTTACTGTTCATTTTCATAAGAGTAAGCTCGATTTTTTTAGGTCACAAGCCAGAGATAAAAACAAAGAAAACTGGTGTGAGCTAAACTCTATTCGTTTTGTAGCACTAAAATATTCGGAGCCTGAGAATGAGTGGAGAGAATCCCTACTCAATAAATGATTTAAACCAACTAGATGAATATCTTAAAAGATACACAGAAGAAGAAGGTTTATATCACGCAGAAATAAACGAAGAAGTAAAAACAATATTGGATTTTAAAGCTGAAGACCTAAAGGAATTAAGTGCATCAGATCTTTACATTGCATCATGTTTGGTAACTAGCTATACAACCTATATAACATCTAGACTAGGATATCATCAGTCTATATTCAAGTGGTGCAAAGATACTATAAAAAGAATTGTTGCTAAAAATTCAGATCAATATGACAAGTATACTAAGTATGAACAGAAGGTTGAGCTTATAATATTGTCTGATGACTTTGCTCTTAAAGTTGATAAAGCTAGAAGATTTGCTGAGTACAAGGTTTTTATGATAAAAGAAAAATTGGAAGATCTTAGGTCTTACAGCGATAGACTTGAGAGACTAGGAAGGATAAGAAATTATGACACCTCTAGATAAAATCAAAAAAGGAATTTTGAATAATGATATGGAAGAAGTTATTGATGGATATGAAATCCTCACTGGAGAAAGAGTCACAAGAGAAGCGGCAGAAGAAGTCAAAAGCGAAGAAGTGCCAGAACAAGTGCGGGAAGTGCAAGAAGAAAAAGTAAATAAATATGAAGACTTTACAGCGCCTATCAGAAAGCAAGCATCTGAAAAATCAAAATACACAAAGAAACAAAAAATCAAAGTAGGAAAGAATACATTTGTAGATACCGGAGAGGATCATAAAGCTAAGGCTGATTCTACACCGGATTATGTTCCAACCCCAAGAAATAGACCTCCAGCGGAAACGGTTATGTTAAAATGTCATGTTTGTGGCGCTCAGGATGAGGTAAAGAAGGGTACAACTTACGGATCTTTTTATCGCTGCGGTAGATGTGTGGGTGGTTGATGACAGACGAAAAAATATGTAGCGTAGCCTCTGAAAGAGCTGTATTGGCTGGTATGTTAAAGCATGGAGCCGATGCTTTTATTGATGTAGATGGAATCATTGATACAGGATGTTTTGTATTTGAGGAAAATGCAATAATCTATCCATGTTTAAAGCATGTTCTTGAAAATAGCTCCGTTGCTGATTTACCCTCGGTTTTAAGTGCTGCCCAAAGCCTGAATCTTGATTCTGCTTTTAGAGACAAAGTGCCTAACAATTATATAAAGGCATTAATGAATTTTGATATTAAACTAGAGAATGTTAGGAATCATGCAGCTAAATTAAGAAGGCTACAAGTAGCTAGAGATATTAGACTTAGAGCTAGAAAAGTAATATCAGATATATCTGATGTCACAGGCGATGAAACAATAGATAAGCTTATTAGTATAGGTGAATCGCCATTTTTTGAACTATCGACAACATTAAATAGCTCTGTGCAGGATAAGCCTGTATCTCTTGGTGATGGTGTAGACGAATATATAAAGTATCTCACAGAAAACAAATGTGACATGCTGGGTATTAGTAGTGGCTATACAAGATTTGATTCTGCTATTGGCGGCGGTTTTCGTCGCAAGTGTGTGGACTTAATTGCTGCTAGACCAAAGACTGGTAAAAGTATGCTAGCTGATAATGTCGGCTTTCATATAGCGGCTAATTTGAATATACCAGTTCTAATATTAGATACTGAGATGTCAAAAGAAGATCACATGAATAGGCTTTTATCAAAGTTTAGCTCTATACCTATTAATGACATTGCAACTGGTAAATTCTCAGAAAGTAGTGCTGGTAAAGAAAAGGTTGATCAAGCTGCCGCTAAATTTAGTGAAGCGCCTTTAGACTATATACCAATTGCTGGCAAACCTTTTGAAGAAACTTTATCTATCATGCGTCGATGGGTAGTTAAGAATGTCGGCTTTGATGAAAATGGCAGGACTAACGACTGTATGATAATATATGATTATCTGAAATTGATGCACTCTGCGAGCATAAGTGATGGAATGAAGGAGTTTCAAGTTTTAGGTTTTCAAATAACTCAACTGCATAACTTTACAGTGCAGTATGATGTGCCTTGTTTGAGTTTTGTGCAGCTTAACAGAGACGGAATCAGTAAAGAGTCTACAGACGTTGTTAGCGGCTCTGATCGTCTTGTTTGGCTTTGCTCAAGCTTTTCTATCTTTAAGAATAAGTCTGATGAAGAAATAGCTGAAGACGGAGGCAAGAGCGGAAACAGAAAGCTTATACCTATAGTTGCTAGACATGGCGGAGGTTTAAGCGACGACTATGACTACATCAACATGAATATGCGTGGCGAAATAGCCACGATAGATGAAGGTAAAACAAAAAGCGAATTGCTCAAGTCTGGAGATAAAGAGCAAGATGGTTTTGACAATGTTGTTGAGAAGAAAGAGCAGTTTAGCTTTGATGCTTCTGACCTATCAGAGGAGCAACCTTTTTAATGGATCAAAAATATATAGCACAAATCTCTGAAGCGCTTGGTCACCAAATGAGAGAACTTCTTGTTCACTTTGATGTTGCGTTTGAAGATCAGGATAACTTGCTAGTTGGTGTTTGCCCTATCCATGATGGGGCAGACAACCCGACTGCTTTTACCATTGATTTGGAAGAGGGTGAATATTTTGGCTACTGGAGATGTTGGACAAAATCTTGCGAAAAGGATTGGTTACACAGTCCTGTCGGTTTGGTAAGAGCTTTACTATCAAGACAAAGAGGAAAAAAGGTCACATTTAATGAAGCTATGAGGTTTTGTCTCAACTTCATAAAGATGGATAAAAAAGAGCTTCATGAAAAAGCTAAGAACACAGACTTTAGCACAAACAGACCTAAAAGAAAAACTATATCTGTACCGAGAGACGTTGTAAGAAAAAGCCTTGTAAGACCTGTAATGTATTATGTCAACAGGGGTTACAGCGAAAAGGTTTTAGATGAATTTGATGTTGGTGCTTGCTGGGAAAAAGGTAAGCCTATGTATGGTAGAGCTGTTGCTCCAGTTTACAACGAAGATAATAATATGATAGGTTGTGTTGGGAGAGTAATGCATGAAGACTATAATGGTCACAAATGGATTAATTCTAAAAACTTTAACTGCGGCTCATATCTTTATGGATATTGGCTATCTGCAAAACATATAAGAGAAACGAAAACTGTTGTAATTGTAGAAGGTCAAGGAGATGTTTGGAGACTCTGGGAAGCCGGTATAAAAAATGTAGTCGGAATCTTTGGATCTAGTTTAAGTGACGCGCAATGTAGAACTTTAGAAACTTCAGGGGCCTTAAGTATAGTTATACTAACAGACAATGACGAAGCTGGACTCAAAGCTAAAAAATCTATTAGGCAAAAATGTGATAGACTCTTTAATATAATAGAGCCTGTCTTTGATAAGAACGATGTCGGTGACATGTCTATAGATGAAATAAACGAAACAATCAAACCTCAAATACAAGGTTATGTAAATGTCTAGAATACTCGGCATATCAGGAGCTAAACAAAGTGGCAAAAGCACATGTATGAAATTTTTGCATGGTTATCAACTTCGTTTCTATGATGTTATTGAAAAGTTTCTGATGGATGAGAACGGTGACATTTTTGTCAACGCAAAGATGATAAACGAAAACGGAGAAGAAGAAGACACCGTAGCAATACTAGATGTAGAAAGAAGAGATCCAGAATTTTTAGAATGGGCTTCTACCAGCATATGGCCTTTTATCAAATGCTACAGTTTTGCAGACCCGTTAAAAATGATTGCTATACAATTATTTGGATTAACAGAAGATCAGTGTTTTGGAACAGACGAAGATAAGAACACTCCTGTAAATTTGAAGTGGGAAGATATGCCGGTTGGGTATTATGGCACTGAGTCAGAACTTAATAAAGGGTTTATGACCGCTAGAGAATTTTTACAGTACTTTGGAACAAATATTTGTAGACAAATGAAAGCAAATGTTTGGACTGAAGCTTGCGTAAATAGGATGCTTGCAGAATCTCCAGAGATAGCTATTGTTCCTGATGTTAGATTTCCAAATGAAGTTGAAGCCATACAAAAAGCCGGAGGTCAAGTTATTCGCTTAACCCGACGACCTTTTGATGATTCTCATTCAAGCGAGACAGCTCTGGATGATTATGATGGTTTTGACTATGTTCTAGATAACTCTGAATTGAGCATCGACGAAACTAATCGAAAACTTTTGGAAATCATGAAAGAGTGGCAATGGCTCAAAACAAAATAATAAGAATATCTTGGGGTGACAGAATGGTAACTCGCGCCCAAAATAAAGCCAAGAAACTCGGTAAGATAAACAACTCTATACTAAGGGGTGGAGGAAATGCCGCTGGATACTTAGGAGAAGAGGCTGTTGCATCTTACATAGGCGCAAAGATAACTAGCTGCGATGAAGGAACTGATAAGTATGATTACGACATCATAGCTAAAGACGGTCGAAGAGTAGAAGTAAAAACAAAAAGAAGAACTGTTTCTTGTGTTGACAGAAATGGAAACGATCTTGGTCACTATGAAGTGTCAGTTGCTAAAACTAGCGTACACCAAACACCGGATCTGTATATTTTTGTAAGTATTCATTTTGAAAATGTTAAAAAAGTCAACGGTAAGAAGTTGTATTACGGAATTAAAAATATTGAGATCTTAGGGCAGGCAGAGCCTGAAGACTATTTTGCTAAAGCTAAACTAATGAGAAAAGACGACGTTGATCAATCAAATGGTTTTGTAACACTTGTAGACATGTATAATCTGCCTATATCAGAATTGGAACCATTGGATGATAGTCTGTTACCACAGAAGCAGTAGTATCGGAACTTTAGAATTTTGTGAGCAAAAATACTTTTTGCAATACAATCTATCGTTAAAAGATAAAACCAATAAAAAAGCCTTAATGGGTACTATTACCCATAAGGTCATGCAAACTCTTGGAGACAAGAAGGTTGCTATGAACAAAGGTTTAGATATTGTTGAGGATGAAGAGACAGGAAAAAATCTAACACTAGAAGAATGTGATGACCTGAAGCTACTCAATGATATTGCATTTGACTATTACACCGAGGCATTTCCCGAAGTTAATATTACTGATGCTGACCGAAGAACTTGTTTGAGATGGGCAGAGAAAGCTGTAGCTTATAAGGATGGTATGTTCGATCCTAGAAATCAGGACGTACATGCTACAGAACTATTCTTTGACATTGAGATTGATAAGCCTTGGGCAAAATATAAATATCTTGTAGGTGACGAAGTTATAGAAGGCAACCTTTCTATAAAAGGAACAGTAGACCTAATCATAGATAATGGAAACAACTTCTATGAAATACTAGACTATAAAACCGGCAAGAGAATCAATTGGGCAACAGGTGAAGAAAAAACATATGACAAGCTACAGAAAGATACCCAACTTCTTCTTTACTATTATGCCTTAAGAAACATGTACCCAGAAGCAGAATTTTCTGTCAGTATTTATTACATAAATGATGGCGGAGTCTTCTCGATGGTATTTGATGATAACGATTATTACAAAGCAGAAAATATACTAAGAAAAAAGTTTGAGTATATACGGGATGTTGAGCATCCTAAACTACTGTCAAAACATAATAGTCATTGGAAATGTCAAAAGCTTTGCAGATTCAGCAGTCCTTACAAAGAGGGCGCAGATAGAAGTATCTGTCAATATTTGAGCGATTACGTCAAACAGCATGGCGTAGAAAAAACTGTTGAAAAATATGGAGATGTCTCAAAGGTTTCTACCTACGGTGATGGAGGAGGTAGACTAGCTGACTCAGGCCAAAAGAAAGACAAATGACAATATCAGAAATAAAAGGTTGCGCAAGCAGGTCTTCTCACAAACAAGATGTTTTTATTCACTCGCTTATCGGTGACAATGGTTATTTTGTAGATGTTGGTGCGCATAACGGAAAAGACGGAAACAATACTTACGCACTAGAAAAAGCTGGCTGGACAGGTATATGTATTGAGCCTAGCCCTATTCACCAAGAAGAGCTTGCAAAAAACAGAAACTGTATTATTGACGATTCTTTGATCTACAGCGAGAGGTCAATAAAGAAGTATTTTATTCACAACTACGCAGAAGGCCATGAGCGCTTTAAGAAACATCTCGAAGATTCCGGCTTTGAAGATGTGGTTAATACACACGCCTATCTAGGAGGCGGCGGGATTGTTGACTATATGGATGAAGGTTATGAAGACCGCCTTGAGGGTGAGCATGTAGATCTTGAAACAGTAACACTTTTAGAGGTGCTTAAAAAACACAAAGCCCCAAAAGTAATAGAGTTTTTAGATATTGATATTGAAGGATCAGAGTTTGAAATAATTAAAAACTTTCCTTTTGATGAATACGAGTTTAAAGTAATTTGCATTGAAGTCAGATCACACACCAGAATTGACATAACAAAACACCTAACGACAAATGGTTATGTCTACATTAAGGATATTGGTCAAGACGCTATTTTTCGGAAATAATTATGAGTTGGATACCTTTACATTTGCATACACATTATAGTCTTCTAGACGGCCTCAGTAAGCCCTCACAGGTCGCTGAGCGCTGTTCTAATTTAGGCTATACCTCCTGCGCTATAACTGATCACGGCACTATATCGGGCGCTGTGGCGTTCACACAGGCAATGAGGAATAAAAACATCAAACCTATACTTGGTTGTGAGTTTTATCTTAGTCAGCAAGACGCAAGTATTAGAAATACAAAGAATAGAAGCCTTAGTCATTTGGTGGTCTTGGCAAAGAATAAGGCAGGATGGGACAAGCTTATTCAAGCTACCTCAAGAAGTAATGATGAAGATTTATTCTATTTCAAACCAAGACTTGATTTAGACAGACTGGCTGAGTTTGTCGATGGTAATCTAATTTCTTTTAGCGGTCATCTTGGTAGCGATTTAGCTAATGAGATATTTACAGACCATAAATCTGCGTACAACGCTGAAACTGAAGATGAAGTAAAAAAACACGTTGATCCAAACTGGGTTGAGAAAACAGTAGCTTTAGCAAATCATTACAGGGATATATTTGGTAAAGAAAATTTCCTGATAGAGATTCAAGCTATTGATGAAGAAAATTCTCCGGCGGCAAAGATGGTTGTTCAAGGCTTAAGATACATAGCTAAAAAATACAACTTTCCTACTATAGCTACAGCAGACTCACACTATCCAGAAAAACAGGATGCAGGAGATCATCTACTTCTTTTATGCGCCGCTATGAGAACGCCGCTAAGAAAAATAAAAGCTAAGTTAGATAACAAAGAGGATGTTGGCTTTAGTGGATTTATGAAATCTAGCAACTTTCATATTCCTACACTCGAAGAGATACAGGCTGTTAATCGACCTTGGGAAATAGAGAACACTCTTAGTATTGCCGACATGTGTGAAGAATACGATATTCTCGGCAAGCCGATGCTTCCTAAATTCAAATGCCCCGAACAGTTATCAGAAGAGCAACATCTGAGACAACTATGTAGAGAGGGGTGGAGAAATAAATTATCAGGCAGATTAACAGAACCAGAAAAGCTGGAGTACACAGAAAGAGTTAAGAAAGAGCTTGAGGTGATAAGCGATGCCAACCTTTCTGGGTACTTTTTAATTGTTAGAGATATAGTCAATAGCGTTAGAGATAATACTTGGATACCCGGACCGGGAAGAGGATCTGCTGCTGGATGCTTAGTATCGTATCTTGTTGATATAACACAAGTCGATCCAATTAAGTACGATCTAATCTTTGAAAGATTTCATAACAACCAAAAGAAATCTTTTCCAGATATTGATTCTGATTTTTCTAA
>Ga0209992_10002851_pt1 | contig 15258 bp, 10 predicted proteins | sample 2SBtaG_2_FD_182564 | JGI IMG/M metagenome (GOLD analysis project Ga0209992, IMG submission 182564) | Deep subsurface microbial communities from Kolumbo volcano to uncover new lineages of life (NeLLi) - 2SBTROV12_ACTIVE470 metaG (SPAdes)... | ecosystem: Environmental > Aquatic > Marine >... | reverse complement strand
TCTACCCAGACTTGGGGAGCCATGATGGATGCGGGCTAGGATCGACGGCTCGTCGAACAGGCTGACACCTCCCTTGGCATCGCTGCGCCCCGCGAGAAGGAAGACCTGGGGCTCATCGCTCAGGTTGACGTTGTTGGGCGCACTCACGAGCAGATCCGCCAGCCCGTCCCCGTCGAAGTCTCCGGCGTCGTGGGCATACCCGAAGCCGTCGGCCACCCCGGACCCCGACCAGTAGATCTCGGCCTCGTCTTCCAGGCGTCCGTGCTCCGGCCAGTCATCCGCCGGGCCGGCGAAGATCTGCACCCGTGACTCGTAGTAGGTGACGTCGGGCGTGACCATCACCATGTCGTCGAGCCCGTCGCCGTCAAAGTCACCGAGGGGGACGGGATCGGACGCCGCGAACCAGAACGCTGCGGATGGCTGTCCGAGCTCGGCGAGCTGCGCCGACGTGCGCGGAACCTTGTGCGCTTCGACGCCTCCGGGCAGGACCGAGGCCAGCACCTCGAAGCCGTCGTCACCTCCGTCGTCGCACCACATGCAACCGAAGAGGATCTCCGAAGCCCCGTCCCCGTCGAGATCCCCGACGAAGCCGGCCCCCTGGCTGGCGAAGTAGCCGTCGGTCGGCATCTCCTCTACGGAGAAGACCCGAAGGGCGGCGATGTCCTGTGCGTCTGCGCAGGCTCCTTCCGGCAGGCTGACGGCGTCGCAGTCATGGTCGAGCTCGTCGCACTGCTCGGGCGCACCTGCGTACACGGCTGGGTGCGTGTCGTCGCAGTCGTCCCCCGCGTACGCCTCGGGGTAGTGACCGTCCCCGTCAGCGTCGAAGTCGTCGTCTTCGTCACAGTCCTGATCGACGGCGTCGTACCATACCTCCTCCGCCGCGGGGTGGATGGCGGAGTTGGCGTCGTCGCAGTCCTCCTCCTCCGTCCAGCCGTCACCGTCGCCGTCGATGGATGGGGCCGAGGTGTCTGTGGGGATGGTGCCTGTGTCCTCCTGGCCCGAGTCGTCAGTGCCCGAATCGTCGGGGTCTGTGCGCGGCCAGTCGCCGTCCGGTGTCTCCTCCGGCTCCGCCTCGACCGGGTCGGCGTCGTCCGGCAGGTGCGCGCAGGCGAACAGAAGCGCCAGGGTCACCAGGTCAAGGTCCCCTCGACCGGCCCGCTCCCCGGCGTCGCCAGGATGATCCGGTCGGCGAAGAGGTCGACAGGATCGACGGCGAATGCTGCACTGCTGGTCTGCCGAGTGGCCAGGCCTGAGCTCGCGCCGTTGAGGCCGTCCCCGTCGAAGTCGCCAATCGGAGTGGGGTATTGGCCCAGGACCTGCTCGTAGCCGGCGTCGGTGAAGCTCAGGTAGTCGAGCTCGGTGTGGAGCACGTCCCGGCCCTCCGCGGTGCCCGAGAAGAGGTAGTAGGTGTAGCCCACCGTGCCGTCTTCTCGCTGACACACCGGACAGGACGCGAAGACCTCGTCGGCGCCGTCGCCATCGAGGTCCCCGACGTAGCCCACGTCGGTGGCGAACACGCCCTCGGTCTGGGTGTCGCCGACCACGGTGAGGCTCGAGACCGCGAGGATCTCCTGGGCCTCGGCGCACACACCGGCGGCCAACGGCTCGCCGTCGCAGTCGTGGTCGACCTCATCGCACCACTCCTGCAGGCCGACGCCGATCCAGGGATCGTCGGGCTCGCAGTCGTCGCCGCCGCACTCGGGGTCGAAGGAGCCGTCGCCGTCCCGGTCGCGGTCGTCGTCGCCGGAGCAGTCCTGGTCGACCCCGTCGCAGGTGGGATCGTCGGCGCCGGGGAAGATGGAGGGGTCGGCGTCGTCGCAGTCCTCCGCGGCCACGTAGCCATCGCCATCGATATCGAAGGGACCGGTGTCGATGCCGCTGCCGCCCCCGCTGTCGTCGGGCTCCGGTGCTTCGGTGTCCACGGGCGGGGCCGTGTCGGTCTCCTCCGCGCCGGGGGTGGCGGGCTCGGGCTGCGAGCTCCAGCTGAAGCAGGCGACCAGGGCAAAGATCATGGGCGGCTACCAGTGCTCCGGATCATCCCAGGGTACCTCCCAACCCGACACGATCGCGAAGCCACCGGGCCCTTCTACAGCCCAGTCCGAGTACCCATAGAAGAGCGGGTCGAGGGCGCCGTCGCCATTGAAGTCGCCAAGACTGGGGATGTATCCGTCAGCCATCAGGTCGTCGTCGCTCGAGTGGAACTGGAGGTCGGCGTGAAAGGCGTCCGTCCCGGAAGGAAGCTCACCTCTCCCCAAGACCACGGAGGTCGGGTCGTCGCTTCCACTTCGCGGTCCGATCAGGAAGAGCTCGCCGGCTCCGTCTCCGTCGAGGTCACCCGTGGAGCAGCCTATGCCGAGGTTCGCGTCCTCCCAGGTTCCGTAGTGGCTGCCGTGAGCGTCCGAGTACGTAAGGGCCGCCTCGTCTGTTGGCCCGCCAGCGAAGTAGTAGATGGTCCCGGCGTCCTCCGCTCCCGCATCGTCGTTGTGGTACGTCGCTGCCCAATCGTCCACACCGTCACCCGACCAGTCTCCCAGCACCGCCACGCAGCCGGCAGGCTCCTCGACGACCAGGCTCGCGAGGTCGTCAACGCGTCCACCAGATGCGGCCGCAACGTCGGGGCCGGACAGCAGGTAGATCCCTTGGTTCCGGTAGCCATTCGTGGTGACCAGGAGATCGGCCAGTCCGTCGCCGTCCAGATCGCCGGACGCCGTGTAGAGCCCGATCGTGTACCCGTCTCCGTCGTCCTCGGCGTAGATCCAGGGCTCCCACGTGTCGACGGGGTAGCGGTACTCCGTGCCGAAGTCCCGCCCCTGGATGACCACGAGGTGGCTGGGCTCCGCGCTGTGGGCCGCGACGACGATGTCATCACGTCCGTCGCCGTCGAGGTCGCCGGTGGCCTCCATGTTCCCCGAGAACGCACTCGCGTCCCTGGCGCCCCATGCGTAGCCGGCGATGTCGTCGATCGCGAAGGGGTCGGGCCAGTCGCCCATCGGGCCCGGGACCACGTAGAGCACGCCGTCGGTGGGCTTGGCGGTAGGGGACAACAGCCCGAGGTCCCTGAATCCGTCGCCGTCGAAGTCGCCAAGGGGCCTTGGATATTGGCCCAGGACCTGCTCGTAGCCGGCGTCGGTGAAGCTCAGGTAGTCGAGCTCGGTGTGGAGCACGTCGCGGCCCTCGGCGGGCCCCGAGAAGAGGTAGTAGGTGTAGCCCACCGTGCCGTCGTCTCGCTGACACACCGGACAAGACGCGAAGACCTCGTCGGCCCCGTCGCCATCCAGGTCCCCGACGTAGCCCACGTGGGTCGCAAACGCGCCCACGGTCTGGGTGTCGCCGACGACGGTCAGGCTGGAGACAGCGAGGATCTCCTGGGCCTCGGCGCAGACGCCGTCGGCCAGCGGCTCGCCGTCGCAGTCGTGGTCGACCTCGTCGCACCACTCCTGCAGGCCGACGCCGATCCAGGGATCGTCGGGGGCGCAGTCGTCGCCGCCGCACTCGGGGTCGAAGGAGCCGTCGCCGTCCCGGTCGCGGTCGTCGTCGCCGGAGCAGTCCTGGTCGACCCCGTCGCAGGTGGGATCGTCGGCGCCGGGGAAGATGGTGGGGTCGGCGTCGTCGCAGTCCTTCGAGGCCACGTAGCCGTCGCCATCGATATCGAAGGGGCCGGTGTCGATGCCGCTGTCGTCGCCGGTGTCGCGGGGCTCCGGTACTTCGGTGTCCGTTGGCGGGGCCGTGTCGGTCCCCTCCGAGCCGGAGCCGGGGGTGGCGGGCTCGGGCTGCGAGCTCCAGCTGAAGCAGGCGAGCAGGAAGACGATCATGGGTCGCGCCAAGCCCGGTCCCCCTGCCAGACGCCGCCGCCGCCCGTCGAGACCCAGAGCGACTCGACCTCGTAGTCGCCGCTCGCCATCTGGCGGCTGTCGGCGGCGACGCCCGTGACGTTGGCGTTGTAGAGGCCGTCGTCGGGGAGCGCCCGGAAGTCGGGCGCCCACTGGCCCAGCAACCCCCGCATGCGCCAGGCCGCCTGGTAGAGCCCTGGGCGCTCGCAGGTGGCGTTGGTGCAGCCTTCGCCGTCCTGGACGGTCATGCCCACGAGGAGCGTGTACGCGAGGTGGGGGTGGGGCTCGACGTAGGTGACCCGCCGCTGGCGGCTGTCGTTCTTCGCGAGCGGGTAGTAGGCGGGGCTCCCAGGGGTGCTGAGGTCGAGCTCGCAGAGCGCGTCCTCGCCGACGGCGTTGCCATGCACCCACAAGGTGTCGGGAGCCCAGTCGGCGGTCGCGGCTCCAAGGAGCTGGCCGGCTCCGAGGTTCGTGCAGTCGCTCGCGGCCGAGCCGAGCGCGATCGGGGTCCAGGTGGCGTCGATGCCGCCCGCGTAGGTGACGTCGACCTGGAAGAGCGAGCAGTCATCGCCCGACGAGGTGCCGTCGCCGGCGAGCAGGTAGAGCCGAAGGTTGTAGACGGTGCTGCTCTCCCAGACGGACGCCTTCTGGTCCACGGTGATGAGCGGCACGTTGTCCATCACCTGGTCGTAGGACCAGCCGGCGCATGAGGTGCCCGCCAGGTCCGACCCGGGCTCCGGGACCGCTTCGAGCACCATGTCGCCGGTGGCGACGTCGTCGTAGAGCAGGGCGAGGGCGCCCGCACCTTCGTAGCCGGGGGAGGCGGTGTCGCCGTCGTCCCAGGACGCCAGCGTGGCGAAGGCGACGCTCGGTGCGGCGGCGAGGGCCTCGATGTCGTACACGTTGCCGTAGTGGTACTCGGTTGGCACGTCGCTCGTCAGCAGCCTTCCGCCCGACGTACCGAGACCCGCGTCACAAGCGGGGATCGTGGCGTAGTCGGGCCAGAAGCCCGTGTCCTCGTCACCGCGCTTGCACATCCAATCCGGGCCAGCCGGATCGAAGACCTGGCTCGTCGCGAGGTAGCTCGACGTCGTCTCGAAGCACCAGTCGATGTCGTCGTGGTCGTCTCCCGGAGCGAGGGTGCCCTTGACGATGCCCTGGCGCGTCGGCCTCTTACTCGACTGCTGCCAGAGCCCGACCCACACGGTGGCCCCGCTCGCGTCCTCGACCACGTCGACGTCGCGCCCGCCGGCCTCCCAGTTCTCGAAGTGGCAGTCGTACCAGGCCGGCTCCCGCACCGCGCCCGCGGTCGGCGGACCGTAGAGCGACTCCAGCGTGACGTCCCAGGAAGCGGCCCAGGCCAGCCCCTGCTGCATCTTGCCGCTGGCGTAGCAGGCGTCGCACCACCCCACGGCGGCGGGCACGGTGGTCTGGAAGTCGCTGTCGGGCTGGATCGCGTAGGCCCACGGGATGTCGTCGAGGTCGTAGACCGGATCCCCGTAGGCGGAGTCCCAGCCAGGGGCCAACGCGGTCTCGGGCGGCAGCCAGAGCATGCCGAGGCCGCCATTGACGAGCACGCCCGCCGCCTCCGCGCCGGCCTTGGTGTAGAACTCCCCGTCCACGGACCGGCCCGGGAACCAGCCCTGGAGGTCGTCGTAGGGATCGAGGCCCCGCAGCCACCCGTCGACGACATCGGCGGCGTGCGCCCGCTCCTCGGCGTTGGAGTCGTAGGGGTCTGTCGGGTCGGTGTCCAGGTAGGGCTCGCCGGTCGAGTAGTCCTGCAACGGAACCCAGTCGAGCGTCGTGCCCGAGGTCGGCGGCGTGGACACGTCGGCGCGGAAGACCCGCGGGTAGCCGTAGGGGTTCGACTGGGGCCGGTGGACGAAGGCGAGCAAGGTCCCGACCTCGTCGAAGGCCAGCCCGACGAGCTCGATGGTGGAGGCGGCCCCGGTGTCGCTGACGCGGAGCTCGCCGCTCCCGAGCTGGTCGTGCTTGAACACGGCCGTGACGTACACGAGGTCGCTCCCGGGCGGGGTTCCGGTGTAGAGCCAGTCGGGGCAGCCGGAGATGTCCGGGCTGCCCGTGCCGTCGTCGGGGGTGCAGGTGGCGTAGGTGGGGTCGTCGGAGTCCCAGCTCGTGATCGAGGGGCTCCCGCCGGTGCCCGCGATCTGCACGACGTGCACGGTGCCCTCCTGGGCGCTGCAGGCGTCGGACGCGCTCAGGCGGCGCCCACCGTCGGCGACGTAGACGAGGCTGCGTCCGTAGCTGCCGTAGGTGGGGTCCTCCTGCACCGCGAGATCGCGGACGTCCCAGCCGCTCCCTGCTACGGCCTGGCAGGCGCTGGCGACACCGTTCGCGCCGCCGCAGCTGCCGTCGAGCTGGCACACGTAGAGGGCATCGGCCGCGGCCGTGCGGCCCTTGTACCCGGCCAGCAGGTAGTCGCTCCCCTCCAGGGTGGTCAGCGCGAGCGAGCTGACGCGGTCGGCTGGCAAGGACTGGAACCCGGTGCTTCGCGTGCACGCCTGGTCGGTGCCGGTGTCCCAGGCGTAGACACCCGCGCTGCCGGACTTGTGGTTCCCGTACAAGACCACCGTGTCCTCTTGCGGCGGCGTCCACGACTCCAACAGGCGCCCGCCCGCGTAGGCGTCGGCGTCCTTGCCGCCACAGGTGTGCGCGGTGCCTTCGACGGCGGTTCCCGCACCGACGTCCGTCCAGGTGGTGCCCAGGTCGGTCGTGCGGAAGAGCCCTCCCGAGGGGTCGTCGTCGCCGCGCCCCGTGAGCACGTACAGATCGTTGGCGTCGACGGCCTCCACGTCCCAGGCGCTCAAGAAGTCCTGCGCCCAGAGCTCGCTCCCGTCGAGCTCGCCGTTGATGCTGTACCACACCTCGCCGTCGTCGCTCCACGCCACCCCGTGCGTGTTCGACGCCGCGAGCACCTCGCCCGAGACGGCCGCGGAGCGCACGACGGCGGACTCGTACCCGCCGCCCTCGAAGGAGGTGTCGGTGTAGACGAGGTCCTGGTCCGCGGGCGGCGGCCAAGCGTAGTCCGCGTTGACGAGGTTGACGTAGTCGAGCGTGACGCTCGGCGAGCCGGTCACCCACTCGCAGTGGACCGAGAAGTCGTAGACGTGAAAGGGCCTGGTGAGGTACGGCGAGAAGCCGACGGCCGCGGCCTGCTCGCCCGTGCCGAGGATCCGGTGGCTCCGGAACGTGCCCTGCTCGGTCACCACCTCGGCGTAGCAATCGGCGTTCACCAGGTCGGAGCCGGAGGTGATCCCCAGCACCGCATGCAGCTCTCCCCGGTCCCAGTCGAACTCGGTCAGGAGCTCGATGTAGGCGTCGGTGTCCCCTGCGATGGGTGACAGGGTCACGGTGCCTTGTGACCAGGTCGCCCGGTGGTCCAACCACCACAGGCCGCTGAACAGCGGGGCCTCGAGGAGCTGGAAGCCGTAGTCGATGAGGCCGTCGCAGTCGTCGTCGATCCCGTTGCCGAGGTCCTCGGACTCGTCCGGGCTGACCTGGCTGTCGCTGTCGTCGCAGTCGATGGCGACACAGCCCGTGTCGGTGCCGGTGTCGTACCCGTCGCCGTCGTTATCCACGCAGACTGCACGGGCATCAGGGGCGGTCAGCCCGAGGGCGGCCCCCCCCCGTCAAGAAGCGTGCCAAGTTGGCGAGATGTCGAGCGTTCATCTTCCCTCCCAGAGTCCGAGATGCTGGCGTCGTGGTAGCTCCTGGCTGGCTCCAGCCTCCCATCCTTGGCGGGCCAGCACAAGGGGATCCGGTACACCGAGACCGGGCCGTGCCAACGGTGTGCAACACTCGTGACCCCAGCTTGTTGAGCCGGTCGACGAGCCGAGCTGCCCCGCTCACGACCGATTCGTGACCGACTCCGCCCCGTCACTCCAGGTCGAGCACCAGCTCCACCTCGGCGGGCTCGTCGCCCGTCCAGTCCAGCATGAAGGTGCTGGCCAGCCCCTCGACGCAGGCACCCTCGGCTGGGGGCAGGCCGGTGGCCTGGGCACTCGTGACCTTGCCCGCGGCGTCGAAGGCCAGGTGCAAGGTGACCTCGCCGCGCGCGTCGCAGCTGCCGAAGGCCACCGCCTGCCGCGCCACGCTGGCCGAGAGCTGAAGGTACCCGTTGTCGCCGGACTCCACGAGCTCCGGACCGCCACCGAAGCCGTCCCACACCTTCTTGCCCAAGAAGCCCACGCTGCCGAGCGCCAGCACCCCCAGCACCGCCGCCCCGATGGCCGCCTTGGCCACGCACCCCATCGCGCCCGAGCTGGCCGGTGCGGGCGTGTGGGGCTCGTAGCCCTCGTCGAGGTCGTCGGGCGGCTCGGCAGGCGCTCGCCGCATCGGCTCCGTGGGCGGCAGCTCGACAGGCAGGGGCTCGTTGACCGAGGCGACGTCCTGCGGGTCTTCGAGGTCGAAGGTGGCCGGCGCGTCCTCGTCGTCCTCGGTGTGGTCTTCGCTCAGGATGCCCGCGAAGGTGTCGGCCTCGTCGGTGGTCGGAGGGTGCACCTCGACCAGGGGGGCGAGCTCGCCCGCCGGCGCCAGGTCGGGGACCTGGGTGCTGCTCGACAAGAGCCGCGGCTGATCGTTGAGCAGCATGTCCAGGAGCTCGCGCACCCGGGCGATCGAGCCGCGCTCCCCGGCGTCCGCGGTCATGGTCGAGGCGAGCACCGTGTTGAACAGGCTCACCGCGTCGGGATCGAGGTCGGGCTTGTCGATCCGCGGCGGGAGGTGCTCGAGCAGCGACCGGAGCTGGTCCTCGGCGGAGAACTCGCTGGACTCGGTGACCACGGGCTCGAGCGTGACCAGGAAGTGCAGCACGGCGCCCACCGCGTACACGTCGGTGGCGGCGGTGGGATCGAGTCCGCGGAACTGCTCGGGGGCTGCGTACTGCGGCGTGCCCACGAAGGTCCCGACCTTGGTCAGCCGGCCCCCCACGCCCCCGGAGACCTTGGCGATGCCGAAGTCCGTGAGGCAGATCTGGTAGCTGCCGTCCACCGCATCGGGGTGCCGCAGCAGGATGTTCTCGGGCTTGATGTCCCGGTGGATCACCCCCCGACCGTGGGCCACCTCCAGCGCATCGCAGATCTGCACGCCGATGTCGGCGGCTTCGCGCAGGGTGAGCGCACCCCGCCGTCGGAGCAGGTCCAACAGGCTGCCGCCGGCCTCGAAGCGGGTGAGCAGGTACGGCGAGTGCCCATGGCGGTGCACGAAGCCCATGAGCTGCACGATGCCGGGGTGGTCGAGCTCCTGCAGGATCTGCGCTTCGTTCGACAAGCGCCGCAGGAAGCCGCCCTGATCGCGCTGCACGTAGAGGATCTTGATGGCCAGGTGCGGCCCCACGGCCTCGCCGTCGGCGTCCAGCTCGCGACCGAGGTAGGTCACGCCGGCGCCGCCGATCGCCAGCCGCCGCTCGATCGTGTAGTGCCGGTCGAAGAGGTCGCCCGCTTCCAGCAGCTCGCCCCACCCCGAGCCGGGCTTCTTGTGACCGCAGCCGAGGTTCGGACAGCGTTCCAGCTCCCCGATGAAGGTGGTCAGGCAACGACTGCAGTAGCGGGTGCGATGGGTGGAGTCGGCCACACAGCACCCCTATCCGGTCATCGGCCGCCTGAGACCGGCAGCCTGCTCAGCCCTCGCCCACGCGGAAACCGCCGCTCTCCAGCCAGCGCCGGACGCGCTCGAACTCCTTGACCATCCTGTCGACCGCACCGGAAGCACCCGCCGCGTTGCCCTCGGCGGCGCGTACCTCCAGCTCGAGGCAGATCGAGGCCAGCCGATGGGCCCCGATCATGGCGGCGTTCGACTTGAAGGTGTGCGCGGAGAGCTGGAGGGCCTTGGCGTCCGACGTGTCGGCCGCGGTGCGCAGCCGACGGAGGTGGTCCTGGGAGCTCTCGATGAAGTCGCCGATCAACGCACGCGTGAACTCGGCATCGCCCAGGCTGTCGGAGAGGTGGGCGAGCACGCTCTCGTCGACTGGCGGCAGGCTGGCGGTGAAGTCGACAACCCGGCCCTCGTCTTCCTGCTCGACCGACTGCGCACCCAGGGCCAGCTCGATGGCGCGCACCAGAGCGTCGGCGTCGACAGGCTTCTCCACGAAGTGATCCATGCCGGCCTCGGTGCAGCGAAGCCGGTCCTCCTCGCCCACCGCTGCGGTGAGCGCGATGATCGGCACGCGCGCGCCGCGCTCCCGGGCGCGCCACATCCGCGTGGTCTCGAAGCCATCCAGCTCCGGCATCATGCAGTCCATCACGCACACGTCGTAGGGCATCGACGACAAGGCCTCCAGCGCCTCGAAGCCGTCGGCGGCCACGTCGACATGGAAGCCGCGCCGCTCCAGGATGCGCGTGGCCACCTGCTGGTTCACCGCGTTGTCCTCGACCAGCAGCACCCGCGCGCGCGGCCGGGAGCGCTTCTTCAGGGCGGCCTGGTTGAAGCCCGCCATGCGCAGGTCCGTGAAGGAGCTCCGGCCATCACCGAGGCGCAACAACGGGTGGATGGCGGCGCTGAGTTGCTCCCTCCGGATGGGCTTGGTGACCCACCCCGCGGCCCCGGCTCGCAGGGCGGCCGCCTCGTGGCCCGGCTGACCGAGCGGCAGGAGCATCAGGATCGGCACGCTGGCCAGGTCCTTGTCGCCCTTCATCGCACGGGCCAGCGCGTCGCCGTTCATGCCCGGCATCTGCAGGTCGATGATGGCCAGCTGCGGCCCCTGACCCCGCCGCACGCGGTCCCGCGCGAGCCCCAGAGCGACCGGCCCGGAGCTCGCCGTGTCCACGCGCACCCCCCAGGACTCGAGCACCTGCTGCACGCCGATGCACGTGGCGTCGTGGTCGTCCACGAAGAGCACGCGAAGCCCGTCGAACGCGGGCCGATCGAGGCCCGGTGCTGGGCGTTCTCTCAAGCGCGCCGTGAACCAGAACCAGCTCCCCTCGCCCAGCTGGCTCTCCGCGCCGATCTCGCCGCCCATCATCTCGGCCAGGGTGCGGGCGATGGCGAGGCCGAGCCCGGTGCCCTCCTTGCGGCGGCGGCTCGGGCGCTCGGCCTGCACGAAGGGATCGAAGAGCTGCTCGAGCGCGTGGTCGGCGAGGCCGGGACCGGTGTCGCGCACGAGAAAGCGCACGAGCAGGTCGTCGCCTCGCTCCTGCACGCTCACGCGAAGCACCACCTCGCCCACGTCGGTGTACTTGACCGCGTTGCCCAGCAGGTTGATGAGCACCTGGCGCAGCCGGCCTGGGTCGCCGGTCACCCACTCGGGCACGTCGGCGTCGACCACGCTGGCGATGTCGAGCCCCGCCGACTGGGCGCGCTCCGCCAACAGCTCCATGACCTCCTCCACGGTGCGCCGGAGGTCGAAGTCCACCGACTCGAGCCGCATCTGGCCGGCCTCGATCTTCGAGAAGTCGAGGATGTCGTTGATGATCTCGAGCAGGTTGCGCGCCGAGCGCCGCACGAGCTGGGCGTACTCCTGCTGCTCGGGGTTGAGCCGGGTGTCGAGCAAGAGCCCGATCATGCCCACCACCCCGTTCATCGGCGTGCGGATCTCGTGGCTCATGTTGGCCAGGAAGCGCCCCTTGCGGCGGTTGGCCTGGAGGGCGTCGTCGCGGGCCTCCTGCAGCGCCCCGTTGGTGCGGCCGACCTCCACGAGCGCCGCCCGGGTGACCTCCGCCGCGGAGCGCTGGGCGCTCTCGCTCGCCACGGCGATGGCCGCCAGCAGCACCGCGAGCACGGGCACGGCGGTCTGCCAGGCCAGCATGAAGCCGCTGTAGCCGCCGTGGAGCACCGAGAAGGCGAGCTGACCGGCGGCCAACAGCGCCACCAGGACCAGGGCCTGGACCGCCAGGCCGAAGCGCCGGACGGCGAAGGGCGCCCCGAGGACGAGCAGGCCGAACAGGCCCAGCACCGCGCCGAGCGGTCCCGGAGCCAGCCAGGCCGCGAGCGGGGCCGAGGCGACGAAGAGCCCGGCCAACAGGACCGAGACCCACAGGAGCGCCTTCTGGCGGCGCGCGCGATCCAAGGCCACGAGCTGACGGGCAGGATCCTCCACCTTCACCTTGACCTCCAAGCTCATCATCCCCTGCCGGGGGGTCGACGAGCAAGATCAAGGCGCCGAGGCTTCCTCCAGGAAGCGCTCGAGGGGGAACACGCAGAAGCCGCGCACACTCGCGTCGCGCCAGCTCACCCGGTAGGTGTCGAACCCGCGCTCGCCGGTCACACGGTCCTCGGTCCACCCGCACTCGGACTCGCCGCGCACCGTGCGGGCCCCGTCGCAGGCGGCCACCCCCGCGACCTCTGTTCCAACCGGAACGTCGTCCAGAGCACGGCACAGGTCGCCTGGGTTCACGTCGAAGAGCGTGATCTTGTAGCGCCTCCGCGCCCGCCAGCCCGGACGCTCCTTCACCTTGCCGAGAGCCTGCAAGGTGCGGGTCTGGTCGGCTTCGTGATCGATGACCCAGGCGCGAAGATCGCCCACGCGCACCACCTGCAGCGGCTTGCGGGCACTGGCCCGACCACGCACTGGGGAGATCCAGGCCACCTGCAAGCTCCCGGCGACGGGGTTCGGGGCGGCGCACTCCTGGGCGAGCACCGAAGCGAGCACCAGCGCGATCATCCCTGCCCCCGGGCGCGGATGAGGTGGGCGAGGTCCGCCGCCCACGCGGACTTCAGGTCGGTGAGCGGCGGCGGCGACGGCCTGCCGAGCAGGAAGCGCTCCCGCAGCGCCATCACCCGACCCTCCGAGAGCTCGGCGAGGTCGTCGTGGCGGGGGTCCTGCTCCTGGAGCCGCACGAGCTGCTCGTAGGCCTCCAGCTGCAGGTGCGGCTCCTTGCAGCAGAGGAAGAGGTCCAGGCTGGCCTGGCAGGCCAGGTCGAGCTGCTGCTCGAGGGGAAACCGGCCTCGCACCGCCTTCATCTCCATGTCGTCCGACACGATCACACCCCCGAAGCCCAGGGCCTCGCGCAACCAGCCGCGGAGGACCGCGCTGGACATCGTGGCGGGGTGGTCCTCGTCCAGGGCGGGAAACACCACGTGGGCGGTCATCACCAAGCCCACCCCGGCCCGGATGGCGGCCTCGAAGGGCCGGCGCTCACACCGCTCGAGGTCGGGCAGCTCCTTCTCCACCGTGGGCAGGTGCAGGTGGCTGTCCTGGTCGGTGTCGCCGTGGCCGGGGAAGTGCTTCACGCAGGCCATCAGCCCGGCGTCGTGGGTGGCCTGCACGTACGCGGCCACGTGGGCCGCCACCCGCTCCGGGTCGCGGCCGAACGAGCGATCCCCGATCACCGGGTTCTTCGGGTTGCTGTCCACGTCGGCGTCGGGCGCCCAGTTCACGTTGAAGCCGCAGGCCAGCACCTCCCGCGCGAGCGCCTGGGCGAAGCGCCGGGTGAGCGCGAGGTCGTCGCAGTTGCCCACCCACCGCAGGGGCGGAAAGAGCGTGGCGCCGTCCTTCACCCGCTGCACGCGGCCGCCTTCCTGGTCCACGGTCAACAGCGCCGGGTGGCTCTTGGGCACCAGCGTGGCCAGCTCGCGGTTCAGCTCGCGGACCTGGGCGGGCTCCTCCACGTTCCTGGCGAAGAGGATGAAGCCGGCGGGCTTCACCTGGCGGATCAGCGCATGCTCCTCGTCGGTGATGCCCGGCCCCGAGAGCCCCAGCACCAGCCGCTGACCGGCGCGTCGCTTCCGTTCCGCGAGCGACGTGGTCTCCCCCCGCGCTTCGACCCGCAGGCTCACGGGTGCTCCGCGGGGTGCTCGGCCAGCTCGATGAGCACGCCCCCCGCGCTCTTCGGATGGACGAAGACCACCCGCGTCCCGTGGGCTCCGGGCTTCGGGGCGTCCGACAGGAAGCGGTACCCCTTGCCCTTCAAGCGCTCCATGTCGGCCACGATGTCGTCGGTGCGGAAGCAGAGGTGGTGCAGGCCCGGGCCGCGCTTGGCGAGCGAGGCGGCCACCGGCCCGGCGCCGTCCATCGGCGTGATGAGCTCGATGCGGGTGCCGGGCACGGGAAAGAACGCCGTGGAGGTCTGCTCGGTGGGCACGTCCTCGGTGCCCTCGAAGGGGAGCCCGAAGTCCTCGGCGAAGCGGCGGATGGCCGCGTCGAGCTCGGGCACTGCGATGGCGACATGGTCGAGCGCGGTGATCATGGCCGCCCTGTATCCTGCGCGGCATGACCACACTGCCCGCCCCCTACGCCGCCCGGTACACCGCTCAGGCGAAGCTGTTCAGCCTCCTCGGCAACGCCTTCCAGCTCTACGGGCCCGACGGCTCGCTCGCCTTCTTCGCCAAGCAGAAGGCCTTCGCCTGGAAGGAGAAGCTCACGGTCTTCCGGGACGAGGCCCAGAGCCAGCCGGTGCTCGAGATCGCGGCGCGGCAGATCGCGGACTTCTCGGTCACCTTCGACATCCAGGACGTGGCGGGCCACAAGGTGGGGGCCGCCCGTCGGAAGGGGCTGAAGTCGCTCTTCAAGGACGAGTGGTCGATCCTGGACGAGGCCGACCAGGAGGTGGGCCTGCTCGTGGAGACCGGGGGCATCCTGTCGGCGCTTCGCAGGCTGATCGATCTGTTGCGCTTCCTGCCCCAGCAGTACAGCATCACCCTCGGAGGCGTCGAGCAGGCGCGGGTGCGGCAGCGCTTCCACCTGTTCCGCTTGAAGTACGACGTGGAGACGGTGGGGTCCGAGATCGACCCGCGCCTGGTCGTCGGGCTCGTCGTGTTGCTGCTCGCCATCGAGGGCAAGCGGGACTGAGCAGCCCGGGAGAGGTCAGCCGCACCACCCCAGGTCCCAGGTGCCTTCCGCCAAGCCACGGGTAGTCCGGGCGCTCGACACGGTGGAGAAGACCCTGCGGGGCTGACCGAAGCGGCCCTCGATCCCAACAGCCTCGACCACGACACCTTCGTCGAACAGGTCGACCGGACCGACCGCCTCATCGGCCTGCTGCAAGAGCTCCGGCACGACCTGGTGCGTCTCCGCGCCTGAGCACCCCGCTCAGATCACGTTCGTGCACTCCTTCGAGAAGAAGCTCGGGTCGTCGCCCCACACCACACAGTCCGCGCGGCTCGCCCCGTCGAACACGAGCACCATCCACGTCAAGGTGCTGATGCGGCCCTCGTTGCACTGGAAGAGGCTCACGGAGCCCGACACCACGGCGCTGTAGTCCTGGGTGATGTCCAGGTCCAACACGAGGCTGCTCGACCAGTCGCCCTCCGCGACCGTGACGTCGGTCACCGGGTGGTACTCGTCCCACGGGGAGCTGGTTCCGGTCTGGTAGATGTAGAGGTTGGCGCCGGTCGCGGGGCCGGTGGTCTCGATCTCGTAGCGCCACCAGTCGGCGTCGCAGTCCACCGTGACCCCGTCCACGTAGGTCGGGCCGGAGTACGCGGGATCGGCCGTGTCCCCACCGCCCGGCCCACCCCCATCGCCGCCGCCATC
>Ga0209992_10002848_pt1 | contig 15266 bp, 13 predicted proteins | sample 2SBtaG_2_FD_182564 | JGI IMG/M metagenome (GOLD analysis project Ga0209992, IMG submission 182564) | Deep subsurface microbial communities from Kolumbo volcano to uncover new lineages of life (NeLLi) - 2SBTROV12_ACTIVE470 metaG (SPAdes)... | ecosystem: Environmental > Aquatic > Marine >... | reverse complement strand
ACCGGGTCGCGCCAGCGCTGAACGTGGCCGTGCAGACGCTCGCCGGGCAAGCCCGGCGGCCTCCGGGCGCAAGCGCCCTCCGGACATGCCTCCCTTCGGTCGGCACGTCGGCTCCCGGCTGAGCGTTCACCGCCATCCCACGGGACTGCGACTAGAAGCAATGGCTGCCACCGTCCGAGTAGATCCAGGCTACGCCATCAACGTCATCACACGTGAGGCCCACGCTGCTCCATCGCCCTTCTCCTTCGAACTCACCGCAGCCATCATCGAAGTCGAAGCTGATCTCCACCGTAATACGCGGATCTTCGTCGTGTTCATCATGGTCCCAGTAAGTTCCAGACCACGTGGCAGTTTCGCCATCACACTCGGCGTCCTCCGGCACGTCGTCACTCACGACCATCCCGGTGTGAGCACCGTGCTTGCAGTGCCAGTCTGCATCCAAGTAGAGCGTCGGCGTATTGAGGATGTCGTCTGAGCAGTTGCCGCGGTCAACCCCGTTACAGTTCTGATCGATTCCATCACCCGGCACTTCTTCTGCCTCAGGATGAATGTAGGGATCGTCGTCGTCGCAATCATCGTCGCACGTAGTAAAGCCATCGCCATCGGCGTCCTGGTCCTCATCCACACGGCCATCACAGTCGTCGTCTACCCCTCCACAGTCGTCGAAAATACCGTCAACCGCAACCTCGTCGACTTCTCCGTCACAGTCGTTGTCCCTTCCGTCGCACTCCTCCTCCGCATCAGGATGTACCTGCTCATCCTCGTCGTCGCAGTCGTCGCCGTCAACGAGATCGGAGGCGTAGCCGTCTCCATCACGGTCGTCGTCGTCACCGCCAAAGCAGTCGTTGTCAATCCCGTCGTAGGGGACTTCTTCAGCCTCCGGGTTAACGGTCGCGTCAGCGTCGTCACAGTCCTGACCGTTGTCGACGTGATAAATGAGTTCCCAACAGGAGGCCGTTCCCGCATCTGGATCGCCGTACCCGTCCCCATCGCTATCGAGATACCAGGTCGCCGCATCCGTAGCGGACTCGTCAGCGGCACCATCGCAGTCGTTGTCGCTGCCATCGCAGATCTCGTCGGCATCCGGATTGATCGTCGCGTCAGCATCGTCACAGTCGTCACGCTGTGCGTAGAAGCCATCGCCATCCGCATCGACAGCATTCGGCTCACCCTGGCACGCATTCATGACAACCAACAGACCTACGGCGAGCATGCGCACTCCATTGCAGTGTGGACTCTTCCTGAGACTATCGCTATATTCTCGCTTTCCACCAGTGTAGCAGACTGGAGCCAAGGACGGGTGCAGGGCAAGCGCAGCGTGTCGCTGTTCAAAGGCGTGGAGACGCGCGTCGCCGACTTGGGGGACAGCGGTGAACGGACCGGGCAGCCGCTCGCCGGGCAAGCCCGGCGGCCTCCGGGCGCAAGCGCCCTCCGGACATGCCTCCCTTCGGTCGGCACGTCGGCTCCCGGGTAGGCGTTATGCGGCCTCGCCTGTGATCCCTGTGGTTCACTCCGGCACTTCAACTCTCCGGTCCCCTGACACCATGATCTGCGTCCCCCCGACACCGTGATCTACATCCCAGATCGGCTTGCCTCACGGGACGGTCCAGGGTAGCTTGCTGTCGTAAGGAGGATGGGATGTTGCTCGTGACCGCGACGATGGGGTGCTTCGGGCCTATCAAGGTCTATGACTCTGACACCGGGAGCAGCTGTCCTGCGGACGACTCCTATTCTTGGGAAGCGACGCAATCACAGGATCCCGTCGACAAGTGCTACTACGACGGCGCGCTCACCACCGCGGCTGCGGGAACGTCGGAGATCACCACAGCCACGGCACCATCCGACTACGCCACGGGCAGCGACACCTTCTCCAACTCGATCAACAGCGACGCGAAATGCCTGGAAGCTGGAGAGACGGAGTACTCGAAGTGGCTGGGTGAGAACGTCGCCACGAGTTACGTGTCGGACTACAACACCACGAGTTGCTCGTACAGCTGTACCGCTGCGAACATGACCGAGATGGTGGTGAACACCCACATCACCATCTGTGACGAGAACGATGATCTCCCGGGGGCTGCTGCCGCCAGCGGAAGCGCAGGACCTCCCCCTCCCGCAGACGACGATCCGATGAGCGGCAGTCGCTCCGGCCGTGCGTTCTCCGGTATCTACTGGTACCAAGTCCTGAACCGGACCGGCGGATACACCTGCACGCTCGTTCGCTACAAGGCCACCGGCAACAGCCATGTCTACTCGGGTGTCGTGCTCTCAACGGAGTCTACGCAGGGCGGAACCACGACCCATACCCTTGTCGATCAGGAGTTCTTGCCCCGGATTGGTGGTGCAAGCGCGAGCGCGACGCTCGTTGAGGATGGCGATGACATCATCGTATCCATGACGCTGGGGAACCAGACGCTCGACGACTACTATGACTTGACCGACGAGGAGGTCACGTTCAGCCCATCCAGCATTGGTCCCCAGTTCGGGCCAGTCGATCGGTGGACGATGGTTGAGGTGTGCGCGAACCTACGGGCAAGGCAGTAGGGGACGACGGCGGTACCGGCCTTTCGCTGTGTTGGCGTTCTTCTTGGGCTGTCCCGGTAATGAGCAGCCTAAGTCCGTCTGTGAGTCGGGCACGCCGCAGCTGATGGAGACACAGCTACTGACGGGAGCGGAGCAGGACGCGCTGGGAGCATCAGTTGCCGTTCTGCCTGGTCAGGGCATCGCGGTAGGTGCTATCGGATCAACTCAATCCGGTGCCCAGGCCGGTGGCGTCTACATCGCTGATTGGGCTGGCACGGAATCGGCAGTCATTTCGACAGAGCCACTCTTTATCGCCGGGCCATCTGCTGGCGACTGGTTCGGCTACGCTCTCGGGGTGTCAACCGACCTGGGCGACGATGGAGTCGCCGACATCATTGTGGGGGCGCCGCAGTTCGGCAGCGAGGGCTCAGGCTATGCAGCCTTGATCATCGACGGAGACCTCTCGCACAGACTGTACGGTGACCTGTCCGGCGAGACGGCCGGAAGCAGTGTGGCTGCGCTGGATGGCTGGAGCGCCCCTGTAGTTGCGGTGGGGCGGCCCCTTGCATCCGCCGCTGCAGGCAATCAGGCGGGAGCGGTATCACTCATGGCGCTTCATGGCGATGGTCGTGAGCCCACGGGCATAGCGTCCGTATCCGGTAGCTCGGAGGGCGCATGGCTAGGCACGAGCATGTCAGTGGGTGACGTCAACGCTGATGGCGTTGATGATCTCGTCGTCGGTGCTGAGGCATCCTCTGATGGTGGATTCCTTGCCGGAGCTGCATACGTGCTGATCGGGCCCGTGTCGGGTTCACTCACTGCCGCAGACGCAGACTTTTCATTGGTGGGCGTCGAGCAATATGCCGGGCAGGCAGGCCACTCCGTAAGCGCCACTGGCGACGCCAACGGTGACGGTTCAGACGATGTTGTCGTCTCGGCAATCTCCGGCCTCGTCGGCGGCGAGTCACGTTCCTTCGTGGCGCTGTTCACGGACCTGTCGGACCTTGGCTCTTCTCAGCTGGTCTCCGATGGCCAAGCTGTATACATTGGGACGGAGGAGTACAGTACCGCAAGCGTTGGAAGAAGGGTCGAAATGAGCCCCGACCTCTCAGGCGACGATGCTGCCGAGATGGTTGCGTCCGACCCTGACGCACACGGCACTGGCGCAGTCTATGTTCTAATGTCACCACACGAGGGCACGCACCTGGTTTGCTCCAGCGCCGAGGTGAAGGGGGCTGGCGGGGACTTTGGGTGGGCGATTGCAGGCGTTGTCGATTCTGGCGCCGGGCCCATGCTGCTAGTAGGCGCGCCCTTCTTCGACGGAGACAGCGGGCCAGCAAGCGGTGCCGTCTTCTCCATTCGACCTGACTAATGCCGCCTCGTCCTCTGCCAACGCGGACGGCGAAGCCGCATAACGTACGGTGCAGCCGCTCGCGGGCCATGGCCCGCGGCCTCCGGGCCGCAAGCGGCCCTCCGGACATGCCCGCTTCGCGGGCACGTCGGCTCCCCGTTGGCGTTCGGCGCCACCTCGCGGAGGTCAGGATCCTGCTGGCGGCGGCCCGTCCGGGGCCGCCTCCCATACGGGCCGATGCGATCAACATGAGCTGTCGCGAACAGTTTGGGCTTGAGCTTCTCGCAACACGAGGTGTACTCTCCCTGTAGTCGCGTCACTGGACGACTTCATGGGAGGGCGGATGAGCGCGAACAGACTTCGAGATGTGGTGGCCGTGGTCCTGATGGCTATCTTCCTGCCCCTCGCCGCCACCAGCGCCTGGGCCCTCTGCGTCGACGTGGACGGTGACGGCTACGAGTCCTACGACACGGGTGCCGACCACAGCTGCGACCTCGACTGCGCCGACGTCGACACCGGCACCGCCGGCATCCACCCCGCCGCGGCCGAGATCCCCACCGACGGCGTCGACCAGGACTGCGACGGCCTCGACTACATCGTCCAGCCCATCGAGGCTGCCCTCGGCACCGGCGTCTGGTGGACCACCTCCGGCAACGTCACCTACAGCAACAACCAGGCCACCCTCACGCCCGTCGTCGGCACGGACGCCGTGATGACCTGGGAGCAGGACCTCGACTGGGACAACGGGGAGTTCCATGCCCACATCGGCGTGCCCGCCCGCACCGGCTCGGTCAACTGCGAGCTCAGCATCGTCACCGACGAGGGCACCGACATCAAGACCATCCCCATCATCACCGGAGAGCACGACCTCGCGTCCTGGGATCTGCTCCCGCCCTTCACCGTGCAGGAGCTCGAGATCCGCTGCGAGACCACCTCGGGCGGCAACATCAAGCTCGACTACTTCACCGTCAACAACGGCGAGTACACCTGGCAGCCGCCGCGGGACCAGGAGATCGCCTGGATGGACGTCGACCATCCCCTCGGCGGCTTCATGAGCTCCGTCGTCCGCGTCGACGACGGCAACGGCGAGACGCTCATCGCCGGCTCCGACAACGGTGGCGTCGCCATCAGCACCGACGGCCAGGGCGATCAGTGGCACCTCGTCAACGGCACCACGCCGGGCTCCAAGCTCGACACCCTCGACCGCCTCGCCGCCTGGGAGGTCTACGCGCTCACCGACTCCGACATGGTCGTCGCCACGGGCCGGAGCGGCACGGGTGGCCTCTATCGGACCACCGACCAGGGCCAGGCCTGGACCAAGCTCGCCGTCGAGGCCTACGCCGACGACAGCCAGCATCTCTGCGACGGCGGCAGCAAGGTCCGGCAGGGAGGCAAGATCCTCACCGGCTGGAACGACGGCACCAGCGACCTGCTCTTCTTTGCCAACCAGGACCAGGGCGGTGTCGGCGACCACGTCGGCGTCTACGACCTCACCAGCGGCGCCGCCTGCGACCTCGGCGGCGGCAGCCCCTTCCTCCCCAACCTGCCCAACGACGGCATCGTCTCCTCGCTGGAGGTCACCACCGTGGGCACCGAGCTCGTGCCCACCCTCGTCGTCGGCTTCAGCACCATGGACCAGGCCGCCGGAGACGAGGCCCTCTGGGTCTGCGAGATCTCGGGCACCTGCTCCGGGGGGCTCACCACCCAGTGCAGCGACGTGCCCGCCTCGCTCAGCTGGGACGTGCGCGACCTCGACGTCCAGCTCGACGGCACCCGCACGCTGCTCTACGTCGCCGACGGTGGCGTCCGCTACGACGGCGGCTGCTCCCACGAGGAGGGCACCATCCAGGTTGTCGAGCTCACCGACGCCGGCGCCACCTACGGCATCAGCGCCTGGGACAGCGACACGACCACCTCCGGAACGTGCGCGACGGGCGACAAGTCCGGCTGCCCCCAGGGCTGGCACGACGCCGGCGACACAGGGCTGCTCGACATCTACAGGAAGTACTACGACTCGGGCCATGGCACCGACATGGGCTCCGGCGACCTGCGGGTCATCACCAACAGCGCTGCGCTCACGGCGCTGACAGGCGTCGCCCTCCAGGAGGACGGCTGGCTCTTCGCCATCATCCGGAGCTCCTCCGCCTACGCCTATCCCCGCATCTACCGGGCCGACGTCTCCACCCCGCCCACCGGCGCCAGCGACTACCTCGACTGGCACCCCCTGCAGGACTACTACACCGGCGAAGACGTCGTCACCGACGACGACCCGACCGCCGTGGACACCAACCCCGAGGAGCGCGCGTCGGTGGGTGACGACAAGGGGGCGTGGCTCCGCGGACGGCACGTGTACGATGAGCGGGAGCTCGCCTTCCCGGATCGGCCCGTCGACATGACCTTCTACATGAAGAAGACCGCGGGCGGCGACGACGACGGCTGGGAGGCACAGGTCTACGGCCTCAACATCTACGAGCTGCCCGCCGAGAGCGGGGCCTCGCCGGGCTTCGACTCCACCTACGGCGTCGCAGCTGGCCTGGACCTCGACCTGATCCCGTATGGCTTCGCCGTCGACCCCGACTACGGGGACTTCCAGCAGACCACCGTGCGCGAGCTCGCGATGTGCGAGGGCTGCTCGCCCAACAACGCCACCTACGGCGGCATGTACGGTGAGGGCATCGCCTTCGGGGCAGTCGGGGATCATGGCCTCGGGTCCTTCTACACGGTGCCGACCGGCACCACCCAGCGGGTGCCGGGGCTCATGGAGTGCCACTTCCAGAGCTTCGGGCGCGCCGCCTACGACGTCGACATCGCCGAGTGGTACGACGGGACAGGGGCGACCGTCTGGGCCTTCCTGCGCTCCAGCGACAACCCGGTGCCGGACAGCAGGCTCGTGATCCGGGGCAGGACCGCGTACGCCGACGAGGAAGACATCGAGGACTTCGACTGGTGCTACGAGGGGGGAGCCCAGACCAAGGTCGATGATCTGCGCGCCTTCGACGTCACGGCAGGCGTCTACAGCCTGGCTTGCCAACGGTCCCTGACCACGCCGGTCGCGGATCCCAGCTATCCGATCTGGCCTTCCTGCGACGATCCGACCCTGGCCACCGGCGGAGAGATCCTGGACCTCTCGTCCGGCACGCTCGGCGAGCCCTACCACATCGACGCCCTCGACCCCATGGCCCTCGACGGCGCCGCCGCCCTCAACGCCGACGTCGCCCTCGCGACGTTCATCTCTGACGGTGGCCCCAGCTACACCCACCAGGGCGGTCTCGTCCTGATCTACGACTCGGGCAGCGACATGGCCATGCAGCGCATCGGCTTCAGCCTGCCCGCGGCGTGTTCCTACCTCGAGAACGAGCTCTTCTCCGGGGCGGTCGACGTCGCCATCGACCAGGCCAGCAGCGTCTGGACCGACGAGGACAGCTACGACCTCTGGGCCTACCTCAGCGTCACGGCCATCACCGACGACGACTGCGCGGTCTTCGAGGTCCATCTCTCCGACGACGGTACGACCGGCGACACCGCCACCTGGACCAACGTCCCGATCGGCACCAGCGCGAGCGCGACCGGCTGCACGGGCTTGAAGTACAACCAGATCGAGGGAGTCACCACCGCCCCCTGGGCGCCCGGACGTGCCTGGGTCCACGGCAAGGCGGACGGCCCAGACGCCATCTGCGAGATCGACGCCACCGGGGCGTCGATCACCGCCGAGGGGCAGCTCCCGAACGACGGGGACAAGCGCCACGTCAAGAGCCTCGCGCCCCACCCCCAGCTGGCGGACACGTTGATCGCAGGGATGTCCGTGCCCTCGCACGACGACGGCTACTCGTGGGAAGCCCTCGAGCTCTTCCAGCTCGCCTGGCGCCTGCACGGGGGCATCGGCGTCATCGCGCCGGACTGGCGCTTCTTCCGGAGCGTCGACCTCTTCAACCCCAACGTCACCGGCATCGCCTTCGACACCACCGAGGACGCCGGGATCTACGACGTGTACGGCATCTGGGTCGCCACCTCCGGGAGCGGCGTCTGGGAAGGAACGCGCGGTTGGCGCTACTGACGCTCTACCTCTTCGCCTGCACCGACAAGGGCACCGACACCGCCCCATCAGGAGGCACGGACGACACCGACCCGCCCGTCGAGGAGACCGTGGACACAGCACCGGTCGACGCGGACGGCGACGGCTACACAGCGGACGAGGACTGCGACGACAACGACGACAAGGTCTTCCCGGGCGCCCACGAGGTCTGGTACGACGGTGAGGACTGGGACTGCGCGGGCGACGACGACTACGACGCGGACGCCGACGGGCACCAGCACGACAGCTACGGCGGTGACGACTGCGACGACCACGACGCCACCGTCTTCCCCGGTGCGGACGACGTCTACTGCGACGAGACCGACCAGGACTGCGACGGTACGGACGCCTCGGACCTCGACGGCGACGGGGAGCTGGCGGCCGAGTGCGGAGGCACCGACTGCGACGACTCCCACCCCTGGATCGGGGCGGAGCAGGAGGAGTGGTGCGACGAGCTGGACCACGACTGCGACGGCGAGAACCTCGCGGAAGGGGTGTGCGGCAAGCCACAGACCGCCATCGCACTTGCCACCCTGACGGTCCTGGGTGACACGGATGTCGCGCAGGCGTACGAGACGCTCGGCAGTCTCGGTGACATGGACGCCGATGGTGGAGATGACCTGGCCACCGAGTGTCACTACTGCGAGCGTCCCGATGGCACGGTGGGCTGGACCTACCACATCGTGGACGGGCCTCAGTGGGGCTGGGACGTGCCTCACTCCGCCCTTGCTTCGAAGGCGTGGACCGACCGAGGCTTCGAGAACGATCTGATGCCATCTGGGCCACTCGGCGACTTCGATGGCGATGGCTTCGAGGACGCGCTCTTCGCGAGCGACAGCGGCGACGGGCTCGACGCCCAGATCTATGTCCTCCCCGGACCCACCACCGACTGGGAGGATCGGTCCTACGCGACCTCGCTCGCGAGCTTCTGGTGGGAGTCGTCCGTGGCAGACGGAACCGGAACCGGGCACTACACCCAAGCTGGGGACTGGAACGGCGACGGCCTGGCGGACTTCGTCGTCTACGCTGGCGCGGACGGCAGCAAGGTCGACAACCAGAACCACATCCGCGTGGTGTTTGGACGAGCAGCGTCAGACCACTCGAACGAGTACAACCTCCGCGACGAAGTCGCGATCTACGAAGAAGAGCCCACCGTCAACACGTACATCGGCTGGAAGATGGCTGCCGGCGACTTCGACGGTGATGGTGTCGACGACCTCATCACTCTGGAGACCCAGTACGACATGGTCTACCTCGTCTCGGGCCCCGACATGGAGTCCTCCGATGGGGCCCTCATTGAAGACGTCGCCCAGACGACGCTCGCGGGGGCTGTGTACGACGTGACAGGCCTCGGCGATTGGAACGGAGACGGCTACGACGACTGGGTCGCGGGCCACTACCAGATGAGCTACGACGGAGAAGAAGTCGGCGGTCTTCGCTTCATCGAGGGCACCGCGGCTGCGATCGAAGGCGATCTGGACGATGTAGCGGCAGGTGTGGTCTACGGCGCGTACGATGACCAGCAACTGGGTTCAGTAGTCAATGTCATCGACTTTGACGGCGACACAGTCTTGGAGTTGATGGTATTCGCTCGCGCCACCGACGACGAAGAAGCACACGGCTTCGGGCTGCTGCGTAGCGCGGACGGTCTGCCTGACGGCACATCCGTCTATAGTCCCGACTTCGAGTTCAAGGGCATGGAGTACGGCACGGCGGCTGCGGCGGACTGGGATGCTGATGGCGACCAGGAGTTCATCACCTACCTGACTGGCCTCACCGAGGGCGAGTCCCCTGGCGGCTTCCTCCTCGTGCCCGGCTGGGAGGTGCCGTGGGACTCTCCTGAGTACTGGTAGCTGCCGCCTCCGTCTGTCCGAAGCGAGAAGACGCCGCCCCGTCCTGGGGCGGCTGCGCTCCGTACCACACTCGCGAGGCAGCGCCGAACGTGCCGGGCAGCCACTCGCCGGGCAAGCCCGGCGGCCTCCGGGCGCAAGCGCCCTCCGGACATGCCTCCCTTCGGTCGGCACGTCGGCTCCCGGCTGAGCGTTCGGCGCCACCTCGCGGGAGGTCGGATCCCGATGGCGGCGGCCCGTCCGGGGCCGCCTTGCCGATTGAAATGTTCTCGCGACGGTCGCCCCAGCCTGCCACATCGCCCTCGACCTCCGAACCACGCACCTGCTTGGAGTACACTGTCTACGCCGCTCAGCGGAGGCTCAGCAGTGCTACTCGCCGTCACCGTGTTGACCGGATGCGCCGCCAAGAGCCTGACCGTAGAGGTGGCCGAGTACGCCGCCGCGGGTTCCGAGAGCGCTGTCGGCGAAGGCGTTTCTGTGCCCGCCCGATGGGGCGAAGTGGAGTCCGTTGAGTGCACGGATGACGCAGTGTCGGTCGCCAGGGAGGCATCGCTCCTGTGGGTCCGAGCCCAGGGAACCGCTCCGCTCGAGGTGCACGGCGAGTGCGCGGTCGATTTCGCAAGCCGGAGCCTGGCCGTCACGTACGACATCCGCGTGACGGCGGACTGACTGGACGAGCGGCCTCCAGCACCTGCGCCGGCGCATACCCGCCGGGTCGGCTGAAGTACCTGGTCAAGAGTGCTCGGGACCTGCCGAACGTCGCGAACCATCAGGCCGTCGGTCGGAAGCTCCGTCATGGGCAGAAAGACCCCTCCACCCCATCGGCGGGCTGCACGGCAAGGCCTGTCGTCTACCCGGCTCGTTCCGTGGGAGAATGGCCCGTGGGCGTTCCATCCACAGCGCAGACCTTCAACGCTTGGCGGTGGCCATCGGCCCGGCTACCCAACGCTATGCCGGGCCCGCTCGACACCTTCAACTCCCTTGCTGAGCTGCCCTGGCAGACCGTGCCGCGCTTGCATGCAGCGGATGTCGTTCGCCAGCTGGAGCCCGACTGGTGTGGACCCGCATGTGCCGAGATGCTGCTCGCAGACCGAGGCGGGCGCGTCCTCCAAGCGGACGTGGCCGACCACCTCGCCGTGCCGACGACCGCAACGCGACTCGCGAGGTGCATGTCCGAGCTCTCCGACATCGACTGGGCTGGTGGGCAGCTGGCAACCCGAACCCCGCCCTCCTGGGACACCATCAGCAACCTGACATCCGAGAAGGGCTCTTGGGCGGCGTTGCTGGAGCCGCAAGGCTTCACCCACATCGGGCACTGGGTCGTTGTCGACGACATCGAACATGATGGCGTCGTGCTCGTGCGCGATCCCGTCGGTGCCGCCTACGGCATCCTCCTGGCAGACTTTCTCGCCCTCTGGCAGTTCACATTCCTGGTCATGGAGCGGAACCGATGAGCATCCGACTCCTCGAGATCGAGGCAGCCGACCTCGGCCGCAACGCCGACAGCTTCACGGTACGCGTGCGGCTCGATGTCAGTGGCGGCGAGCAGTGGCACGACATTCAGGTCGCGCAGAACGAGGTTCAAAGCCTAGGCGCCGCGCTTCTCACGCCGAGTGAAGAGCTGGACGACCTCCTCGCGTCTCATCCGCGCGCGCTCGGCCGAATCTGTCAGATCGTCGGACGAAGGATTCAGGGCGTACCCGTCCATCTCCCACAGCGGGTCGCAGCCTGAGCTGATGTGGACGCCGCCCCGTCCTGGGGCGGCTGCGCTCCGTGCCACACCGCGAGGCAGCGCCGAACGTGAAGGGGCAGGCAGCGGTCGCCACCACGTAGACCTCCCGCCAACGGCCTCGACCGCGCTTGCCCCCCCGTTGAGCGAAGCCGCTCTGCCCGGCGCCGACCCTCTCTATGGATCTCCAGCAGGACGGCGCGCGCCGCCATCAACCCTGATGGACGCCCTCGGCGATGAGGGGGGTCTCTCCTGCCGCCGCGGCGTCCCTGTGCCCGCGGTCTGGGCAGCTCCGGCGCGTCGGATCTGGCACAGGCGCGGCCGCAGGGCGCACCTCGCCACCACCACACGGCCCACGCTCGCGAGGCGCCTGCTCATCAACGACCTCCACCAGGCGGCCCGCGCGCACGGGGCCGAAGCTGAGGGCGAAGCTCACCCACCCACAGCAGCTCCCCACCGCACCGCGGGCAGCACACCGTGCTCGACGACGACTCGCTCTCCTCGACCTCCTTCGCCTCGACCTCGGACTCGGGCTCCGTCGCCGCGGCGCGAGCCAGCTCCATCGCCCGCGGCAGCCGGCTACCGACGTTCCCTGGCGCCAGCAGCCCGTAGTAGCGCACCTTCTTGAAGCCCCGCGGCAACACGTGCAGCAGGAACCGCCGACCGAACTCCACCAGCGGCAGCGTCACCGTCGCCGACCCGCGCGTCCGGAAGGTCACCGACTCCCCGCCCATCGATACCAGCCGCCGGTCCGAGATCCCCACCCGTGTCACGTAGGCGCCCAGGTAGCGGATCACCTCCGCCGCCCTCCGCGACCCAGGAGCCTGCACGTGCACCACCCAGGTCTTGCCGTAGAGCACCCGCAGCACGCGCCGGAGCTCGCCGCTGCCGAGGCCATCGAGCTGCCCGTCGCGCCACAGCTCACGGACCCCCGCGAGGAAGCGCCCCCGCACCATGCGCTGCAGCACGCGCACCGGGAAAGAGGTGGCGCTCGCCCGTCGCCACCCACCGCTCGTCGTCCATCGACAGCCCGCCGCCACTGACCACCACGTGCAAGTGCGGGTGAACCATCAATTCACGTGTCCAGGTGTGCAGCACGGCCATCACCGCCAGCCGAGCATCCAGTCGCTGACGGGCGAGGTCGGTGAGCACGCTCGACACCACGCGGAAGAAGAGCCCCAGCAGCGCGCGCGGGAAGCGCCGACACCAGGCACGCAGCTCCGAGGGCAGCGCCACCACGAGGTGGAAGTGACCCACTGGCAGCGTCCGCGCCTCGCGCTCGGACACCCAGCGCGCCTGCGCGGCCGCCTGGCACGTCGGACAGTGCCGATCGAGGCAGCTGTTGTAGAGCGGCACGAAGCCCTCGCAGTCGTCACAGCGGTACAGATGACCGCCGAGCGCAGCCGTGCGGCAGCGGGTGATGCGCCAGAGCGCCCGCCGCTGGTCGAGGTGCAGGGGGAGCGCGCACAGCTCCGCCTCGGCGCGACGGAGCGCCTCCTGCACGGTCGGCCGGCCAGCGACAGAGGCCACCGCCGATCAGCGGTCGAAGGAGCTCGGCGTGTTCTGGATCGCGTTGGTCTGCACCCGCAGGTAGCCCAGCGTGGTCTTCAGCGTGGCGTGCCCGAGCAGCGCCTGGATGATGCGCACGTCGGTGCCGCGCTCCAGCGCGTGGGTGGCGAAGGCGTGGCGCAGCGTGTGGAAGGTGACCTTGCGCTCCAGGCCAGCCCGGGCCACAGCCAGCTGCACCTGGCGCTGCACCGCGCGTGAGCTGATGTGTCGGTCGCGGCTCCGGCCCGGGAAGAGCCAGGGGCCTTCCGGACGCGCCTGCACCCAGTAGCGCCCAGCGGTGTCGAGGAAGCGCAGGCTGAGCTTCGCGAGACGCGGCTTCGCCCCCTTCCCACGGCGCACCCGGATGACGCCCTTGGCGCTGTCGATGTCCGCTGGCTGCAGGGCGACGGCCTCACCGATGCGCAGGCCGGCCGAGTAGCCTGCCTCCAACAGGGCGCGATGCTTCAGCGTCTGTGCGGCGTCGAAGAGCTGGAGCAGCTCGTCGAAGGTGGGGATGTCCGGCAGGGTGGTGGGCACCGCCGGGTAGGGCAGCGCCGCGAAGACCTCGGCTTCGGACCAGCCGAGCGTGACGCTGTAGAAGAAGCGGAAGGCGGCGACGTGCCCCTTCCGCCAGGCCGGCGAGGCGCCCAGCGCTGTGAGCTCGAGCAGGAAGTCGCGGAGCTCGTCGAGCTGGAGCTGGTCCGGGCTTCGCATGTAGAAGCCAGCGAGGCGCCGGAGGCAGCCGACGTAGCCGGCGATGGTCTTGTCGGAGCGGTTGCGGAGCCGGAGGTCGGCTACGAGCTTGTCGCGCAGGTCACCCATGGTGTCGTTCTCCTGATGGCCGCCGGGAGTGGCGGTCCCTTCAGGATCGAGACCAGGTCGGGGAGCTGCGGACCGGCGGAGCGATCCCGATCAGCTTCGTGCTCGTGGCTGCCGCGGAGCGGCTTGGTTCAACGGGCCGTGCAACCGCTTCGGCCGGATGACCGGCCTCGGTCCGCGCGAGCGCGGACACATGGCCCTGCGGGCCACGTCGGCTCCCGGGTAGGCGTTCACCGCCATCGCTCGCGGTGATTGGACTCAGCCTGAGGCCTATCGCCCGGTTTCCACCTCGACGACTCGGTCCGGGAACCGAGCCACGATCTCCAGCTCTCCCCCGAGGGCCTCGATGACACGACGGAGATTGCTCACGTACATGTCGGACCGCTGCTCCATCCGAGAAACTGCAGACTGCTTGACGTCAAGCGTTGAAGCCAGCTCGGCCTGAGTGATCCCGAAAAGCTGGCGGATCCGCTTCAACCCAGCGCGGCGCAGCGGATGAGTGCTCGAACGGCTCTGAACGAGAGCCAGGACGCGTGCGGTGGCTCGGCCCTCCTCAGGCTCCACCTCATCCGGCCCTTCACCAAAGCCATCATCCGAACCGGCGCTGATCCCGAACCCCATCCCGGGACGCCACTCCACGACGACCTGGAAGCCGTCCTCGGTCTCAAGAGTGAGAAAGGAGCTGCCCTTCGGCGATGCGGCAGGGTCGAGCTCCGACCAGACGCTCGGCGCTACCGCGTGTACTTCCGCGGCGATCCTCTCAAGCCCGCTCATAGGTCCCTCACGTGGACGCCGTCCGCGCCCGCCTTCGTAAACACCACCTTCGGGGAACGCCCGATAGTCCTGATGGCGATCGCTCCGTTGGCTCCCAGGAAGACATTGTGACGCCGCACTCGGTAGCGGGCCACCTCAGACGACACGACATGCCGGTTGTCGCGCAGCGGGGGGTACATCCTTCCGTCGCCACCCATCCGCATGGCCGCCTCACTGTCGTACGGAATGTCCGTCAGCTCGGACTCGACCTCGTTCAGGAGCTCGGCGATGTGCATGTAGGCCTCCTCCTCGGAGAATGCCGCTGGCCCAGCGGCAAGACGGGTGAAGAACTCGGCAAGTCGCTCAGCTACAGCAGCCATCATCTCAGCCCATTACGTCCTAAGTATATTCCATCGACGGAATGTCGCAAGTCAATACTGCGGCCAGGAGTTCAAGCCCACGGCAGGGACCGGTCCGGGCCTCGTTCTGGTCCGACCACCGGGTCGCGCCAGCGCTGAACGTGGCCGTGCAGACGCTCGCCGGGCAAGCCCGGCGGCCTCCGGGCGCAAGCGCCCTCCGGACATGCCTCCCTTCGGTCGGCACGTCGGCTCCCGGCTGAGCGTT